>Ga0335081_10019719_pt1 | contig 10902 bp, 16 predicted proteins | sample Lox_Sample_35_FD_206713 | JGI IMG/M metagenome (GOLD analysis project Ga0335081, IMG submission 206713) | Soil microbial communities from Loxahatchee National Wildlife Refuge, Florida, United States - Lox_Sample_3.5 | ecosystem: Environmental > Terrestrial > Soil > Wetlands | place: USA...
CAAGGAGTACTGTCCTGTGCCCCTGGCGGACGTCCACGAGCTTTGCTACCAGATCCTGGTAAGGATGGTACCTTCCCTGGTGGAGGAAGACCTGGACGAGTTTGGCGCAGCGGTCAACAGGGTCCAACAGCTTGGGTTCAAGAGGGTCGAGGTGATGCTTCAGCACCCCCTGGTGCATAGATTGATGGCGGAGATGAGGGAGGCCGGAGCCGCCTGTGCGGGGCTCAGCTCCTTCGGGCCAACGGTGTACGCCATCACAGACACCGGAGGAAGGGAGATCGAGGCTGCAGCCCTTGAGCTCATGGAAGAGGTCGGGGGCGAGGTCCTGATCACGCGATCTAGAAATGAGGGTGCCAGGGTCAGGGCGGCGTGATTTCAAAATGAGAGTAGAAGCGAGAGTATCTGGGTTAATGTGATATTAGATCGATGTGACTGATTATTGATTATTGGATTAAGAACGCGAGATGATTTCGTTGAGCGACATCAAGTCCTTGCTGGAGAGACTGAGCAATGCCCATGGCATCTCAGGATGGGAGGGATCGGTTCAAGAGATTGTGAAGGAGGAGATCTCTCCTCTCGTAGACGAGGTCAGAGTGGACGCCCTGGGAAACCTCATAGCCACAAGGAAGGGCGAGAGGCCCTCTATCATGCTGGCATCTCACGCTGACGAGATAGGTCTCATGGTCAAGCATGTGGACGAGAAGGGTTTCATCAGGTTCATCCGTATCGGCGGGTGGTTCGATCAAACCCTGCTCAACCAGAGGGTCCTGATCCACACCCGATCTGGACCGGTCGTCGGCGTCATCGGCTGCAAGCCGCCGCATGTCATGAAGGAGGAGGATAGGAAGAAGGTGGTGGAAGCGCGAGACATGTTTATCGACATCGGCTGCAGCAGCCAGAAAGAGGTGGAGGATTTGGGAATCCAGCCCGGCGCTCCCATCTCGGTTGACCGGACCTTTGCAACGCTTCGCGGGGATAGGGTCACGGGGAAGGCCTTCGACAACCGCGCTGGATTGGTGGTGATGATCGAGGCTCTGAAGAGGACCAAAAGCCGATGCACTATCTATGCCGTGGCCACTGTGCAGGAGGAGGTGGGCCTGAAGGGCGCAAAGGTCACGGCCTTCGAACTGAACCCAGACCTCGCGATAGCCTCTGACGTCACTGTTCCTGGTGATCATCCCGGCATCGAGAAGAAGGATGCGACCGCAGAGATGGGAAAGGGGCCAGCGGTGGTGATGGCGGATGCCTCCGGCCGGGGTCTGATCGCCACGCCCCAGGTGATCGAATGGCTCATCGGCACGGCGAAGGAGTTCGATATCACACTGCAGCTTGAGGCATCCGACGGCGGGACCACAGACGCCACAGCCATCTACCTCACGAGGTCAGGCATCCCCACAGGCGTCATCAGCGTAGCAGCGAGGTACATTCACTCGCCTGTCGAGGTGCTGAGCCTGAGCGACATCGAGAAGGCAGCGGACTTGATGGCCAGAGCCCTGGAGACTGCACCGAGATATTTCGGGCATTGAATTCATGATTGGATCTTGAATATCATCGCCCTTTTTATAGGTAAATATTTTTTAGACTTTGATCTGAACTTTTTAAAATCTTTTCAAAAAACCTGTAAGAACATTAATAGAGAGACCTTCTCGGATGAAGCCGGAAGTCTCTCTTTGTGCCTCTAGCTTCCGCCAATGAGGCTGATGACAAGGAATCCGAGGACTACGCCGACAACGAACACGATGGCAAAGCCGGTGTAGATCAGCGCATCGCCTATGATAAAGGCATCTGCCATAAAATCATCTCACTACCAGCACTGGGATAGTCGCCCAGTAGAGCACCTTCTGCACAACGCTTCCGATCAGCAGCTTTGATACTCCTGATTCGCCATGGCTTCCCATGATGATCAGGTCGGCCTTCTCCGACTCTGCGACATCTATAACTGCGTTCGCTGGAGCGCCTATCCTGACTATGGTATCCACGGCAACTCCTGCTTTGCCACCCATGGCCTTTATATCGTCTACTGCTTTTCCGCCAGCGGCCTTGAGCTTGGCCTCCACTTCCTTCCTATCGGAGCCGAGCTGCCTTACAGCGCTGGCTATTACTACCTCGTTCACGACATTGAGTGCGATTACCTGTGCGCCGAGAGCCTTGGCCAGCTCTATGCCCTCCTCAGCGGCTTTCTTTGATTTATCTGAGCCATCAGTTGCGATCAAAATCCGCTTGTACATCCTATCCCACCTTTGAAGCGGTTATCTCAATGACATTGTATAAATAGCTATCTTCCAGACTCCAAGATTTTCAGGGCTAGCAATGCTGCATTTTCACCGTTGTCGATGCCAACGCAGGCCACAGGGACTCCGGGTGGCATTTGAACAATTGAGAGAAGTGCGTCGAGGCCGCCTAGCATTGAACTCACCGGCACGCCGATGACGGGGCGCTTTGTGCGAGAGGCGATGGCTCCCGGCAGGGCTGCCGATAGGCCAGCAATGGCTATGAAGACGCGGGCGTCTGTCTCTATGATGTACCTCTCCAACTCCTCCGGGTTTCTGTGGGCCGAGAGGACTCTGTGCTCGTAGCTTGCTTTATTCTCGTCAAGCTTGCGCAATACCCTGTCTACAATCGTTTGGTCCGATTTGGACCCTGATACCACCGCTATCTCTGGCATGGCTATCCTCGAATTCCATCATTTAGCTCATGCTGCTTCTGCAGGCTCATCCTAATGAGAATTCCGAATATTTCGCTCACTGCTTCCTTATCCAGATCCAGCTCTTCGGCCATGCTCATCGCCTTCCTCTGGACCAATCTCTCCCTCTCAGGATCGCAGATTGGCAGCCCTGCTTCCCTCTTTGCCTCGAAGATCAGCTTTGAGATGTCGATCCGCCGGTCGATCAGCCTTATGATCTCATCGTCGATCTCCTCGATCTCCTTGCGATGCTCGGCGAGCCTCATCAAACCCCTCTGCCCCTGAATGCGCTTCTGTTGTTCGTTTTCGTCCTTATCACCCTTCCGCCAAGTTCGCTCCAGGCTTCTACCAGGGCCTCAAGCCCGTTGCCACGAACCAGCGCCGAGTAAGCCGGTCCTGTACCTGAAAGGCTAACGCCCTCCACCCCTGCCTCCAGCGCCCTCAGCAGCGGCTCTACAGACAGCCCGAGGGCACCGCAATAGGCGAAGCCATTCAGAGTCATCGCCCTTCCCCAGTCTCCTTGCATGGCCAGGTCGAGGACTATCTCTGCCAGAGGCGCAATCAGCCGGGATCGCTTCACATCGGTGTCCTTGGAGAAGATCCTCCTGTCGGGCACCAGGAGAAGGACATCTCTGTGCAGATCCTCTCGCTTCAGAAGCTTCATCCCCTTGCTGTCTGCCACCACCGCTCCTCCAAGCATCGACGCCAGGGCGTCGTCCAGAGCGCCTGTGATCGTGGCGCCCACATCTCTTGCCGCTGCAACGCCGATCTCTGCCGCCTCGATCAAGTCCAGATCCTCGTCGAGGGCGTCCAGAGTTGCCAGCACGACGGCATTGGCTGCGGTGCTGCTGCTCTTCAGGCCGCTGGCCACGGGAATTTCGCTCCAGGTGCGAACTGTGGCACCGCAGGCACTGCCAAAACGCTGCAACACAAGCTCCGCACAGCGCTCGACGAGGCTTGTATCTACGCCGGGCACATCGCCCTTCACGCAGCCTGTGCCATCAAGCTCGACCTCCGCAGTGGTCTTGAGGTCTATTCCGAAGGCTGCGCCCTTCCACGTGGCAACAGCGTTGAGGACGGTGGCGGCCCCGCAGGCTGTGGCATATCCCTTCATGACTGCTCCATCTCGAAGATCTTCTTGAGCTTCTGAAGCTCCGCCACGACGTCCTCCTTTCCCTCGCGGATGTATTTGGCGATGATCTTGTTGAGGTACTCAAGCTCGGCAATCGTGGAGGTGAAGATCGGCTGGTAGCTTCCCAGAGCGTAGAGGGGCAGCACCTCTACCCCTCCTTTGTTCATTGGCTCCTCCAGTCCCTTCACAACCACGATGAAGGTGAAGTTCTTGTAGCCGAGCCCTCGCGCGATGTTCTTGGCATAGCTGTTCATTTGCTGCACTCTGCGGGAGGAGAGGTCCTTGTAAGCGGCCACCGAGTCCTTGTACTCTACGAACATCACGGAGTCGTCTGACCACAGAAGGGCATCGTACTCTACCACTGCGATGGAGTTCTTCAGGGCCACGACATTGAAGAGAACCCCGCGACACCAGCTTATATTGAGGTGAAGCCTGAAATCCGCCTCTGTGAGCGGCGTGTTTCTGGGCTTCAGGACATAGGGGTCGCTCGACAGTTCGATCATGAGGTTGCATCCTCCTGGAGGGATAAAGGACTTTTCGAAGGGGTCACGCGTCGCCCAGGAAAGCGCCCTCGTCTGATACTATACATGAATCATCCTTTGACCAGGTTCCAGGCCAGCTCCATTATTGTTCTTGGCCGCACGAGAGCTACCTTCGCTCCCGAGTGAGCGATCTTCTTTGGCAGCGTGCCGCCCGAGATGAGAGATCTTCCTGAGAGGCCGCGCACTAGCCTGTCAATCTCTATGTCATTCAATCCGATCAACGTCTCAAGAGCCGCCCTGCCTAAGCGGTACTCCCAGTAAAACTCTGATTTCCAGAGCCGCTCGTACCCGGAAAGGGCCTTCCGGGATACGTCGCCTGCGGCGGCAGCTCCCGCCGCCACTTCTCCACAGATCTGGCCTGCGCGCATACCGTAGGCAAGCCCGCTCTGACCGGCAGCCCCGCCCGTTACCATGAAGGAGTCCGCCACCATCTCGCCAGGCAGCACCGCGATGGGATCACCACCGCGCCTCACCGCATGGATCTTCATCTTCTCGATATCCCTGTACTCTTCCGCCTTGTAAGCCTTGAATCGCTTCAAAAACCCTCTGAAAAAGGGCTGAACATCCGGGCCGTGGCCGCGTACGAAAACCCCAAGGGTGGCCCGATCACCGCCCGCGGGGGAGAAGGTCGCCTTCCAGCCTGGGGCAAGGCTGCCGATCCAGTACTGAAAGAACATCTCCTCTCCAAGATCCGGATGTTCCACTTCGGCCTCCATCGCCCAGGCGATATCCTCCGGATGGCGCATCGGACGCAGGCCTGCCTCCCTTGCCAGCGCCGAACCTATCCCCGAGGCATCTACCACAACGCTGGCACAGATCTCGCCAGCGTTTCTCAGCATCGCCTCCGAGCCGTCGGCACAGCTGACAGATATGATCCGCCTGCTCTCGTCAGCTCGGGCGCTGCGGGCTGTGCCATCGAGCGTGATCACACCCGCGTCTTCTGCCAAATGGAGATAATGCTGATCGAACTTCTGCCGATCGATGAAATATCCCTTGGCCGGGATGGTAGCGCCTTCGCCGGAGGGCGAGAGGATGCGCATTCCCTCCAGCTCCTTTTGCAGGCAGCAGTCCTCGACCCTGACTCCGGAGCGGGACGCCATGCCATCGAAGAGCGTGTTCGCGCAGTGGTGGAAGCTGCCGAATTCCCTGTCCAGCAGGATCACGCTCGTTCCCAGATTGGCTGCGGAGATCGCGGCCATGAGGCCCGCAGCCGAAGCACCCACCACCAGCACGTCGCACTTCACGAAAAGGAGATGAGGCAGAAGACGAGATGAACTTTTCTTTTCGATTAAAGAATATAGATTCTCCACTTTCCAGCACTCTTTTGATAATAATAATAAGATAATTTGATACATTTAGAATGATAATTAATCTGCATCTGATTCGCCCCCTTCATCGCTACTGAGGTGGATTTTGGTCTTATGGTAACTCCAAGAAAAGCAAACCTATTTTATCCCCCGCTGTAATGGCAGATCATGTTCGAGCCTGAAGAGGAGTCTTTAGTTCTGGAGATGGTCCGCAGCATCTTGGATGTTCCTGCCGATGAGATGATGCAGATTGGCGATTCGGCTAAAAAAATGCTTTTCGATCCAGGAGTCGACAGCCAGGAGGCTGCTGTCGAGCATTTCAGGGCAGCATTGAAAGACATGAAAAAAGAGCATGTTCTGATCGCGGGCATGTTTATCTCGGGTCTTCTGCGGTGCAACTTGGCCCAGCAAGCCCAGCAGTGTGCAGAGGAGATGCCTGAAGGCGGATAGAATCAGCGGCGCGATCCTTCGCTTCGCAGCTGTTGGCTGGTATTGAGCGAGAAAGGAAGACAAAAGCAAGATGTAGGAGGTCCCCTCTCGCAATGAAATTCATGAATATTCTTATTAATAATATTTTCTATTTTATCCTGTGGGAGAATGGGACCAAGTTTCAACAGAAACTTATACATACAAGTTCATCATTATTAATAATGGTGGTTATCAAATTATGGATCTGATAACGATCAGCATCATAGTCTTCTGGGGGCTGGCCCTCTGGATAATCTCTGGACTTAAGGGATTGGCCAGAAGGCGAAATGCAATTTTGCTTTTTCCGGAGGAGAAATAGGGTATGTCATCCACTGTGGAGCAAACAAGGAGTATGACTGACCCGTTCGAAATCGGAGTCTACGCTATAGAAGTAGTGATAGTAGGTGCAATAGTCTACGCAATAATCGCGTTCCCGATGTGGTTGAAACCGCTGCCTCCATAATTTGCGATTTTCGAGAAATTCAGCGGCAGAGGGAAGGAGAGATACAACAGGTTCAGATCATCCGAGGGACATATCCTGCCCTTCGCCCCCCCACTCGCTTGATAACCTGAGCCACAATCGGTGCAGCTATGCAGCAGGTCCGTATGTGTCCTTCCGGTCATTGATGCGCAATTCCTTCATCGCTCTCAGAAGATTGCATAACAACATACACTCGCTGCGGTCCTGTCAATGAATTCGATGTTTGTTATCTTTCATTTTAGGGCCCAATTAATGATCGCACGGATAGCTGGACAATTAGTTCGGCATCTTCAAATGGAGCATCATTATTCGGTTTGCTAGAATTACGTCGAATGAGGGCGCTGGTTGACAATTATGGCGTCAAGCTCATAGGCAATCCGGGAGGTATCAACAGTATGGTAGCATCGAGCATCTGATGCTTTAATAGATCCCGAGAAATCCATGACAGAAGCCTTTGTAGATACGGAGACTGATCGAACAAAGTCGAAATGGGTAGCGAGGGTGTACCACGATTTCGTAGCGGAGTTCGGCAGATCTAGGACTACGCAAAGAGCGCTCTTCTACTATGCCCTCCGGAGGAAGGCATCGGACTACCCCATCTGCGGAGGTTTCGTGGGAGAGATCAGGATCACTAGGCCCTATCACGAGAGCGACGGAGAGAAGCTGCCAAAGTGGGTTGGCAGGGCAAAACGGCTCGGGTTCATTCCCGCCGACGCGATCCTTGAAAAGGCTCCGGGAGAGAAGGTTTTTCTGCCCACTGTTCCTGGGCGAGGGCCCAACTCCCTTGAAGTATGGCTGAACAAGTCCTCTTTCGACCAGCTCCTGGGTCCGGTCTGCGAGAAACACGGTGCGACCCTCGTCTCGGTCCAGGGTAGGGCATCGAAGGATGCCATCGAGGCCCTGAACCAGCGCTGCGACTGTCAGGGCGCAGGCCGCTCCACCACTATCCTCTGTCTCTCCGACCTCAGCCCTGTCGGCGCGACCTTCAGCGAGGACCTGGCAGCCAAGATCGCTGAATCGGATTCGCCCAACAGGGAGATCAGAGTGAAGCGCATCGGCCTTCTGCCGGAGCAGGTCGTCGACCTCAGAATCCCGACGGTCCGCACCACGGCTGGTTCAAGGGAGGAGAGGGACTGGTTCAAGAGATACATCAAACCCTATCCTCTCGATCCAAAAAGGATGGCCGAACTCGATGCTCTGGAGGTCTATTATACTGGCGGCATCGCCGGCTTCTTGGACGAGTCCATCTCGAAATACAGTGGCGGGCTTTGATTTCGAAAATGTGGCGCATTGCGAGCCGCAGCCGCTCGAATCTATATACATTCTCGCATGAGTTCGATTCGGTGCTAGGCCAATTCATCTTTTTCTGCAAAAAAGAAGAGCATGCCCTTCTGCACCTTCCTCTTGATCAGACCGTCTCGCTCCATGATCTTGCAGTACTTGATGGCATCGCTGCATTTCAGGTCAAGAATGGTGCCCATCTCCTCCAGTGTGCAAGATCTCTCGCTAAGAAGATCCCGGAGCTGCAGCTTGATCTTTTCGGGAACCGACCAGTCCCAGTCGGGAATCAGCTCCGCACCGGGAAAGATCTCCAGCATCCCTTGCATCTCGTCTTCACTCAGGGGCAAGACAGGCTCTGCAGGCGGCCTGACCACCGTGTTCAGCTGGATGCGGTCAGGGCTGGTGGATTCGGCAGCTCTTGAGATCAGCTCCGCCTCCTCCTCGTTCACACCCTTTACGAGCATCACCTCCAGCCAGATTTCGCCGCCGAACTCATTGCGCAACGCTTTCAGGCCATCGATGATCGCATCGATTTGCAGGTCCTGTGCTGGCCTGTTTATCCTCTGGAATATCTTCGCAGTGGCGGCGTCCAGGGAAGGCAGGATCACATCAGCCGAGGCCAGCTCTCGTCTCACTGTCGGACTGGTGAGAAGGGTGCTGTTCGTGATCACTGCCACTGGTACATCCACTACCTTTTTGGCAGCGCGTACGATCTTGCCCAGGTCAGAACTCAGCGTCGGCTCGCCGGAGCCCGCAAAGGTCAGATGGTCGAAGGCATCATTCCTCCTGGCCCGAATCTCCCTCAAGACCTTCTCAGGCGGCACAAACCGTCCCCTGCATCGGGTCAGCCAGACGGTCCTCCCTAACTCGCAGTAGACGCAGTCCAGGTTGCAGGTCTTATATTTGAGCAGGTCCACGCCCATGGAGAGGCCCAGCCGGCGGGAGAGCACGGGCCCGAAGAGGTAGCTCATCTTTCGGAGATCTTCCTCCCATGATAGTTCTTGCTCCGATTCTTGTTCCAATCAGACCGCCATCTCCCGTCTTTTGGGATTTAATCCTATCCACTCCTATGATTGAATTTCGACTTCTCAGCAAAGCTTAAAAGAAGGTCGCCCTCATGCAAATCCATGGACGATGCCTCTGAACTCGTGAAGAAGCTCGGAAGCAGTGATGACTATTTCGAGCGCCAGAAGGCTGCCTGGGCTCTGGTCAGGCTGGGGGAGGATGCGTTGGAAGTTCTTGCAGACGCGCTGGAGAGCGGCGAGTTCTCGGACCTGCGCTACAAGTCCGCCTGGGCTCTTGGAAAGATCTGCAGCCCAAGGGCGGTGGAGCCCCTGAGCAGCGCCCTCCTTAATGATCCGGATCGGGTCGTGCGAGAGTGGTGTGCTGCAGCCCTCGAAGCCTTGAAGAGCCCGGACGCCATTCCTCCTCTTGTCCTGGCCATGAAGCGCGACAGCTCTAAGGACGTGCGCCTCAGGGCAGCTGTGGCCCTCCGAAACATAGGTGCTGCTGACGCGCTCAGGAAGCTTCTTCGTTCTCCCGAGCCTGAGACCAGGGGAATGGCCGCCACGGGTCTCGGCAAGCTGAAATGCGAGGCTGCGCTCCCTGAGGTGGCGCGCCTCCTGGAGGATGATGACGTCGACGTGAGGCAGCGGGCCGCTGCCTGCCTTGGCGACATTGCCTGTCCTGAAGCCCTCGATCCTCTGTCCCGCGCCCTGATGGACTCAAGGCATCAGGTAAGAGAGCATGTGCTGAAATCTCTGGCCCAGATCAAAGGCGAACGTGCTTGCGAGCTTGCTTTGAGCGCCTTGAAGGACGAGGAGTATGGCGTGCGCCTCACATGCGTCATCGCGCTTGGCGAGATCGGACACCCCGAGGCCTTAGAGCCGCTGATGGATGTTGTCTTCAGCCAGGATGATGAGGAGATCAGAGCCTGGGCTGCCTGGAGCCTGGGGGAGATCGGCGATCCCAGAGCCATCGAGCCCCTGATTAGGGCCTACAAGACCTGCCCGATAAAGGTCATGAAGAAGGCTAGGGACTCGCTGGTAGAGGTTTTCAGGCAGGATGTCTAATTATATTATATATTATATTTTATTACATTTTTTAGATTGCCGGGCTAGATATTTTCAAGCACCGTTTTGAGCTTCTCTTTGGCTTCCTTCACTTCCTGGAAGTTGAACGATTGGAGAAATGCCGGGTCCGATCTGGCCGCTTCCAGCGAAGCGGTCAGATTCTTCATCGTCTCTACAGCTCCAGGACATGCCTCATTTATCAGGATTTTTTCCTCAGATCCATAGATTCCGAGGAATGGAAAGATACGGCAGGACCAGGGCCGCGCCACATAGATCTTGCATCCCTTTGCCGTGGGATCATAGAACTTGCATGGCCGGGTGTGCTTGAAGTCCAGGGCACCGGCCCTGTCGGGATCGGGCAGCGTGTACTTCTTGATGATCTTTTGCAGCGGGATTTTGAGATGCTTCGCCAGGGCTACAGCGTCTTCAGGCCGAAGCCGGATCGGGTCGCCCGTGGTGCAGCAAGTCCCACAGTGCTGGCAGCGGAAAAGCATGTGGCAGGCCATGCGGCAGTAATCGATCGTAGTATATTTCGGCACATCGAGTCCTGAAAATACCCTCTCGTCCGGAAGGGCGATGGCCTTCAGGAGCAGGATGGCGATTTCCTTTGCGTCGGTCATGGAAGCATTCGGCATCGTTGGTCAATCATTATTATTGGACGGAACCCATGAAAATAACAGGTCGCCGAGCATTGTATTTAAACACTTTTGATCCCCAGGACAGGGGCTCATATGTGGCTGTTCAGTTGCGGTGACCGCACTCCGACGAAGAGGGAATGGCAGGCCCAGGAGAGATATTGGATGAGAAATAAGAGAAAGAATAGGGAATGCCTTTCTGGATGCCGGTAGCGAGCTCAAGGCAGATAGAGGCCAGACCTGGAAAGAACCCTCGCGGGCTTAATTTTCCCATCGGCTGCAAAGCTTGGACTGGCCTTTG
>Ga0335081_10019720_pt1 | contig 10902 bp, 7 predicted proteins | sample Lox_Sample_35_FD_206713 | JGI IMG/M metagenome (GOLD analysis project Ga0335081, IMG submission 206713) | Soil microbial communities from Loxahatchee National Wildlife Refuge, Florida, United States - Lox_Sample_3.5 | ecosystem: Environmental > Terrestrial > Soil > Wetlands | place: USA: Florida...
GCCATCGACCGCTCGACATCCGGGGAGGGTTGATTCAACTCGTGGAATAGCTCCCGGGCACGTGTCAGCCATGGCATGGCGTCCTGATCGGAAGCGGATCGAAGGCTCGATTGAGGAGGCGATCCGGTATTCTCACGAGGCGCGGAATTGCCTAATTATCAATTTGTCGGTAGGTGATGACCATGAACCGTACCAAGGCGGCCGTCAGTTCCCATGGGCGGAGAAGCTCGATGAACTCGCTCGTGAACTCGATATTGTCATCGTAGTGGCGGCTGGAAACCGTCACCCTGAGATGCCCGAGGGGCCGGCGTCCCGCACAAATGTTCAGCATGCCGTCTTGCGCCAAACTCTCAGTCCTGAACACCGAATCTGCAACCCGGCTACCTCGGCGCTGGCCTTGACGGTGGGCTCGCTAGCCCGAAATGATGCGATCTCTCTGGACATAAACGGACGGACGATAAAAATCGACGATGCGATTCCGGGCGAGCCGAAACATGGGCCCAGTCCGCTCACGCGCACGGGTCCGGGATGCACATATAAGGCAGCGAACGCGCCGGCAAAGCCGGATCTCGTCGACTACGGTGGAAACCTCGCCCCGAAGGCTATGGGGTCGGCGATGCGGAGATGGATCGACGGTTGCGATGGCCGGAACATCTTGCGTCATCCTACAATAGGCGGAATGGCTCCAGCGGCAGGCGTGAGGATCGGTGCCGCCGGGCCAGGACGAAACAAGCGCCCAAAGTGGAAAAACGCATTCGATTAATGATCCGTCACGTCGCCTACAATCTGCGCGGCGGATTCCTGGTTCGTCCGCTGATCATTACACTCGTGCTCGGCGGCCTGGGCGCGCTGCTTTCATCCATTGAAGAACTCATCCCTGGCTTCTCCGACTTTGTCCCCGCGGTTCTCTTCCCATCTCACTCCGATCCCCAAATGGCACAGGTGATTCTGGGCGGGATCGCAGCCTCGATTATGACCGTGGTCTCGATCGTCTTCGCGATCCTGCTGATGACGCTCACGCTTGCCTCTATGCAGTTCTCGCCACGCATCATCGTCAGCTTTTCCAGGGACCGCGTCACGCAATGGACGCTGGGAATCTTTCTCGGCACGTTTTGCTATTGCATGGCCGCGCTTCCCGCGGCGCGGTCGTTGCCTCACCCATTCGCACCGGTGGTCACCGTGATGGGCGCAATGGTGTTGGCCCTTGCCTGCGTGGGTTGGTTGCTCTTCTTCATCCATCACATCTCCCGCGCGATCAGTGTTAACCACATCGTGGATCGGATCGCCTCGGAAACCGAGGCAGTAATTGACGAGATCATGCGCTGGCCCCACCGGTCAGGCCAGGCGGAGGGCGACGATCCGCGGCGCGGATACACCTGGGACACGACGCTCACCAGCCAAGTCTCCGGCTACGTCCGTTTTGTGGATACCCGGCGCTTGGTCGCGCTTGCCAAGTCGTATCGCATCAAAGTGGATGTGTTGCGCCGCGTCGGTCACTTCATCCCTGCCGGCGTGCCCCTGGTCAAGCTTGCCAAGGCCGCGCAGATGCCTCCAGAGGCGAGCGAAGCGCTGCGAGGCGCGTTCGACTTCGGCCCCACCAGAACGCTACAGCAGGACGTGGAATTCGGAGTCCTGCAGATTGTCGACATCGCGCTGAAAGCTATTTCGCCGGCGGTGAACGATCCCACGACTGCGATTGGCTGCGTGGACCAGTTGAGCCGTATCCTGATCCGGTTCGCGTCGCGGGAAACACCCGAGTCGATTCTCTACGATCCCCCTGGCACCTTCCGCGTGCGCATTCCCTGGATAGGCTTCGAGAGGCTCCTGGATTCGGCATTCGAGCAAATACGCATGTATTCGCGGTCCGATGTTGCCGTGAGTCTGCGGCTCCTGCGCGCTTTGGCTGACATCGCTGTTACTACGGCCGACCCCCAGTTTCACCGGATTCTGGCGGTTCGCGCCGGGCGAATCGTCGAGGGGTGCGCCGGTTCGCTCGGCGAAGAGGAGCTAAAACCCCTCCGTGCCAGAGCAGCCGCACTTGAGAATCTCACTGCCGCAGTGCCGCCGCGAAGCGAAGCCTGAATCCGCTGCGCGTATCAGAAAGACCAGATGACATCGGCGACGAGCATGCCGCTCAATTCAACGAATCTCTTGTGCCTATTCAAAAGACCGATCGATTTTCACGGGCTTTTCACGCTTCCCTTACCCGTTCCTTAGGTCGTTTGGCGCATACTATTCGTAATTCACTGGGCCGTCCTCCCTGTCGAGTCAATCCGGCATCCGAAACGAAAATCAACTAAGGGGACCTCTGCGTCCCGTCACTGTTGGAGGCTGAAATGAGCACAATCAATTCGCGAGCTAACGGAAATCTCATCTTGGTGTTTGTGATGTCGGTCTTGGCAAGCTTGCCGAGTTATCTCAGCGCCCAATCTACCTTTGGAAGCATCCGGGGCACGACGCAAGACCAGTCCGGTGCCGTCCTTCCACAAGTGGCAATCACGTTGCAAAACGTCGATGAGAATACGCGCGTGGTCACCATCAGTGATGGCGCAGGGAACTATCTATTCGAAAACCTTAAGCCTGCGCATTACCGTCTGACGGGCTCTAAAGAGGGATTTGCAGGTGGTGTAGCCGGCGAAGTGGATTTGGCGGCAAGGCAGGACGTTCGGCTGGATCTGAAAATGGCGGTGGCTGCCACAAACCAGGTTATCGAAGTGGCTGCGGAGGCTTTGGCCGTCAACACCGAAAACGCTACCCTCACAGACTCCAAAGTCAACACCGACCTAACCCAGCTGCCTATCAACTCCCGTGCCGTATCCAGCAGCCCTCTCGCGGCTCTGGCCGTTGCGCCATCCGTTACGAAGGACTCGCAGGGGAATATTGCGGTGGGCGGTGCGACGGCATCTCAGGTTGGGTTCTCTGTAGATGGAATCTCGACCGCCAACGTGCGTTTCAATGGCTCGCTGCAGGATGCCTATCCCTCCCTGGAGGGGATTGACGAGATGAAAGTTACGGCGTTCAACAACAACGCGGAGTTCGCCCAAATTGGAGACGTCACCTTTGTCACCAAGAGCGGAACCAACGAACTCCACGGCAGCGCCTTCGAGTATTCTCAGAATAAAGACCTCGATGCCACGATCTTGAATTTCAGCAGCAAGGCACCTAAGAACTTCAATACCTTCGGCGGAAGCCTGGGCGGCCCGGTTTCGATCCCAACACTCTACAGTGGAAGGAACATGACATTCTTCTTCGTGGACTATGAAGGGAATCGCAAAACTCAGTCTTACCCCGAGCAGCTTCTCGTACCAACGCCGGCCGAGCGGAACGGCGATCTGAGCGCGCTGGTTGCGGCGTCAGGCACGCCCGTGATCAATCCATTCACGGGCACGGGCTTCCCCAACAACACGATCCCGACCGGTTCGTGCCAGTACTGTATCAATCCTGTGGCCCAAGCTCTGCTGAGTTACTATCCTTTGCCCAACGCGAACCTCGGTGTGATTAACCCTTCTTACAACTATCAGACTCTCGTGCCGATCCCAGCAAACTCCGACGGAGTCGACATCCGGCTGGATCAAGTGATTAGCCCCAAACAGCAACTCTATGCCCGCTTTAGCGCGAAGAACGCTTTTTATACCGAGTCCAACAACGCTGGCGTCGTGAGCCCCGCCAATAATTTCTTGCCGAGCGACGGAGCTAAGGAACGAAACCGCAGCCTGGTAGTCTCTCATAACTATTCGATCACTCCGACGCTGCTCAACGAACTGCGGTTCGGGTTCACCAATTACGACGAAAATGACACATTCCCGATCGCAGGTGCCACGGCCATTTCGCAACTGGGGCTGAACTTCGATCATCCAGTTGGCATTGCCTCGCATCCCACGGCGGATACCTTCCCGACCTTCAATTTCGCCGACGGCACGATTACCTCGATAGGGCAGGACCGGGTCGGACCGACGATTTCAAGCACTTACCAGCTCACCGACAATCTCACTCGCATCGAGGGTATGCATACTTTTCGCTTTGGCGTGGATTTCCGCAGGCAGCGTTTCAACTCTCTCATGTACTTCGCGCCGTCCGATGACTATGGTCAGTTTACCTTCAGCGGCTCACTCACCAACTATTCGTTTGGCGATTTTCTGATCGGGATGCCGAACCCATCTTACTTCGCGGTCATCGGCCCGCAAATGGACGCACACACCGTCCATTGGGGCGTTTACGGCCAGGACGAATGGCAAGTGAACAGCCATCTCACGGTCAATTACGGATTACGCTGGGAATTGCTTCCGCCGTTTGTTGAAAGCAACGGCGATATCGCTACCTTTCTGACCTCGGGAAACAACCTGACCGTCGTCGTACCGGACAAGTTCAATAACTTTATCGCGAACAATCCTCTCCTCCAGCAGATTAACCAGGGATTCCTTCAAGGATTCAACGCATGTTCCCTTCCCAATAAGACCCCGTCGCTGCCGTGTTCGAACGTTGAGACGGCGAGCCAGGCCGGGCTTCCTCAAGGTCTGAGGAATTGGAACTGGCATGATTTTGACCCACGCGTGAGCATAGCCTACCGGCCTTTCAGCAGCAACAACACGGTCATTCGTGCCGGCTTTGGCATCTATACCATGACGACTCTGGGCCCCATGTCTTTCAACAGCGGCATCATCGCCCTTTCGGATTTGCTTACCTACAACAATTCCGTTACGAACGGCGCTGCGGCATTTCAGTTTCCCGACACTTCCCCTGCGGGCGCCCCTGCAACCCTAGGCGGCGGCGATTTCGAAGAGGCAAACAATCCGAACTGGAAGGATCCTTCATCAGCGCAGTGGAACCTGACTCTGGAGCGGCAACTGACACAGAACTCGACCCTCCGCGTCAGCTACGCCGGCCAAGGCGGCTACCATCTCCCTATCACGATTGACCGGAACCAGATCCCGGCAAGCACGACTCCCTACACCATTCCGAATAACGGATATTCGGTTGTGGATCCGCGGGCTCCCTTTCAGAACTGGCTTCTGTTGATGGAGTCGGAAAGCGTCGGCAATCAAAGCTATCAGGCGGGTATCGTGGAATTCACCCATAGATCGTCGCATGGGTTGACGTTCCAGGGTAACTACACATGGGCGAAGAATATCAGCAACGCACAGGGCAACGACGCGCCCTCTGTTTACGCAAGCGAGGAGCCATACGCCGTCGAAATCGCCAACGCCTACAACCTGCGCTACGACCGCGGCAACGTGGCAGGAATGCCGCGGCAGCATTTCCTGTTGACAGGTGCTTACCAACTCCCGTTCGGTTCGGGCCAGGCTTTGAAAGGGCCGCGATACCTGAATGCCATTATCGGAGGTTGGACGCTCAGTACCGTCACTACCATCCAAACAGGCCAGTGGCTGACGCCGACCATGCCGGCGGCTGACGATCAATCGAACACCGATATGATCGAGAGAACCACCGGAGGAGCCATTGCGCGGCCGGACTGCGCAGGTAACCCAACTTTGGGCCAAACCTCCGCGCAGTTCTATAACGTCAGTGCGTTCGCTCTGCCGCCCACCGACGCTGGGCGCTTTGGGAGTTGCGGTGTCGGCGTCCTCGAAGGTCCACACATGATCAACGTGGATGCGGGCCTTGCCAAGCGCTTCAACCTTGGGGAGCGGGCGCATGTCCGCTTCGAAGCCACATTCACGAATCTTCTGAATCACACCAACTTTGCGCCGCCGGCGACGAGCATCACCAGTCCTTCCTTCGGGGTCTTGCAGGCCGCACTTCCTCAGGGTTCTGGCGGCAATCGCACCGGACAACTCGCATTGCGAGTCGATTTCTAGCACGTGACGAGTGGGCAATGGCCGCGTTTGCGGCCATTGCCCAAACAACAACGCAGCGCAGCGACGGACTCCCCGCTCAGGAGTGAAGTCATGAAATGCAGTCTCTGTGGACGGTTCGCACCAGGCGAGCGACTGATGCGTGGCTGGAAGATATGCGGTGACCGCGCGTTCTGCAAGGATTGCCGCCGCCAACGCTACAGACTCAGATCACTCACGGTGTCCGTGGAACCGATAGAGAGCGCGCCGCAGGAGTCTCGGGTTGCACTCGAGGACGCACTCAGTCACACAGCGCGGCTGATCTTTCACAGCCAAGCGTGGGAGCTGGTTATCGAGGACAGCCAACCAGTTGTTCGGCTGTCGATGGGAAACCGGTGGGCGGCCATGCAACTCAATAGCGGTGGATGGCCACACGCCCGATGGCATGTTTTTGAGAGCATCGCGTCCGGCAAAGCGGCCGCCGGCGACCTCGTCGTCTGGCGAGAGCGACTAGGTATCGATCGACGCTTGCAACGCGAGCCTTCGGTCGGACTCGCACAGCTTCGAATCGTGTGCAAAACCGTGGCTTGGCTGCCCCGCCAATCGGCCACGACGGGACCACAATCGGTGCGGCGACCCCAAGCGGATGGCCGGGTCAATCCGCGGATCAGAGGCCTCCAAATCCAGGAGATTGATCTGTGCCACCTCCGCAGGGCCATCCGAGCGAATTGGATCAGTTTCCCTTCACAAGTCCCGGCGTTTTCCGGTTGTGGCCCACCTGACTTCGCACGAAAACTAGTTCAACTCTATTTCGTCATGGGTTGGGATATCGCGAAGATCGGCTCGCGATACGGTCTATGCGCTGGGCGTGTGGCATGTGTCCTGAACGCATGGAAGGTGCGAGCGGCAGAAGCCGGTTACCTTCAACATATTCCGCCCTCCGGCGTGATGAAGGAGCTTCTTGTCGAGAGCAATGTGGCGCACGATGATCGTCGCGAACCTCGGCGATTGGGTGCGGTCGCGGCTCTGCAGGTCGCCGAGTCTCCGTTCCAATGGCTTCAGCCTGCCCACAACAAGTACCCACTCAATGCAAGCACCCCTACTGTCCCCTGATGGCTTGGGTGCGCGATGCCGGCGTGAACCCGTTGCGAGTGCGCCCGGCGTACATCAGTTTCCCAGCGGCATTGTACCCGAACACGACCGCGTCCAGGGTCCTGGCGTCCAGCGTGTATCCGCCGATCACGAATGCCTGCGCACGGTTGACGCGCATTTTCTGCCAGACGCCAGAGCGCGTTCCGGGCTCGTAGTTGCTGTCGCGCCGCTTTGCTACCAAGCCCTCAAGCCCTTGCGCTTTCACGGACCGGATTAGTTCCGGCACGCTCGCGTCCAACTCCGGCGATTCGCGGATCGGCTCGGCCAAAATTCGCCAGCACGCGCTCTTGCAGCAGTGCGCGCCTTGCCGCGAGCGGCTCACTCATCACGTCCCTGCCAGCGAGGATCATCACATCGAAGACGTAATAGAACAGCGATGCCGTGCTCGCTCCACCATGTTGGAGGGCGCTGAATGACGGCTGGCCCGATTCGTCGAGAAATGTGGAGGCTCCACATTTCTGGACTAATGGTGAGAAGCCGCTTATGTGCAGTAGCGGTCAGGAACTCGGGGCCTCATTGGTGTTTGGCGTTTGTACTCAACATTAACGCGAGGCGTTCAAGTGCAAAGGACTTGGAAAAGCCGCGACTCATCGGAAAAGCACTTCACGGTCGCCAGGCGCAGAGCCAGTAAACGCCGTCACGGGCTATCGTCCGTTGGGCCACTTCTCGCCAGCGGGCGTTACACGCTTTTACTTGGACGTCATCCAACCCTCAATCCGTCAGGTTAGGTTTAGGGCTGATTCACGGTGACGCGAGGGTTGGTACCTTGCCGATTGTCGATAGTCGGGGTATACTTGTCGATAATCGTGGTATTGAACAATATGCCCAAACCGTCAGACCTGTTGCAAGGAACACTCGATCTCTTGATTCTGAAAACTATCGCGAGTAAGCCCCTTCATGGTTGGGGGATTGCGAAGCGTATACAAACGCTCTCGGGTGACGCTCTCGCAGTCGGCCAAGGGTCTCTGTACCCGGCGCTGCACCGGCTGGAAAATCAGGGCTGGATCTGCGCGGCCTGGGAGGAGTCAGATTTCGGACGGCGTGCGAAGGTCTATTCCCTAACGCCGGAGGGCCGAAAACAACTGGTGCGTGAACTCAAGACTTGGACCCGCCTCTCTTCCGCTGTCGGCCTTCTCATCCAAAATGCGTGATTGGGAGATTTATGCGGATCATTCGGATCATCAAACGGCGCGTCCATTCGTTGCTCAATCGTTCCGGCTCCGACGCTGAGCTACAACGCGAGATTGAAATTCATATCCAGCAACTCACGGATGAGGGCAGAGCTGCGGGTATGACTGAGGCGGAAGCTCGGGCCATGGCTTTGCGCGAATTCGGACCGGCCGAGCAAATCAAAGAGCAGTGCCGCGACACTCGCCGCGTCAGTTGGATTCAAAATCTCGCCCAGGACTTCCTGTACGGCGTGCGTATGCTGCGGCAGTCGCCCGGCTTCACCGGCGTCGCCGTAGTCACTCTGGCCCTGTGCATCGGAGCCAATACTGCGATTTTTAGCATTGTCGATGCGGTGCTTTTGCGATCGCTTCCGTATCGCGATCCGGATCAACTCGTCCTGATGTTCAATGTCCCTGAGAAACGGCCAGACGCGCTGTCCAGCATTTCCTACCGGGACTTCACGGAGTGCCGCGACCAGAACCGGGTGTTTAGCGAGATGGCGGGAAATGCATTTCACGATCTCACATTGACCGGAGCAGGCGAACCAACCATTGTGAATGCCGCATCCGTGACGCCGGAAATATTTCCTCTGCTGAACGCCAAGCCTCTCTTGGGCCGCCTGTTGCTGCCAGACGATGGCAAACCAGGCGCGGCGCCGGTGGCTGTACTGAGCGAGAGTCTCTGGCGCAGCCGCTTCGGTTCCAATCCGGATCTCATTGGCCACTCCATCGCTCTGGACATGCGTTCATTCACGGTTGTCGGAATCCTGCCGGCCAGCTTTCGCTATCCTGATGGCGCTCCGCATCAGGACGTGTGGATCTCTGTCTGGCAGGACCCGCTGTTCGGACCCTTGGCGTCGCGGCCTGGCGCGCGGTTGCTAGGTGTCATCGGCCGTCTCAAGCCGGGCATTTCTCCGGCGAAAGCCCAGGCAGAGATGGACACCCTCGGCGCGCGGCTCGCGAAAGAGTTTCCCGCGCAAGATTCAGGCTTTTCAATCCGGGTTGAGCCCTATCGCCAACTCGTGGTAAGGAACGTGAAACCCGCCCTCCTGATTTTGCTGGGTACGGTTGCCCTGGTCCTGCTGATGGGCTGCGCCAATATTGCGAACCTGCTTCTGTCCCGCGCAACTTCCCGCGGCAGAGAAATTGCAGTGCGCAGCGCGCTTGGGGCATCGCGCGCCCGCCTTGTCCAGCAATTGCTGACCGAGAGTGCTCTGCTAGGGCTGCTCGGGGGAGTTGCCGGTGTGCTTCTCGCAGTATGCGCTGTCCGGGGTCTCCAGCCTTGGTTGCCGTCCGACGTGGCCCAGATCAGTTCGATTCACGTCGGAGGTCCGGTCCTGGTGTTCGCGTTGTTTCTGTCTCTTGCCGCCACGCTTGCGTTTGGACTGGTGCCCGCATTCCTGACTACCTCGTGCAACTTGCAGACCAACATCAAGGAGGGCGGCGAGCGCTCCGGACAGCGCGGTGGCCACCACGCGAGGAGTTTCCTGGCAATCGTGGAAATGTGCGTGGCCATGGTGCTATTGGTTGCAGGTGGCCTCCTCATCCGCAGCTTTGCGCTGGTCACGTCGGTCAATCCGGGCTTCGATCCCAGGAGCGTTATAGAAGCTGAGGTTTCGCTTCCGCAATTTCAATACTCGAAGCCACAGCAATGGACGGCTTTCTCAAACGAATTGCTGGACCGCCTGCACGCGCAGCCCGGTTTGCAGGATTCCGCGGTAGCGGCTCCGCTGCCGATGGACCGCCAGGGCCAAGCCCTCTTCGAGTTCAGGATCGTAGGAAATCTTCCGCTTCCTCCCGGCAAATCCGCCACTGCTAATTACGCCACCGTGAGTCCCTATTATTTTCATGTGATGAGAATTCCGCTGCGGCGCGGCCGTCTGTTTTCCGAGACAGATTTGCCGTCCAATCCGAACGTAGCGATCGTGAGCGAGGCTCTGGCACGGCGTTATTTCCCCAACCAGGACCCCATCGGCAGGCAAATGAGGTTTGGATTTCCGCCAAACAGCAACGTGCCGCGCGAAATCGTCGGCGTCGTGGGCGACGTTCGGGATGTGGCGCTTAGCAAGAAGCCTGGTCCGATGATGTACGTGCCCTTCGCGCAAGCGCCCCTTTATGGAGGGGAGGTCGTCGTAAGAAGTTCATTGAGCGTATCGAGCGTGGCCGCGGAGATTCGCGAGGCGGTTCACTCCATCGACAAAAACCTGCCCGTGACGGATGTTGAGCCCTTCACGGATGCCATTGGCCAATCGATCTCGCGCGAACGATTTCGAACGTTCCTTCTGGGTTCGTTCAGCGCGATTGCTCTCCTGCTCGCCGCAGTCGGAATCTTCGGCATCATTTCGTACTCGGCCTCGCAGCGCAGCCAGGAAATCGGAATTCGCATGGCCATCGGAGCGCAGCGGCGCGACATTGTGCGTCTGATTTTGGGACAAGGAGTCAAGCTTGCGCTGCTTGGTTTGGGCGCTGGCGTGGTCCTCGCGTTGCTGCTCACGCGATTGATGGCGAGCCTGCTCTACAATGTCTCCGTGACGGATCCGCTGACCTTCGGCGGCGTGGCCATTATCCTGCTCGGCGTTGCCGTAACTGCCTGTTACATCCCCGCACGGCGCGCCATGCGAGTCGACCCCATCGTCGCGCTGAGACACCAATAATTTTCATGCGCCAGAATCGCCGGGAAGTTTCGGAAGTTTCTCGACATTCTGGCGTCGATGCCGCCGGGTTCCGTGGGAGTCGTTTCTACAAGATCCAGGAGGCGGCGGACGGGGGAACTCTGGGACGATTTCGGA
>Ga0335081_10019721_pt1 | contig 10901 bp, 5 predicted proteins | sample Lox_Sample_35_FD_206713 | JGI IMG/M metagenome (GOLD analysis project Ga0335081, IMG submission 206713) | Soil microbial communities from Loxahatchee National Wildlife Refuge, Florida, United States - Lox_Sample_3.5 | ecosystem: Environmental > Terrestrial > Soil > Wetlands | place: USA: Florida...
ACATCACACTGATTCAGAGATTCATTCGCACGGGCGACCTCGATAAGGTGTATGCCGCTGTGGGCCGGGTCATCGCCGCCGCCAACGTGAACGCGATAAGACTCGAGGCCTTCAAATACTATTACGCCTCGGCCGGCGCGACAGGCGTTGCCGGCATTTGCGCCAGGCCAACTCCGGAATTGCTCAAGTTGCAGGAGGACCTGATTGCCACCGTCGCCCCGTTTGCGGTGGAAACCGGTCCCATCGGAGCATTCACCGCTTCGCACGACGATCCTGCGACGGATGCGGCCTTGATCCGATACGTGTCGTCGTTTGTGCCGAAGATGACCGGCGAGCATTTCAATCCGCACGTCAGCACCGGCGTCGCCCCCAAGGAATATCTCGACAAAATGCTTGCCGAACCGTTTGAGCCGTTCAGCTTTTTCCCCGCAGGCGCGGCGGTCTATCAGCTCGGCCCCTACGGCACCGCGGCTAGAAAACTCGAGGAATGGAAGTAATGAAACGAGGAATCTGTTTACAGCGGCCGGCACATAACCAACCATGATCCTGAAAATCCTCATTGCCTGTTTGCTGGTGATTGTCACCGTGGTCGTGCATGCCTTCGGATTTCACGCTCTGCTCCGGTCCATTATGCGGCGCGTTCTGACCACGTCTGGCTTCGGGCCTGTCACGCGGATGGTGATCCACCTGGCCGTCTCCCTGATTCTGATCCACCTGGCCGAGATTGCCGTCTGGGGGCTGTTTTATCTTTGGCAGGGCTGCCTGCCGGATCCCGAGAGCGCGTTCTATTTTTCCGGAGTCACGTACACGACCGTTGGCTACGGCGATATCGTGTTGCCCAAGTCGTGGCGGATGTTCGCACCGATTGAGGCTATGACAGGCATCCTCATGTGCGGGCTCTCGACCGGGCTTTTCTTCGCTCTCGTCAGCCGGTGGATCACCCAATGGGTGAAAATCTCGTCAGCCTCAGCCCCTGACGCGGATCAGGAACGCGGCGCCGAGTAGCGAATGAAAGAGGCCGCTCCAGGAGTGGGACAGCCATGAACCCAAGACAGGATCACGCCGCTCCCCTGCGCTTCCCCATCCTGCAGGGGGTGCTACCAATCACGGCCGCTCGGATCCCGGCTGAAATCCTTGCCGGCATCACGCTGGCTGCAATCGCCATTCCGGAGGTGATGGGCTACACCAAGATCTCCGGCACGCCGGTGATCACCGGCCTCTACACCATGCTCATCCCCACGGCGCTGTTCGCCCTTTTCGGATCCTCGCGGCACCTGGTGGTGGGCGCCGATTCGGCCACGGCGGCCATCCTCGCCTCCAGTCTCGTGGGAGTCGCAACGATCGGTTCGGAGCAATACCTGGCGTTGGCCGGCGTGCTGGCGCTGATGGCCGCGGTTTTCCTGATTCTGGCCCGTGTCATGCGCCTGGGATTCCTGTCCGACTTTCTTTCGCGCACCGTGTTGATCGGGTTCCTCACCGGCGTCGGCGTGCAGGTCGCGCTGGGACAGTTCGCGGGCATGCTCGGACTGGAGGGGGGCGGCCACGGGACGCTGGGGAAGCTGTGGCACACCTTGCAGCATCTCGGACAGGTCAACCGATACGAAATGATGATCGCGCTTTCCGCGCTGGCGGTCATCTTCGGGCTTAAGAGGATTTCGAAGAAGGTTCCGGGGGAACTGATCGCGGCGATCGGCGCCATAGTCGCAAGCTGGGCATTGGGACTCGATAAGCAAGTGCATGTGGTCGGCGCGGTTCCGGGCGGTCTACCGTACATGGGTCTGCCCAAAGTGGACTGGAACTGGGATGTCATAACGACGTTAATTCCCACGGCCTTTGCGATGTTCGTGGTCATCCTCGCACAGAGCGCGGCGACCTCCAGCGCCTATGCCACGCGCTACGGCGAGAGATTCAGCGAGAACCTTGACCTGGTCGGCCTGGCTCTGGCCAATATTGGCGCCGGCCTATCCGGCACCTTCGTCGTCAACGGCAGCCCAACCAAAACGCAAATCGTGGACAGCGCGGGCGGCCGCAGCCAACTGTCGCTCCTGGTGATGGCGGCGATCGTTTTGGTGGTCCTGCTCTTCCTGACCGCACCGCTGGCCTTCATGCCAGAAGCGGCCCTGTCTGCCATCGTCTTTCTAATCGGCCTGGGACTGATTGATCTCGCCGCGATGCGGAAGGTCTTCCAGCAACGGCGATCTGAATTCTGGGTGGCGCTGATCACCGCGCTGACGGTCGTGCTGGTGGGCGTCAAACAGGGGATTCTGCTGGCCATCGCACTGTCGCTCATCGAACACACCCGCTACGGGTATCGGCCGAAGAACGCGGTGCTCGTGCCTGGAGAATCGGGTGGCCGGCAACCACTACCCGTGGCCACCGCCGCGCAAGCCGCGCCCGGCCTGGTCATCTACCGATTCACCCACAGCCTGTACTACGCGAATTGTCAGCAGTTTTCGGAGGAGATTTCGTTTCTCGCGAACAGCACCGAGCCGCCTCTGCGCTGGCTCTGCCTCGACGCGTCCGCAGTGGACAATGTCGACTATTCGGCGGCGGAAACCCTCCGGTCGGTTTACGCGAACTTGAAGGCGAGAGACATACGCTTGGTCGTTGCGGAGGTCATGAACCTCAAGACCAGGACGGCATACCATTTCAGAGAGCTGTTTGGTGCGGATGCCTTTTACGACCATCTGGAGGATGTCGTAAACCAATACCAGCAGCAGTTCAACTTGCCGGTTCCCTCAGAGCGTTCAGCCCCGGCTCCAGAGGGAGCGGATCGAGGCGCGTAACGGGCCGAGATAGCGGTTAGCTCGTTATCCAAGAGGGGAGCTTACGATCCGAAAACTGGAAGGCGCGATGAAATGCACGTGTACGCTTCAGAGCAGTCGCTCGATACCGCATCTTCTGTGGTCGATGATTGTCGCGCCACTTTTGGCTGCGCTCGTGTTGCTTCTGCTAGGAGGCATTCTCTGGCGGTGGTCTCCCGTAGGGCACCGCCAGAGCGACAAGGAGCCGTCCGTTTTTTCACCGACCTACATCGGCAAGGAGCAGTGCGCCAAGTGTCATGCAAAAGAGGCGGAGGAATGGAGCCATTCCGACCATGCCCTGGCCATGCAAAAGACCACCCACGTGAGTGTCCTGGGCAACTTCAACGACCGGCGATTCACAAAGGACGGCGTCACCTCGAGCTTCTACAAAAAGGATGGCAAGTTTTATGCGCGCACGGATGGGCCGGACGGAAAGCTCCAGGATTATGAACTTCCTTACACCTTCGGCTACTTTCCCTTGCAACAGTATCTGGTGCCCTTCCCGAATGGCCGCTTGCAGAGCCTGGTTCTAGCCTGGGATTCACGAGCCAAAGACCAGGGCGGCCAGCGTTGGTTCCACTTGTATCCCAACCAGAAGATGCCCTACTCAGATCCCTTGCACTGGACGAGGCCTAACCAAACTTGGAACTTCATGTGCGCCGACTGCCACTCGACCAACTTGCGCCCCAACTACGACCTGGCGAAAAACAGTTATGACACCACCTGGTCGGAGATCAACGTTTCATGCGAACAGTGCCACGGGCCGGGCTCACAGCACGCAACCTGGGCGCAGACGCGAAAGAGCTCCTCCGAGCAGAAAGCCAGCGCCGGGGGCGGCCTCAAAGGACTGGTGGTCGATCTGAAATCCGTCAATGGGTCGTGGTGGCTTCTGAAATCCGACGACGTCACCCTGCACTGGAAGGGGGAGCCGCGCACCCGCGCGGAATTTGAAACTTGCGCACCATGCCATTCCCGGCGCCGTCCGATCACCAGTCACTTCCAGCCAGGGCAGCATTTCCTGGACGCGTATGTGCCGAATCTTCTGGAAGAGGGCGTTTACTACGCCGATGGACAGATTCTGGAAGAGGACTACGAGTACGGCTCGTTTGTGCAGAGCAAGATGTACCACGAGGGGGTGACCTGTTCCGACTGTCATGATCCCCACACTGGTAAGCTTCCCCCGGTCAGCTTGAATCAAGCATGCGGCAAGTGTCATCTGCTGGCCAAGTTCGGCGCACCCGATCATCATCACCACAAGGAGGGCTCTACCGGCGCCCTCTGCGTGAATTGCCACATGCCCACTCGGACGTACATGGTGGTGGACGTGCGGCGCGACCACAGCTTCCGCGTGCCGCGGCCGGATTTCTCCGTCACTTACGGCACCCCCAACGCCTGCACGCAATGCCACAAGGACAAACCCGCCAAATGGGCGGCTGCGGCTGTGGCGAAGTGGTACGGGACGAAGCAGCGACAAGAACCCCATTTTGTCGCGGCAATTGACGCCGGCCGCCGAGGATCCCTGACCGCGGAAAAACAGTTGGCTGCTCTGATCTCCGATTCCGAGCAACCGGGAATTGCCCGCGCTACGGCATTGTCCCTGCTTCCGCAGTACGTGTCCTCGATTACGTTTCCCGCTATCCAGGCCGGGCTGAGCGACGCCGATGCTCTGGTGCGTCGCGAGGCCATCCACGCGCTGGAGCCGCTGCCGCCGCGCGACAAGGTTGAACTGGCCGGGCCGCTGCTCGCGGACCCATTTCGCTCCGTGCGTATTGAAGCGGCGCGCCTGCTGGCCGGAACTCCTACGGAGCTGCTGAAGGGGGACGTGAATGCCTCGCTGGAACGTGCCACGGCGGAACTGATCGCCTCCGAAATGGCCGCCGCGGAACGCCCGGAAAGCCACATCAACCTGGCGTTGCTGTACACGCAGATGGGACGCACCGCCGAAGCGGAAAGCGAACTGCAAACCGCACTTCGCCTCGACCCTCGCTCCGTTCCCGCCATGGTCAATCTGGCCGATCTCTACCGTATGCAGAGCCGCGATGATCAGAGCCAGCGATGGTTGGAGAAAGCCATCGCGTTGGCCCCGGACGCGGCGGAGCCCATTCATGCGCTCGGTCTCCTCAAGGCGAGGCAGAAGAAGTATCCGGAGGCGTTGGGCTTGCTGGCCCGCGCGGCGGCCCTGCTCCCGGCGAATGTCCGTTACAGCTACGTCTATGCCGTGGCTCTGAATTCGAACAGACAAACCAACAAGGCCATCACGGTACTGGAACGGGCACACAAGAGGCGGCCCGCAGATCGCGACGTTTTACTGGCCCTGGTTTCGATCGAACGCGACAGAGGCGGCGCTCAGGCTGCCATTCAATACGCTCGGGAGCTGGCCGCTCTCTCCCCCGGCGATCCCCAGGCACAGCAACTCCTCACAGATTTGCTCAAACGGGGAGGCCAATCGCGGCAGTGAGGAGCAACCGTCAAATTCGGGCTGGCCTACCCAGCCCAACCCATACGGGCTTCAGAATCCGGTTGTCACTCGCGCCGCTGAAGAAAAACCAACTCCGAAAACCCGACTCTTGCTCTTAATGCCGCCTTTTGCCGCCTCGTGTTTTTACAACTTCCGTCAGATCAAAAAGATATGGCGGAAGCGTGTGGGAGTCGAACCCACCATTCGGCCGGCAAGCGGTCGAATCTCCGGCTTTGAAGACCGGGAGGATCACCGGACCCCTTGCGCCTCCGCGAGGGATTATAGCCCGGGAGGCACGCGGTGCTGCCGTCTCTCCACCGGTGACAACGGCTACCGCCCCGTGTGACGCAGATCACGGACTTCTCTGCCACTCGTCGCGCACAAAGGCGGGACGGCCACGCGCGCCCGCGGAGGCGGACGTACTGCTCTATCCGCGTGCGCCGCCATCCCAGAGGAGAACGAGTCACGCGAATTCAGGAAAGCAGCCGGCCATCCACCTGGTCGTCCATCGTGCTCGCCGCAGACCTCGCTCTGCCGGAGAACCACGCGCTCGGTGTTGGGCTGAAGCTGGCCAGTCTGTACGGCGCGCGGCTGATTGCCGCGCACGTGCCGACGCTCGGCGGCGCCTCCCCGTCCCCCGGGGGCGCGGCGCCCTCTGAAACCGGGGACGAGGGCCAGGTTTCCGAGAGCTTGAAGCAAATCCTGGCACCGCAACTCGCCGCCGTTTCCCATGACATGCTGGAGTGCCGCGGAGAGCCGTGGCCCTGGCTCCGCGCGTTGCTGGAGCGGGCCCTGCCTCAGGCGCTGGTGCTTGAACTGAGCAGGCGGGCGCGGGAAACGCCGGCCCTCTCCGGGACCTCGCGGCGAGCTTCCCCTGCCGAGGAGATTTGTTTGCGTGCGCCTTGCGCGGTGGTCACGGTAGACACGTCGCCCCCGGCGGGCGCCGGCGAAATTCGCGGCGCCAAACTCGAGCGCATCCTGCTGGTGACGGATTTCAGCGTGGAATCCCTGGCGGCGGCGCCGGCAGCGGTATCCCTGGCCAGCCGGGCGCAGGCGCAGCTCATTCTGCTGTATGCCGGGGACTCCGCGCGGCAGAAACAGACAAACGCAATCTGCCAGACACTGCGCGACCTGGTTCCACTGGGCACGCGCCTGCTGCTCAAACCTGAGTGCCGGGTGGAGCGCGGGGTGCTGGCAGAGGTTGCGTTGAAGGCCGCGGCCGAAGATCGCGCGGACCTGCTGGTTCTGGGAATCCCCCGCCCGGAGGCCGGAGCCGCGGCGACCGCGGCCGGGGCGCTTGGGGCCGCCTGGAGGGTGTGCCGCGAGGCGAAGTGCGCGGTGCTGACCGTGCGCGGTTAGCCGCCCCGCTATTGGAGCTTGGCGTATTCGGCCCGGGCTTCCTTGAGGATGGGCACGTCTACATCGGCATCCTTCCAGAGGGCAAAGAAATCCTGGTAGGCCGTTTTCGCCTTGGCGGCGTTTCCCGCCACAACATAGGCCCGGCCCAGCCCCAACCGTGCCAACGAATGTTCCTGCGCGGCCGGGGCTATTCCCCGGTGTTCGATCACCTTTTGAAATTCCGCGGCGGCTTCTGCTCCGCGCCGGGCCTGCAGATAGGCCAGGCCGCGGAGGTAATTCGGGAACATCCCTTGAGCGACGCCGAGTTCATACGGTCGTATGGGCTCCAGTGCGGCCACGGCCTGCTCCGGAGCCTTGCGATTCATGGCCGCGAATGCCGCCACAAAAGGCATGACCACCTTGTGCAGGATGGTGTCCTCCGGAAAGCGCCGGCTCAGCTCCTGAGTGATGGCGTCGGCGTGGCTGGCATCCCCGGTCATGGCGAGCACCACCGCCACGGGTTCCAGATTGTTGCGGCCGCGCGTGGCGGAGGCACTGGCCGCCGCCAGTTCGCGGGCCCTGGAGGTGTTCCCGATTTCCGCCAGCGTCCAGGCCCAACCCGCCTTGGTGACCGCCGTCGTATCCTTGAAGCCGAACCGCTCGGACACCTGCATGGACCGCTCGGTCAGCTCCGTGCCCTTGCGGTATTGCCCGCGGGAGGCCGCAACCGACGCGGCGTCGTTCAGCAGCAGGTATTCGCTGGGTTTCTCCGCCGCCCAGTTCATTTCGCGTTCCATGCCCGCGGCGTCGCTGCTGAGGTAGGCAAGTTGGAAGAACAGGTCGTGGACGAAGAGATTGTCGGCTTTGGCGTCCACGGCGCGCTGGGCCAGCGCCCGCGCCTCCTCCACGCGATTCAGCGCCATGTAGGGCAGGGCCTGGTGGAAATAACCGAAGGGAGCGGCCGGCAAGAGCCGGGCACACTCCTTGGCCAAGGGGATGGCCTTCTCAAAATCCCCAAAGTAAACATTGTAGAGCAGCGCCAGGTTTCCGAACGCGCTGGAATCGTTGGGATAGGCCCGGATGGCCAATTCCAGCGTTTCCTTGTCCTTCTCCAGGGCCCCAGAGGTCGTGTACAGCTTCTCGTCGATGTAAAACCGTTCGCGCTCGCTCACCCGCTCGCGCAGGGAAAACGCCTTACGAGCGGCTTCTACGGACTTATCCTCTTCCCCGAGGTTGTAATAGATGGCCGAGAGCCGTCCCTGGGCCATGGCGAAGTTGGGGTCCAATTCCACGGCGCGCTCGAACAGGGGAATCGATTCCGCCTCGCCGCCGGAATTCCGCAGCACGTCTGCGGCGGCGTACGATTTCAGCGCTTCGAGGGATGAGGTGGTGGCCTCTTCCACCGGGGTATTGAATTTCTGGATGGAGGCCAGGGATTCTCCCAGCTTTCCCCGCAGGCTAGACGCGGCTTTGCCCACCGCCTGAAGCACCGCTTCCTTGCTGGCCGCGGTCACCTGCTCGCGCGCCAGGGAATCTCCGGTGGTGCAGTTTGTGGCATCGAGCGAAACGACGTATTGGCTGCCCAGCGAGGCGATGGAGCCGCTGAGCATGGCTTTGATGTTTTCGCGGATGCAAACTTCGCGCGCCACGCTGCCGGTCACCCGTTCCTCCGCGGGACGTCCCATGAATTGCAAAGCTTTGCGAACGGTCTGGTCCGGCACGATGTTCAGATAGGGCGACTGCTCGAGCTGCACCGCCAGCGCCTGTTTCAGCGTGCCGTCGAACACCGGATCGCCGGTGGTGTTCACGAAATCCGCCAGAAGAATGGAATCTTTCTGGGTAAGCTTCTGGCTCGCGCGCGCGCGCCAGTAAAGTCCGCCGGCAATTCCCAACGCGAGCAGGCCCGCAGCGGCCAGCAACAGGGGCCACTTGCGGCCCGCGGGGCGAGAAGATACCGCCACGGTTGCGGCGCCGGAAGCGCCTGCGGCCGCGGCTTCGCGCGCTCCCGATGCTTCCGGGCTCGCGGAAGCCGTCGCGGCCGGTCCGGAAGAAACCGCTCCGGAGACCACGCCGCTCGCGGCGGTGCTCCCGGGCACTTCCTCAGCAGCGACCTTGCGGCCCGAGTCCGTGTCCCGCTTCAGCCGTTGCAGCTCCGAGCGCATCTCGGATGCGTGCTGATAGCGCAGGTTGCGGTCTTTCTCCAGCGCGCGAAGGATGATGCGTTCGAGCTCCGCAGGAGTATCCGGGTTCAGCCGGGAAGGAGGTGCGGGCGAGCGTTCCAGGATGGCGTTGAAGACAACCGCGGAAGTATCCCCGCGGAAGGGCAGGACTCCTGTGGCCATCTCATAGAGCACGGCGCCGAAGGAGAAGAGGTCGCTGCGGGCGTCCAGTTCCTTGCCCCGGGCCTGCTCGGGAGACATATACGCCACCGTGCCCACGGCGGTCCCCGGGCTGGTCAGGTGGGCCGCTTCCAGGGTGGCCAGCGTCGCTCCGTTCTCCTGGTGCTCCTGCCGCACTTTGGCCAGGCCGAAATCCAGAATTTTCGCGTGGCCCCGCCTGGTGAGAAAAATGTTCGCCGGTTTGATGTCGCGGTGCACGATGCCCTCGGCATGGGCCGCATCCAGCGCGTCCGCAATTTCCATGCCCAGGGTGAGCAACTGTTCGAGGTCCATCGGGCGGGCGGTAATTTCATGTTTCAGCGTGCGCCCATCCAGATACTCCATGGCGATGAAGGCCCGGCCGTTCTCTTCCCCGATATCGTGAATCATGCAGATGTTGGGATGATTCAGGGCCGAAGCCGCGCGGGCTTCCCTCCGGAATCGTTCCAGGGCCTGGGGATCGCGCGCGGTCTCGTCGGGCAGGAATTTCAAGGCCACGAAGCGGCCCAGGCGGGTGTCTTCCGCCTTATACACCACACCCATTCCGCCTCCGCCGAGCTTTTCCAGGACACGGTAATGCGAAACGGTTTGTCCGAGGATGGGTTGGGAATCCGGCACGCACCACGAATCTTATGTTTTGCCTCCGCGGCAAGTCAACGCTGGGAATCGCCCTCCGGGCGGATGTGCAACGCGACTTTTCGCAGAATTGACAACTCCCGGAGCCGGAGTGAAACTACCGGCGGGTGGGGGGAGTGATGCCCAGGCGTTATTCGCCTTGAAACGCCTTGCTCGGGATTCGCCCCCCCTACAGATTCATGTCATGAGTGAGGGTACAGACAATCAAGGCGTGCCACAGGCCGCCCGCGCGCTGGCGGAAATGTGGTTTGAGTTTTCGCCCGACGCCATCGTGATCGCGGATGACTCCGGCAAGATCCTGCAGGTCAATTCACAACTCCTCCAGCTTTTCGGGTACTCGGCGAGGGAGCTGATCGGCCAGCCCGTTGAGACCCTGCTTCCCGACCGCTACCGCGAGCGGCACCTGGCCCATCGGGGCAATTTCCATGCAGAGCCACGGAAGCGGCCTATGGGAGCGAACCTGGACCTGCTGGGACGGCGCAAGAACGGCAGCGAATTCGTCGTGGACATCATGCTCAACCCGGTGGCGCTGGGCGAGGGCCGAGCGGTGCTGGCCGTGATCCGCGACGTGACCGAAAAGAAAGCGGCGGAGCACGCGCTGCGCCAGCGGGAATTGCAGCTCCGGCACCTGATCGAAAGCGTGCACGATTACGCCATTTTTTTGCTGGATCCGCAGGGGCGCGTGGTGACCTGGGGGCCAGGCGCGGAGCGCATCAAGGGTTACCGCGCGGAAGAAATTGTCGGGCAGCCCTTTTCCCGCTTTTTTTTGTCAGATGAGGCGGAGCGCGGACGGCCGGCGGAGGCGTTGCGAAGTGCGGCGGAGAGCGGACGCTACGAGGCCGAAGGGTGGCGCCAGCGCAAAGACGGCTCACGGTTCTGGGCCCAGGCCATCCTGACCGCTGTGCGCGACGCCGACGGCGCGATCACCGGCTACGTGGAGGTGGCCGCGGACCTGACGGAACGGAAGCGCGCCCAGGACGCCCTGCTGCTCGAGTTCAGCAACGCAATGCTCACCAACCTGGACGTGCGCAAGCTGCTCTCCGCAATCTCCAGCTCGATCCGGCAACTGGTTCCCCATGAGCTGGCCACCATCACCATGTATGACGCGGAATCGCGGGTGCTGCGGCTGCAGCGGCTGGAGGCCGCGGAGCAGGGAGAGTTTCTACCCGGTGAAATCGTTCTGCCCTTGGAAGGAACGGTGGCCGGGAAGGTCTTCCTCACCGGCGAGCCCCTGCTGGCCAGTCCGCTGAACCTGGAGGAATTCCCTTCCGATGCGACCAGGCAGTT
>Ga0335081_10019722_pt1 | contig 10901 bp, 10 predicted proteins | sample Lox_Sample_35_FD_206713 | JGI IMG/M metagenome (GOLD analysis project Ga0335081, IMG submission 206713) | Soil microbial communities from Loxahatchee National Wildlife Refuge, Florida, United States - Lox_Sample_3.5 | ecosystem: Environmental > Terrestrial > Soil > Wetlands | place: USA...
TCGAGACCGGCGGCGGTCATGGCGCGCAGATACTCGACCGCAGTCCCCATGGCGAATGCCAGATCCTGGACCGAATCGGCGCCTGCATGGTGATATACGGCGGTTGACACTCGAACAGAGTTCACGTACGGCAGGTGGGATGTCGTCCAAGCCGCGAGATCGGTCATGTGCAGGAGAGCCACATCCAGTGGCTGCGGCAGAGCGCCGTCGCGCATCAGGGTACCCAGCGGGTCCGCGTTGAAGGCGCCCAGTGTCTTCGAACCTTCGATGCCCCGTTTTTCCCACAGAGCGGCCAGTAGGGCCGCGGCCGGCAGGAAGGCAGCGCCGGCTTCCAGGGAGACCGGCACGACGTCCATCTGTACGCCTTTGAGGGCCTGGTCGAGATCACCCAGGCTATACACCATGACCCCGTCGCGACCGCACAGCCCGGCCGATCGGGGATCGTCGGCGTCGAGTCCGGCGGACGCCGCCGCATCGAGTTTCAGCTCGACGGAGGTCACGCCGTTGTCCAATTCCTCGAGCACGATCCGGTTGACGTCGGTAGGCTCCGGATGCAGGACCTCCTGCCGTACGTCCCAGCCGTCCACGGAATGCCCCAGCGGCGTCGTTCCCCTCGTGTACGGCGGACTGCCCGGGAAGCCGGACGGGTCGTTCGCGGAGGGCCAACTCTCCGGGGTGTAGATCGGCTGGATATCAATGCCCTCGTAGGTGTGGGCGATCATTTTCTTTTCGAAAGGTACACCTTTCAGGTCAGCCACCGCCTGCGCTTTCCAGGTGTCGTAACTGACAGGCGGGAAATCGTCCAGGACTTTCAGTTCTCTCTCGATCACAGAGTCGGTCCTCCGAGGGGCCGTGGCGGATGTGGCCAGCACGTGCCCCGATCACTTGCCCTGAAAGACGGGCGTTCGCTTCTCAAAAAACGCCTGAACACCCTCTTTGAGGTCGTCGCTACGAAACGCGGCGCGCCGTGCTGCTTGAATAAACTCGAACTCGTCGGCACTCATGGGGACGCCCCTACTCAGGCTGTTCAGCTCGGCCTTGACGACCGACACCGCCAGAGGCGCGCGGCCGGCGATTGTTCCCGCAATTTCCATTGTCGTCGCCTCCAGCATTTCGGGGCTCACGAGGCGATTGAGCAGCCCGAGACGATAGGCGTCTTCGGCCGAGAGGGGATTGCCCGTGAAGACCATCTCTTTGATGATGTGTAGGGGCAAGGCCCCAAGGAAATGAGACATCCCTGCCGTGTTGTAGGAGATCCCCAACTTGACAGGAGTGATGGCGAAGGTCGTCCCCGGTGTGCCGATTGCAAGGTCGCAAGTCACGGCCAAGTCACAGGCGGCGCCCCACACGCTGCTGTGAAGCATGGCGATTACCGGCGCCGGACAGTTCCGAACGCGATGGAGGACTCGTTCAAATCCCGTCGTCCAAGTCACGGCGTCCTGGCCGTCGAGTGGTATCTCGCGGATTTCGTGACCGGCAGACCAGATCTTCGTGTTTGGATTCGCGCCAATGATGACAACTCGGACACGGGCTTTCTCAAACTCGTCGAAGGACTCGAGCAGCTTCTCGCAAACGTCGCTGCTGAGCGAATTAACTGGCGGATTGTTGATGGTAGCGACCCCGATGTTATTCGCGATCTGCATCGGGCGCACAGATTGGGTGGGATTCGCTGCCATGATTGTCTGCATACCTTATAAGCGCACGGACGGTTGACCAAGAGAGCTTACTGCCAGTGAACCGGCACTGGGCGACTTCCGATTTCCGGTACTAACTTCCTGGCCTTGGCAGGAGTGAGTTCTCGTCTATCGTTCCCCGCAACCTCGTGATCCCATTCCAACCGGTACCTCACCAATTCGGCGACTGTAACCATTTTGAGCCCGTGCAGCTTGCAGAACCGGACGAGGTCGGGCACCCGCGCCATGCTGCCATCCTCGTTGAGAATCTCGCAGATCACTCCGGAAGGGTGCAATCCCGCGAGGCGCGCAAAATCGACAGCCGCCTCGGTGTGACCCCGACGATCCAAGACCCCGCCACCGCGAGAGCGCAGCGGGAAAACGTGGCCCGGCCGCGCAAAGTCACCCGGGGCGCTGCGTCCATCGATGGCCGCCCGAATCGTATGCGCGCGGTCGCGGGCCGAAATGCCAGTGGTTACGCCATGTCCCTTCGCATCGATCGAGACCGTGAAGGCCGTGCCCCCCAACGCAGTGTCGCCCGGCGCCATCGGGCCGAGCCTCAACTCGTCGAGCCTTGCCCCAGTCAAGGCCAGGCAGATCAGGCCTCGTCCGTGGGTAGCCATAAAGTTGATTGCCTCCGGCGTGATCGTCTCCGCCGCCATCATCAGGTCGCCTTCGTTCTCGCGATCCTCATCGTCGACGACGACGATCATGCGTCCCCTTCTAATTTCGCGAATTGCGCCTTTAACACTCGCGAAGGCGGACTGTTCTCGAGTCATGGCTACTCCTCTTATTGCGTCGCCAAACCCGTCGGGACGTTGCATCACGCCGCCTTGGTCCCAGGAACTTGACGGCCCTTTGCCTCGATGATCTGGCGAAGGCCACCCCACTTAGGCTGGAAGATGCCCGCAAGCATTGGTTTCAGATTCGGAGAGATCCGCGGCATGAACTCCATGTGCGCCAGAATGTCTTTTTCCAGGTTGATCCCTGGCGCGATTTCAATCAGCGTGACTCGGCCATCCTGAAGCTCAAACACAGCCCGCTCCGTTACGAATAACACCGGCTGTTTAGTAGCCGCAGCGTAAGCGCCACTAAAAGTCACCTGCTCGACTCTCTTGACGTACTTCTTGCCCTTGCCCTCCTGCTTGATGACGAGCTGGCCGTTTTCCACCGCGATTTTTAGCCCTCCGGCCGTGAACGTCCCGCAGTAGACGACCTTTTTCGAATTCTGCGTGATATTGATGAAGCCGCCACAACCCACGGACTTGCCTTTGAACTTGCTGACGTTCACGTTGCCGGTCGAGTCCACTTCGGCGGCGCCAAGAAACGCCTGGTCCAGGCCGCCGCCGTCATACCAGTCAAATTGAGCGTGCTGCTCGACGAAGGCTTGCGCGTTGAAGGACATGCCAAAGTTTTCGCCGCCGGCGGGAACGCCCCCGATCGTGCCGATCTCTGTGGTCAGCGTCAGCAGGTCTGCTGCGCCTTCCATTCCGGCAACCGCCGCGACGCCCTCGGGCATGCCGATACCGAGATTCACGATTGATCGCGGATCCAACTCCATTGCCGCGCGGCGCCCGATGATCAGGCGTTCGTCCAGCGGCATGTCCGGTACTGCGCCCACCGGGACCCGAATGTCACCGGAGAATGCCGGATTGAAACGCGTGCCGGCCGCCTGCCAATGATGTTCTTCGGACGCGATCACCAGATAGTCAATCAGAACGCCTGGAACCCGCACTCGCTTGGGATGCAAGGATCCGCTCTGGGCCAGGTATTCGACCTCCGCGATCACAATGCCGCCGGTGTTTTTCGTGGCCTGCGCAAGAGGCAAGCACTCGAGTAGTGCGCCCTCCAGGTCTTCGGTGAGATTACCGTTTTCATCGGCGACCGTACCGCGGATGATCGCCACGTCAATCTTCTTGAGAGCCGGATAAAACAGCCATTCCTGGCCTTCCAACTGGATGACTTTGACAAACTCCTCGGTGGTACGCGGGTTCATTTTTCCGCCTTCCAGACGGGGGTCCACGAACGTGCCCAAGCCGATTTTGGTGATCAGGCCGGGCCGGTGCGCCGCAATTTCGCGCCACAACTGGCAAACCACGCCTTGCGGAAGGTTGTAGCCCTCGCAGCCACCATCGAGGATCATTTTGCCCATAGCAGGCGCCACCCCGGTGTGCCCGCCAATCCAACGCTTCACCAGTCCGGGATGAGCGAAGTGCTGCATCCCCCGCGTCTTCCAATCGCCGATTCCGGAGCCATGCACGACCGTAAGGCCGGCAGGACGGCCGGTTTCGAGAAACTTCTTCTCAATCGCGATGGCAAGCTCTTCAGGCCATCCTGAAATCAGAAGAGCACTGGCGCCAAGCGTGGCGCCATCCTTTATGAACGCTGCTGCCTGTTCCGCACTGATGACTTTCGACATGGGTAACTCTCCTCGGAAGAGATAGTCTCTTTACACGTAACGGACACTCTGAACACAACAGACAGAAGCACTCATCGCGCCAATGCATCGCACTCGCCGTGTGCGACCAGCAAGATTTTGGAAACACAAGAGAAGCCCGGAATCAGGATTGGAAGGGGACCAGGATGCCGGGCAGCAACTCACCGACGGAGTGGCTCATATGGGCTATCTCGACTGGCTGCATGACGCAAATGCGCCATCCGGGAACAGCCGCATCGCGAACGTGCGCTCCCCGGTTCGCCTGAATTAGCCCAATCATCCAGTTTAAGTCTTTCAGGCGCGGCTCTCGGCAACAGATCCCTCGCTTTGGTGGTCCACTTGCACTCACACGGAACTGAGGAAGCCATGAATCTGATTGTCTGCATCGCCGCGCTCTGTTTCTTGATGCTGGTGGCTTACAAGGGCTTCAGCGTTATTTTGTTTGCTCCAGTGGCGGCTCTCCTTGCCGTTCTTTTCACCAGTCCACCCTCAGTTCTCCCGGCGTACAGCGGTGTGTTCATGGAGAACATGGTGGTCTTTGTAAGAAACTACTTTCCCGCCTTCATGCTGGGTGCGATCTTCGGAAAACTGATCGAAACGTCCGGGTTCGCTAAGTCGATTGTGAACTCCTTTATTCATCTACTGGGACCATCGCGGGCCATGTTGGCCATCGTTGTGGTTTGTGTGCTGCTGACGTATGGCGGGGTATCGCTCTTCGTTGTGGTCTTCAGTGTTTATCCGTTCGCGGCTGAGATGTTCCGCGCGCTGAATATCCCAAAGCGTTTGATTCCCGGCACGATTGCCGTGGGCGCATTCACCTTCACCATGGATGCTCTACCTGGCACACCACAAATCCAAAACATCATTCCGACAACCTTCTTTAAGACCAACAGCATGGCTGCTCCTGCTCTTGGAACAATCGGTTCACTTTTTATCTTTGTGATTGGCGTTGCCTATATACACCTGCAAAGGGTACGAGCAAGTGCCGCCGGCGAAGGCTATGGCAAAGGGCACACCAACGAACCGGCGCCCCTGGAACTCAAGGGCTTGCCTCATCCGGCCATTGCGATTTTGCCGCTGTTTGTGGTCGCCGTTGCAAATATGGTAATGACCCGGCTGCTCCCAAAGCTCTACGGCAATACTGTGACAGTACAGTTGAATCCGTCTGCCAAAGCAGTTGTCCAGCCAATGGCCAACATGCTTGGAATCTGGGCCATTGAAGCCGCACTATTCTTAGGCATTGTCGCGATCCTGGTTTTTGCGTGGAAGGCGGTAGCCGCCTCGTTCGCCAAAAGCACGGAAAGTGCAATCGGAGGCGCTATGGTCGCCGCGATGAACACGGCATCCGCATACGGATACGGCACTGTCATCGCGGTCTTACCAGGGTTCCTCGTGATTCGCGATGCCTTGGCACACATCCCCAACCCGCTGGTGAACGAAGCGGTCAGCGTGAGCGTATTGGCGGGAATCACGGGTTCCGCCTCCGGCGGCATGGGCATCGCACTGGCGGCCATGGCGGATCGATTCATCGCCGCAGCCAATGCCGCTCATATTCCGATGGCAGTGCTGCATCGGGTTGCCGCTATGGCCAGCGGGGGAATGGACACCCTCCCCCATAATGGCGCGGTCATTACGCTTCTGGCGGTTTGCGGGCTGACACACAAACAGTCCTATAAGGATATTTTCGCCGTCACTTGTATCAAGACGACGGCGTGCTTCGTGGTTATCGCTATTTACTACGTGACGCACTGGGTGTGAGCTAGATCGGAAGAGCGAGCAAGATCAGGAGATAAAGCATGTCGTCACTTACCAACAAAGCGCTCTTGGCAATTGCGTTTGCAGGACCGTTCGCGTTCCCCCTCGCGGCGCAAACAGCCGATCCACCTAGCCGGACTGCGACGTCCGGTTCGGCAGATAGTAGGGTTACGGAAAAAAAGACGGCTCCGACAAGTCGCGCCGAACAGTTGGAGGATCTGCAGGGCAAGCTGGACCGGGCGCAAGCGCAGATCCAGCAGCAACAGGCCCAAATCGAACAGTTGCAGAAATCGTTGCAGAACAGCGTGGCTATCTTACAGCAGCAGCAGCGCGAGTTACAAGCCTCCGTGCAAGAGGCGAAGGAACAGGCCAACGCGGCGCGGGAGAGCGCTGTGCAGGCCGGCACAGTGGCCGCTAACGTAAAGAGTTCGGTCTCCTCCGTTAGCGACTCGCTGCGAGCCCAAGGCACGGAATTGGCAAAAGCTGAGAGTTTAGTTGATTCCGTCGCAGCGGCGTTAAAGGAACAAGACAACAGGGTGACATCCCTCGAACAGCCGGCATCGATTCACTATAAAGGGGTTACACTGACACCCGGCGGATTCTTCGAAGCCACGGCGCTGGTTCGCAGCCGCAACGAGAACGCGGACATTGCCAGCAGCTACACGGGCATCCCACTGAATGGAACATCGAACTCGAAGTTGAGCGAGTTCCGTGGCTCCTCACGCGATTCACGGTTGTCATTGCTGGTGGAAGCCAACGCCGGCAGCACCAAGCTCAGTGGATACGTCGAAGGGGACTTCCTGGGCGCAGCGCCGACCTCCAACTTCGTGCAGTCGAGTTCCTTCACCCCGCGCCTGCGGCAAGCTTGGGTACAGATTGAAAGGCCTTCGGGCTGGTCGGTCACCGCCGGGCAGTTTTGGTCTTTGATGGTGACCGATCGGCAAGGAATTGCTCCTCGATCGGAGTACATCCCAAACGTAATGGACGGCAGCTACGTCGTGGGCTTCTCCTGGGTGCGGGAGAGATCGGTTCGTGTGACTAAGAATTTCCACAACCGGGTCTGGGCAGCGATTGAAGCTGGCGACCCAGAGAGTACGTATTCGGCGGCTTTCGTGCCGGCGAACATCATGGGGTTGAACACCAGCCAAAACGCGTCATCCGGTGTCCTGTTGCTTCCCTACCTGGCCGGCTACAGCAACGGCAACTCAACTACGCTGGCTCCCGACCTGCTGGCGAAGGTGGCCTTTGAACCTGGCTGGGGACATTTCGAAATCAAAGCGTTGGGCCGTTTCTTCCGTGACCGGATAGCTTCCACGGCGACCACGAGTGAGCGCATGAATTACACCGAGGGTTACGGAATCGGCTTCGGGGCAATTATGCCAGTCATCAAGGGAAAACTGGAGGTCACGGCCAAAGGGTTGCTTGGGCAAGGCATTGGACGCTATGGTTCAGCGGGATTGCCAGATGTCACCTTGAATCCTATAACTGGCGAGATGAAGCCGTTACGCGAAGCGCAAGTCCTGGGTGGCATCGAATATCATCCCAACAAACGCTTCGATTTCTTCGCCTACGGCGGCGATGAGTACGTAGCCCGCTACGCAATGTCAGCACCCGGTGGCGCGGCCGGCGGTTACGGCTCACCTCTGGTCAGTTATGCATCCTGCACGAGCGAGGTTGCGATCAATACATGCAGTGGAGCCAATCGTAACATTTATGAAGTAACGGGGGGCTATTGGTTCAAGCTCTTTCAAGGCAGGTTTGGCAGGATCCAGTATGGCAACCAGATCGAATACATGCATCGGAGCCTCTGGAGTGGAACGGGCCATACGCCGCAAGGGGGCGACCTGGTGGTCTTCTCCACGGTCCGGTATTACCTCCCGTAACTGTGAGGAGCAAAACTAACCGCCATCCTGCGTGATGTATCCGAGGTTCTGAAGAAAGAGGATATGTTTATGGATTCGACAATTGTTGCACCAACGCTGGAAAACGTCCAGTACGAAAAGAGGAACGGGGTCGCGTATGTTACCCTGAACCGCCCCAAAGTCCTCAACGCTCTGAACGGCAAAACTATTAAGGAATTGACGACGGTTTTCGAGGAAGCCGGTAAGGATTCTGACGTCCTCGGCGTCATCTTGACAGGGTCTGGTTCCAAAGCCTTCATCGCGGGGGCGGACATCAGCGAACTTGCCCGCCTCTCGGCTGTGGAAGCGGAGGAGTTCAGCCGAAGCGCGCAGGCAGCTTTCGATCTCATCGAGAACCTGGGGAAGCCGGTGATCGCGGCCGTCAACGGGTATGCCCTGGGCGGCGGCAGCGAAGCAGCCATGGCTTGTACCATCCGATTGGCCGCGGAGGGCGCGAAATTCGGCCAGCCTGAAGTAAAACTGGGAATTATCCCGTGCTTCGGGGGGACCCAGCGGCTGCCGCGGTTGGTTGGAAAAGGCTTGGCCTTGCAACTGATCCTTTCCGGCGAAATGATCAGCGCTCAGGAAGCCTGGCGCATTGGTCTTGTCAACGAGGTTGTGCCCGCGGAGCAACTCATTCCGCGCGCGGAAGCCATCCTCACGAAAATCAGCGGCAACGCTCCCCTGTCGATCAAATTCGCGATCGAGGCAGTGAACAAAGGACTGGAAACAAGCCAAGCGGAGGGGTTGGTTCTCGAAAGGTCCCTCGTTGCGATCTGTGCCGCAACCGGAGACAAGATGGAGGGCACGTCGGCCTTTCTCGAAAAACGCGTTCCCAAATTCCAGGGCCTGTGAGCTTCTACTGGAGTGGCGAGTCCACAAGGCAGCACTTATGAATAACGCGGCGCTCGAAGGTCGTCCCGTCAGCGAATCGCGCTCCGAATACACGCAGGTTGCGCTGCCAAATGATGCGAACCTTCTCGGCAACGTGCTGGGTGGTCACATCATGCACTTGATCGATCTTTGTGGCGGACTCGCGGCATGGCGCCACGCTCGGAGACCGGTAGTCACCGCATCGGTAGACGGCGTAAGCTTTCTACATCCGGTCCGCATCGGCCACGTGCTCATCTTGAAGTCCAGCGTGAACCGGGTTTTCAATTCGTCGATGGAAGTCGGAGTGAAGGTGTGGGTCGAGGACCGCGACACTGGAGAAGTCCACCACACGTCCTCCGCATATTTGACTTTCGTGGCGCTGGACGCGAAAGGCAGGCCTGTCTCGGTGGCCCCGGTTCTCCCAGAAACCGAGGACGAAAAGCGGCGCTTCGAGCAGGCTGGTTGCCACCGTGAAAGCCGGCTTCAGGCGCGCCACAACTCCGCCTCCTCGAAATGATGAAAAACGAATCATGACAAACGCCACGGATCTTGCGACTCAAGCGCCAAGGCACGCGTACGACGATCTGCTCGACCGCTGCCGCGCGCTCTACCCGCTCGCGACATCCGTGGTCTTCCCTTGTGAAGCCACGGCGTTGGCAGGCGCAGTGGAAGCGGCGCGTGCCCGTTTGATCACACCCATCCTCGTCGGCCCGCGTCAAAAGATCGTTCAAATCGCTCAGGAAGCTGGACTGAATATTACCGGTTTCGAGATTGACGACGTACCTGACGCACGCACCGCCGCAGCCAAAGCCGTGGAAGAGGTGAAGGCGGGACGGACTGCAGTCTTGATGAAGGGGAGCTTACATACGGACGAGCTGATGGCCGCCGTCGTCGCGGCAGCGGCAGAGCTGCGCACCAGTCGACGTGTTAGCCACGCGTTCGTGATGGCGGTGCCGAATTATCCCAAACCACTGATCGTTACGGATGCTGTCGTGAACATCGCCCCATCGCTCGAGGACAAGCGCGACATCTGCCAGAACGCTATCGACTTGGCTCATAGCCTCGGACACGTGGCGCCCAAAGTCGCCATTCTCTCAGCAGTCGAAGAAGTGACCACGAGGATTCCCTCGACTATTGACGCTGCAGCTCTGTGCAAGATGGCCGACCGCGGACAGATTACCGGCGCCATTCTGGATGGACCGCTGGCGATGGACAACGCGATAAGTCTGGTCGCCGCGAAAACTAAGGGGCTTGTGTCGGCAGTGGCCGGCGAAGCCGACATCCTGGTGGTTCCGAACATCGAGGCCGGAAACATTCTTGCCAAGCAGTTCATTTTTCTGGCGAATGCCGACGCCGCCGGCGTGGTGCTGGGGGCGAAGGTTCCTATCATCCTGACCAGCAGGGCCGACAGTGTGCGCACGCGGATGGCATCCTGCGGCGTGGCGCTGTTGCTTGCGCATGCGTGTCGAAGCACTAGGCTGTAGGCGTCAATCCCTACTTGACGCTATCGTGCTTCGACATTCTCACTCGATGGAGAGCAGGTGGAGCAGTTTTTGCTTTTTGGCTCTCAAATACTTCGCATTCTCCCGATTGGGAGCCACTTCACAGGGCACACGCTCGACCACCTCGATTCCCGCCCGATCGAGGGCGCTTACCTTGTCGGGATTGTTAGTCAGCAAACGAACCTTGGTGATGCCGAAACCTCCCAAAATCGCGGCAGGGAGTTGGTAATCGCGGTAGTCCGGTCTAAGCCCGAGCTTCTCATTTGCTTCGACCGTGTCGCAGCCGCTGTCCTGGAGTCCATACGCGCGCAGTTTTGCCATCAGACCGATTCCGCGGCCCTCCTGCGCCTCGTAGATCAGCATCCCCGCGCCCTCGGACGCAATCATCGAAAGCGCCATTTGCAACTGTTGGCCACAATCACAACGGAGCGAGCCAAGGACGTCGCCGGTGAAGCACTCGGAGTGGATGCGGATGAGCGGAGGAGCGCTGCTCATAACACCCATGAGCAGTGCAATTGCGGTCTGGCGGCATGGCAACACGGTATGGTCAGAATCTCGCTCATAGCCGAAAATACGGAAGTTGCCCCATCGCGTGGGACAGTTCGCGGAGGCAACTTGCCTGACAGCCTGGATTGTGGGGTTACTCATCATATTCAAACAGGTTTATCGAAGCGTGAATTGGGCTGTCTGGGAAATTAACGCGTAGCACGGCGTCCGCGGGACCGGCGGCGGGGCGCATCTGGTCCGGTTACCGGCCTCA
>Ga0335081_10019724_pt1 | contig 10900 bp, 17 predicted proteins | sample Lox_Sample_35_FD_206713 | JGI IMG/M metagenome (GOLD analysis project Ga0335081, IMG submission 206713) | Soil microbial communities from Loxahatchee National Wildlife Refuge, Florida, United States - Lox_Sample_3.5 | ecosystem: Environmental > Terrestrial > Soil > Wetlands | place: USA...
GTAGCCACGATGAATTCAAGGAAATTAGGTATTCAGGTTTGGAGCGATATGGACACCGCCATTAATCCTCCCTACCCGATTCTAACAACGCGAAAGTGGGATCGGACGATTGGATGCAGCAACTCCCTTTTGTTGTGAATTGTCCAAGACCCGGTGAGAGAAGATACCATCGCCGATCTTAACCCCTTGTTCGACCGCCGCTGTAGTCACCTTCGACCGTATTCGAACAGAATATTGTGGGAGGAAAATTTCGCGATTGGGAAATTCGTCAGATGGAATCACAAGTGTTATCCCAATTCGGGTGAGACCCCATCAAGCCGATTTTTGAAGCAAAAGCCAAAAATGAGGCATTTATTATATCTTCCGGCTCCCTCTGTTCGATTGGAAAAAGAAATCCTTGAATTGGGTATTCCCCGTGTGCCGCTGAAATAGCGAACGTTCAAATCGAATGATTGTCAATAAGATTTGACATTCGGCTCGACAGGATACTGGCCGCCGCTCAACTTCATTTGAAAGTTTGATAGAAGAGCACCGCTTCTTAACGCCAATTCATCCCCCTGTTGTTGAGAGACCGATTGTCGGAGCTAGTTATTGACGTTGGATGGTTGGCAAAATGTGATCACCCCCAATTCGGAGAGGGTTCATGTGCCAACAACGAATGTCAACACACCGCTATTAATCTACCAGGCAGAAAAACCAGGATGCTTGAGAAATGTTTTTTGTCTTATCCCGAGGCATTCACGTTCCAGTACATGCACAGTGGAACCCTGTAGGAGAGGTCGAAACAGTTCGGTCATTCGTTAATGCAGTGACCGGCATACTCAATTCAGTCGCCAAAAACATCATCAGCACTCTATTTCAAGGGAAGAAATTGGTCATAAGTTAGTGCTTGAGTTGGGGCGGGCTTTGACACGGTAGTGGATGATGCAATTATCGCTACAGTCCTGCGAAAAGAGACTTTTCAGTTCGCACTTGCTAAATGAAATTGGGCCTTGGCATTTTCACGCTAGAGATATTGGGAGAAACGAGTCCCCAAATTCTGGACTTCCTCAAAGGACGAGGTCCACCAAACAGGCAATCTCCGTGGGCCACTGGGATACGAGGTCAATCTTAGTAAAATATTGACCTTGAATGACCTCTAAAATGGGAAGCCACGGACAATCCGCAAGATCTGATATTCAGATGTCAGTCCTCCGAAGGTAAAACATCGCCCAAACTCTGAATCTCACCCCGGGTCAATCTGCCGAGATGGTGACGGCCCTCTAATCGTCCAGGCCCAGCCGTCGGTCAGACAAGAACGACTCTAGGTTAACACAATCGCAGAACGCATGCATTCATGAAGCGGATTCCCCCATTGGATATATCTCAAACGAATTTTCTGACCAGCGTCACGCAAATAATTGCCGCTTGCGTTGGCCGAGCCCACCTTCTATTCAGCAAAATTTGGCTTCAATCTGGGTCACCATATCACGGCAACTCATGCGTCAACCCTATCCATCGAGGAAAAGGACGGCCGAGAAGCCGAAAATCCGTACCATCTCTGCTGTGGGGGAGGGGAATGGTCGCGAGATGTATCCTGGCGATTGGCGATAGGGACCAGCTGCGAAGCTCAAAATTCGAAGATGCGAGATGTTAACCTTTCTCCCCTTTGTCAAACAAAATGCGTCGACAGTCTATGACCTATTCAGCACCAGATATCTCTTGTCCTCTTGGGTGAGGTGGGCATTCATGAATTTGACGATTCTTGAATGTGTGAGCGCACAGTGTATCGCGGAGTGCGGTGGCAGTACAAGGAAGTGGAATCGGCATAATATATTCATGGTTATCCACGTCCCATGGATTTATGTCCGAGAAAAGCGGGTGCACAGCAGTGATCGAAGGATTGTATATTAGAGTATTGGTTCTTATCATAGATAAAGCATGGAAGCCCAATGGAGGGAATTGCATAAGATATCAAAAGCAAGGAGTTTGCAACAGTATTGAAAGTTATGGAACCGGAGATTTCAGGAAATCACCCGCTGGCGAAAACGATCAGATCATTCCGTGAGATTGCCCTTTTACCGGCACGGGGTTAGACATACAGGGGCCGCAAGCTCGGTGCATACTGGTAGCATCGGTTAGTGCGTACTACTCGTATCTAAAGATTCCGATCCTGCAACGCACTGGTTGAGTGTCAATAACAAACCAAAGTAAAAGAAAAAAAAGCGGGGAAGAGAGGTGGGATCTCAATTTGGACTGAAGTTCTTTGATGACCGCGTCAAGTCGACGATCACACTTGGTCAATCGCGGACGGCGGCGTCCAGCATTTCCACATTGATGGGGGACGAAGAATATAGCAAGAGCTTCAAAGGCCAGATCCATGGCATTAGCCCAGACGTATCCCACAACACTCCTCAATTACCGCTCTAACACACAGACTCTCATCGAAAAAATCATCCGCGAACGAATATTCGAATCCGCCTACTGGAAGGAATTTTGCGTCCCCCTCAACGCTGCAACCCTCCTCGACGAAGCCGTAAAACTAAAATACATTGGTGGGTCCTATTCCAACACCCGTCCCACAGAATTCATCTGCCTCGCCTTTAAACTCCTACAAATCCAGCCAGAACGGGAAATCATCATGACTTACCTGCACGCTGAGGAATTTAAGTACCTTCAGGCGCTGGCGATGTTTTACATTCGGCTTACTTTTCCGGGGGTCGAGTGTTATAAGATTCTTGAGCCGTTTTTGAATGATTATCGAAAGTTGAGACAGAGGGGGCAGAATGGGTTTACATTGACATATATGGATGAGTATGCGGACGCACTTTTGAGGGACGAGAGGGTTTGTGAAACGGCGTTGCCGAGGATACCGACGAGGTTTGCGTTGGAGGAGGCGGATGCGTTGGAGCCTCGGGTTAGTCTCCTGGAGGGGGAGATTGATAGTGATGAGGATGTCAGGGATGAAGATAGTGATAGCAATTGACAGCGGGTACGGTTGGGAGGATTACTACTGGGGATACACGGCGTTCTGCATTATGAAAATGTATTACATTTCTCTTAACCTTAGCTATGCCCGTTTTCTTGCCTGCAATCTCAAGCCCCCGACGACAACATTGGTATTCGCCTCCGGATATTCACTATCAGAATGACAAAGACGTGTTCCAATTTCATACCGCAAGAGATATCGCACAAGGTTGGCCACAAGGCGATTGCCGCACACCGAATGGATACCGTCGGGTATAATTGGTCTCCGCAGATGGGGGACGGTTTGATTTGCTCTTCACTTGCACGAAGGTTCGTTCGTCTTCACGATCAAAGCACCTACGCATAAGGGGGGTCATGGACCCGTGTCCTGTCACCATGTCACCCACCGATGATATGCATTCCTCCCCTTGTAAATCACCGGCTCCAGTCGCTAGTCGCGAGAACAAACGCCGTCGTACTGCGACTCCAGACCAGCCGTCGTCCCCTGTGCCTGGACAAACCTCCAGAACAGCTGCTCGTTGTGGAGTATCCAATGCAGACATGTCCACAATCACTAAGAGAGCCACGAATTTTAAGGACTTGATATGTGTCATTTTAAATATGATCGCATGGGGTATCGATCCAGAGTTTGCCGATGCCGAAGTCGGCAATCAATTTGTTAAAGTCTTTCAGGAAGTGAATGTTATCCCCGGTTTATGTTGTTATTAACTTTCAGACTCCAAAGAAAATTTATTCTGGTCTAAATGACGCGGATTATGCAGCGATGATCCAAGCCAATGGAATTCATAACGGAGGAAGGATCATGATCCGCGAACCCATGATCAAAGTCCCTGAGTCATTTTATGATCAGGCGAACAAGTATTTTCGACGCATTTCTCTAACGGTAATACCTGCCCAAATGTACGTTTTTCACTGGTTAGAAAGCGGCCGGCTGTCGTCACATCATTGGACTTTTCCTTGTGAACGCAATAGAGCTCGCTGATCAACAGGAGAGATGCGAGCTTACTCTGTTCGAGGAACAACCAATACAACATGACAACCTGTTGGGAATTGGCCCCATTAGTGGACCGGTGGACTTTCTTGTCTCCCGTGCATTAGAATGCATCGGATTAAGAAAAGTTCCTGGTTTGCCATACCTTGCGGTCGTAGAGACAAAGTCTGTAGCCAAGTATGGCATGATATCTTTTTTGGCACAGCTGTGCGCCCAGATGTTGACCCTACATGAACTGGATGGGTAATTGATCTCAGATTCTACATTCTGATATCTAGGACCAAAAGTTCCCAAGTCGGAGCACTTACTGATGGCATCAGGTGGAACATCTTCCTCTCGGTCCGAGAGGGGTCTGGCTTTGTCTTGTACGAAACTGGAGACATGGTGGCACAGGACAGGGAGGGCCTCAACCGAATTATTGGTACCTAGGTTTGAAAACCATACTAATCATTCGATAGGTCTGATCGTATATTTTCTCATGGGCAACGTCCCTGACTTCAATCCAGAGGATAATGTTTATTTGCAACAGAAATCTCTCAATACAGATATGTATTAGAGGGTTTTAGCAACTTCGTAGCACATATTCCATTTCAAGGACCTGGGAACAGCTTAACCCGACGGCTTGTAAATTTCTGACTTGCTCCATAGAGCACTCGCACAGGGATGAGCTTTGCGGAGCGTATTTAGATCTGTTGGAACCGAGAGTTCTAGAAATATCGAATCGAAGAATCTGCGCCTTCTATTTCTAGAAAGCTCTGTTATACACATATCTTACCCACTTTGGTCCATCTCAGCAGCCAATATTTCACGACTTGCTCACTTATGATCCCCTGCCCGTCGAATATCAATGCGACCCTTCGACTAAACCCCGATCTTGAGGCGTTCAATACAACGAAGCGCGAATCGGTTGTGCGTTTAATTATTGCGCCATATATATTTATCATTCCCGGATCCACCTTTGGTCCGCCACAGCTTGAATTAACGAAGAATGATCTGTTTCGTCGGATGCTGGAAGAACTGTCTTGTGTCGACGAAGGCAAGTTTTTCAAAGATTAAGGTAGATATCATGTGTGAGTTTTGTGAGTGATCTCACGGAATCGATGCTTTGAATCTGGGGCAGATCCGACCGAGCTTCGTTTGGTTCAGTAGTTTGCAATCTGAGGAAATACCTTGGCAATGATATCTTCAATCGTAGGAGGACAATAAAACTCATCGGCTATGAAGAGTGCTCTCGACCATGGACGTATTACTTGTTGGGGTAGACCTTGTAGTGGTCATGGGTGGTGATAACACGACAGGATGGAGGCTAATTCACAAATCAAAACGGATCCAATCGGTTGGTTATGACGGAGGGTAAATGTGGCGCGGTTTGCACGAACGGCTTCGAGGCCTTGGGCGCAATCATAGATTGAATATTCCTGGAACTGAGGGCCTCTGATGCTGTTTTCAATCCCTTCTTCTGGGTGGTAGAAGCAGGAAGATCCTCCCAGTCTTAGTGCGACGATTTCGATTGGGATCCATAAGTTCCGGTAGGACATGCGATACAAGAGATTGCAGTTCGAAGAAAGAGATTTGTGCTGAGATTATTGACAATGGCCTGCCCAAATGAGGGTCATTGAGAATGGTCATAGTGGTCGTCAGTCGTGCTGCTGGACTGGGGAGTGGGCGAAGCAGAAGCACTAGTGGTATTTTAATAGAAGCGCCACGCTAGCGTCATCCTGATTGACGTGAGTTTTCATTAGTTATATGTACAACCCCGAATATTCGTCTCTATTCCACATTCCACGATCTAAGGCATTCTCTCTGCATGGCAGCTACCGATAAAATTCTGGTCTCTTGATATTCACTCCACCATCTCCTAGTGCAGCACTCAAATCGTCCAAAGTCAGCACACTTCTCCCCTTCTCCTTCCCCGACCGTCCCACTCGTGCACCCATCTGCGGAATCTGAGCCGTCGACGACGACCCTGAAGATCGAATCTTGGAAAACTGGAATGCATCGGTCGCCAAATCAGAAATAAACTTTTGCGTACATAGAGCCAGAAGGCGTTTACTACACAGTAAAAGTGAGTCAAACGCAAGGTTAAGGGGCGATACATTCTCTGGTCGGAGCACTCGAAGCCGGCAAGGGATAGGTAGTAATCGGTGACGGCATCGGGGATCTATGACGGGTAAATAAGTGCCTGACAGAGGAAAGGAGGTATAGATGTGTTGGGAAGGGTACGATCGGGGCATATTTGTCCATGTCGTTGAGGAAGTCGTTGAGGTCTCTGTCCTTGCGTGTTTCGCGCGGTGGACGGGGTTCGTGTTGTTGACCTCGGTGCTGCTGGGGAGTTGGCTCTTGCTGCATTGCCGTTTGTTGGTGTTGTTCTTCATCTGCTTCATCTTCGGCATCGATCATCTCCTCGTCCTCATCTTCGGGCGGATGGCCTGCGGGTGCGAGCGACTTTGGCGACAATGGCTCTGAATGTGACATGTCTTGGGAGGCGAAGCAGAGAGGATGCTCAGGGTGATGGTTGTCGGTTGGTTGGGAATCGAATTTGGGCGACGGTGGATCACGGCAGCGCTCGCTCATTTCATTTCTGTGGAAGCTGCCCTTATTCCCCTGTTGAGTTACTGGCGAGGGTCGCTGCTGCTGGCCGATCACACCATGGCTGATGTGCCCATCGTCCTCGACAATGGCACCGGATTCGTCAAGGTACGTGTCTCCCACGCTCTCCCCACCGACAACCTCCCTCGCTCCCCTGCCTTGGCGTTCTCCTCATGGAGGAAGGTTGACAGTGGCAGCTTGGCTACGCCGGCTCGAACTTCCCTGAGCACACCTTCCCCTCCATTGTCGGCCGCCCAATCCTCCGCGCAGAAGAACGCATGAACAACCTCGAAATAAAGGACATCATGGTCGGCGACGAAGCCGCAGCAGTCCGTTCGCTCCTCCAAGTCTCCTATCCCATGGAAAACGGCATCATCCGCAACTGGGAGGACATGGGCCACCTCTGGGACAAGTGCTTTGAAAAGCTGGGCGTTGACCCTCGAGGACGGAAGATTTTGTTGACGGAGCCGCCGATGAATCCACTTGCGAATCGGGAGAGGATGTGTGAGGTTATGTTTGAGCGCTATGGGTTCGAAGGCGTCTATGTTGCTATCCAGGCGGTGTTGAGTTTGTACGCGCAGGGGTTGTCGAGTGGGGTTGTTGTTGATTCGGGGGACGGGGTTACGCATATTATTCCTGTCTATGAGTCGACTGTTCTCAATCACCTCACGTACCACCTCCAACAAAATCATCCCAATTTTGTATGACGCGCTGACAGTTGGGGTTAGGAGACGCTTGGATGTCGCAGGGCGGGACGTCACTCGTCAATTGATCAAACTCCTCCTTCGACGAGGCTATGCCTTCAACAGAACGGCAGACTTTGAAACAGTCCGTCAAATCAAGGAAGCCTTGTGCTACGTCAGCTACGACCTTGAGTTAGACAATAAACTCGCTGAAGAAACCACGGTCCTCGTCGAGAACTATACTCTTCCAGACGGACGAGTAATCAAAGTAGGTCAGGAACGTTTCGAGGCCCCTGAATGTCTATTCCAACCTCATCTCCTCAATGTCGAACAGCCAGGTCCTCCTCCCCCAGTCACCCTGCCAGACGTGCAATTCCAGCTTTCTTAGCCATTGTCTATTTCGTAAGTTAACTTTCTAGGTTTGGCGGAGATGTTGTTCAATACGGTTCAGCAGGCAGATGTCGATATCCGTCGCGCCCTCTACAGTCACATTGTCCTCTCCGGCGGATCATCCATGTACCCTGGTCTCCCGTCCCGCCTAGAAAAAGAATTGAAACAACTCTGGTTGACTCGGGTCCTCCACGGCGATCCAACAAGATTAAACCAATTTCGCGTAAGAATCGAAGACCCCCCTCGTCGTAGACACATGGTCTTCCTCGGCGGCGCAGTCCTTGCAAACGTCATGAAAGACCATCCTAATATGTAACCCCCTTTTCGACTCTCTCCATTGCTCCTCTGTCAGGTGGATGGGCTGACGATTTTTAGGTGGGTTACAAGACAGGAATGGGACGAGATGGGTCCTCGTGCGTTGGAGAAATTGGGGAATAGAGGAATATAGGGATATCGATTTTTCCCTGAGCCATGTATCTCTCTAAAATCTTGTCATCACTATGATTACATGTCCTTAATATCTTGCCATTTCGCCGCTTTGCCCCGGAATATCTCAATTGCCTTGCGCAGATTCTGGTCCAGATCGCGTATGTCAAGTAACTCATCCAAATACTTTTGTAATCCCGCACAACAGTCTTTTCTCTCCTTCACAGGCAAGGATGTCATTGTATTCGCAGTGTTCATCATCTCCCTCAACACACCCGGAAAGTTCTTGTCCATCACGTCTATCCCCCGAGCATGATCCTTGATCTGAATTAACACCGTTCTTCCTCGGCCAGGGAATTTCTCCTCTAGATGCGCTTTCACTTTATTCAACGCTGCATCAATAAACCGCAACCCCGAATAAAACGGGGCAAAAACATCGTAAAATCCTGTCGCCAATGAGATATCATCCGGTCTCGTCCCGACAGCAGAATCATACACCGCCAACGGAATAGCACCATTCAACGCAGGATTCGTCGCCACATCCGCCAGCGGCGACGTCGTCAACACGGGATCCAATGTTGCTCCCTCCCCTTCCCCCTGCTTCTCTAAATCCTCCGCGGTAATGACTGGTAATTGAATCTCATCTCGTTTATGAAATTCCAACACATCATCTTCCACAGACGTCGTCTCGACCTTATCAAGGCCCAGGATTCTTCTTCGTTCCATGATTTTGAGGAGGAAAAGGCACTCTAATCTCGCGTATTCGAGCCATAATTCTCGTTTTTCGGGGTTGAGACGGAGCGAACGGAGGAGGAGGTTTCGCGCGCCGGTCATGTTTGCATTTTTGTTGAATTCGTATCGAGCGGCCATGATCCACAGCTCTGCTGACGAGGGGAACTTTTGCAGAGCACTGCCGTCAGCCCACAATTCAAGAACGGGGTGACAAAAGGTAAAGGTGAGCCGGGGGGTTACTCTCCGAACAGTTTCCCAGTTAATTTTGGAGAGTCGAGGGATTTGCTGTATTCGATATACTGAATCCACAGTTCAATTTCGGGAAATCTCGTGACGGCTCGTTGGAAAATGTTGCGTATTCGTCGGGGTCCGGCATAATCTGAAATGGATTTCTTGCCGGGATCTATTTCCCGTTCAACTCTGGATATAGAACGGTAGTGTACCTTTCTGACGTTTCCGCCGTTTCTGGCGGAGAGCCTCTAGGTTCTGCTCATATTGAATGTAGCGGAGGAAGTCTGCTTTTGTAGCTGTTCGGCGCAGGAGAGTGTGTTCGTGCTGCGACCGATGTTTGACGATTGCTCGGACTTCGTCCAGGGTTGCGAGTTGTTTGCTCACTAGATCCTGGAGTTCTGGGAGAGACTAATTTGGTATTAGTTATTTGGCTTGTTAATATCCTGGATAGACGACCTGTTCCAGCCGGAAGTCGACTGTTTCTGTCATTCTTCTTCAATGCCTTCAAGGAACGTGCGACGTTAAATTTTTGAAAAAGTACAATTGTCTTCATGAGACCTTTACGATTTGGGTGAGGGCATTTAGAATTAGGGTTCCTCTGTCTAGGTCATTCTTTGTGACTTTGGTTTTGACCAGCGCATCATCACCACCCAAATTCCCCGTCGCGACTGGCAACTTGACAAGAAATGGTACTCGCCCCTCCAGCAAACCCTCTCCGCTCCCCCATCTCATTCAATTCCCTCTCTTGATTATTCTAACCTCTCCCTTCTCTCAGGGCATCGACCTTCCGAAAGGCCACCATGTCCGCAAGGGCCACCGCAAAGCCCCTGCCTCCAAAAACGTCTACCTTCTCCTCCTCGTAAAAATCTATCGTTTCCTTGCCCGTCGCACAGACTCAAAGTTCAACAAAGCAGTCCTCAAACGGCTCTTCCAATCCCGCACTAATCGTCCCCCCATCAGCGTCAGCTTCATCTCCCGCCAACTCTCCAACAATAAGGAGACGGAGGGAAAGACCGTTGTGGTCGTAGGCACGGTGACGGATGATGTGAGGATGCTCGATGTCCCCAAGATGAGTGTTGCGGCATTGAGGATTACGAAGGGTGCGAGGGAGAGGATTGAGAAGGCGGGTGGGGAGGTGATTACTTTGGATCAGTTGGCTTTGAGGGCTCCGAAGGGGAATAATACACTCTTGTTGAGGGGGAAGAGAAATGCTCGTGAGGCTTTCAAGCATTTCGGTATGTTGCCCGTTATCCTCGATGTCTGGTGTTGGCGGCGCACTGATGGATAGGCTTTGGTCCACACAAGCACAAGAAGCCATATCTTCGTTCTTATCACCACAAACTTGAGCGTATGCCCTTAAATGCCGACATGTGTGCTAACTTTCAGGCGCTCGTGGTCGTCGTCGTTCGCGTGGTTTTAAGGTTTAAGTTAGGAGGTGTAGATGCCTGAGTAGCTTGAATTGCATGCTAGGAATAGCACTCTGAGCGCTGAATCTCAGTATGGAAAATTTATTTTTGAGGTCTTCACATTCCGTGATTCGACCGAGTTCCGCGATCCTAGGCCTACCTTGTACAGTGCTACAAATATTTTAAGTGGCTAGGCGGGACGTCCATGTCTCCCCCAACCCGTACAATTGACCCCGGCTCAATGGTAGTCCTCAATATATCACTGCTCGTAAACGACGGTGCGACATGGTGACAAATTGCTGATGGGCTTCGCGGATAGTATTAATTCCGCAGATGCAAATTATGTCACGATTCATTTCAACTAATGCAAAGGTGGTCAGAATATGTAAGTCTCAACATTTTCAAGAGATGTGACAATCAAGATCTCCATTTATAATGTGGGAGATTATAGTGCGACAATATATTGTATATTGATAACTCTCACG
>Ga0335081_10019725_pt1 | contig 10900 bp, 7 predicted proteins | sample Lox_Sample_35_FD_206713 | JGI IMG/M metagenome (GOLD analysis project Ga0335081, IMG submission 206713) | Soil microbial communities from Loxahatchee National Wildlife Refuge, Florida, United States - Lox_Sample_3.5 | ecosystem: Environmental > Terrestrial > Soil > Wetlands | place: USA: Florida...
CGGCGTATTGGAATCCAGCTCGCCGGCGCGCACGATCCGGATGCCGTGTTGTTCCCAATCGGGCATGAATTAACTCTCTCTCCTCGATGGTAATGCTACGGGCGCACTCCGGTCCACCTTCCTCGTGCGTCGAGCAGAATCACCGCAAGGCGTCCCAGTCATCGCTGGAAACGGGCTCCAGCGGATCCTGGAAGTCGAGAACCGAACCCCGAAGGTCCCGGTTATGAATCGTTGGTCCCGCGGCTTTCGAGATCACCAGGACTTCAACTTTTGGCCGGGCTGGAGCGGCAGTCCCTCCAAAACGAGCTCGCCATTCTCTCCGACCGTGGTCTCTATCCAGTGTGCTTGCACGCCCCCGGTATGGAGGATCTAAACTCCGGCTTAGGGTTCCGGGAGGGCGCCGGTCCAGTCGCGAATGGCCCACGCCACGGCGGTCAACGAGCCGAAGGCGCCGGCGACCAGGCCGATAGTGCGCGGGCTGCAATACTGCGAGGCGATTCCGGCGGCGGCCATCGAAACGATCATCATCGACCAGCGGAGCGATTCCATGGTCGCGAAGACGCGGCCGCGGAAACGATCGGGGGTGTGGCGGAGAAGTTGCGAGTTGTTGAGCACCGAGGTCACGGCCATGCCGACGCGCGAGAACATCATGGCGATCAGCGCGGCGGTGTATGACTCCACCTGGCTGAAGAGCATGTAGGCCGCACCGTGAACCAGGTAAGAGATGGTGACCGAGAGCTTGTAGCCGGCGAATCCCACGCGGCGGCCGACCAGGTGGCCGGTGGCGCCGCCCACGAGCAGGCCGATGCCGGCGAATCCCCAGATGGAGCCGATGCCCGCCGCGCCGCGGTGGAAGACCTGCTCGCCGAAGAGCGCGAACAGAATCTGGGCGGCGCCTCCTCCGATCGCCCATCCGACGGAGATCATGGCGATCCCCGTCATGAGCGGCACGGACCGCATGTAGGAGAGGCCCTCGGCGTACTCGTGCCAGGGGCGGACAGCGGGGACGTGCTTGCGTTCGGCGCGGAATCCGCCAGGGGCGGCGATCAGCCAGATCGACCAGGCGGAGAAGACGAAGGAAAGCGAGTTGAGGATGAACGCCCAGGCATAGCCGAACTTCGCGGCGCTGAAACCGGCGAGCAGCGTGCCGGCCGTGAGCGTTGCCCAACTGGTGGTCTGGGTGAGGGAATTGGCCGTGTGCAGTTCGTCGTCGGTGGCGATGGCCGGGAGGATGGCGGAGCGGCCGCTGGTGAAGAACGGCGAGGCGAGCATCAGGGCGCCGCTGAGCAGGTAGAGCAGCCAGGGGCGCGGCTGGTGGATGGTGAGGACGAACGCCAGCGCGAGGACGGCGCGGATGAGGTCGCTCGCGATCATGATTTGGCGGCGATCGAAGCGGTCGAGGACTACGCCGGCAGCCGGTCCGGCGAGCATGGCCGGAATGGCGCGCGAAAGCATCACGCCCGAAACGACGAGGCCCGAGCCGGACTTCTCCATCACAAGAGCGAAGACGGCGATGTTATTGAAATAGTCGCCGATTTCGCTGACCACCTGGCCCATCCAGGTGTAGCGGTAGTTGCGATTCTGGCGAAGCAGGGCCGGCAGAGAGGTCACGAGATTTCATGGTAGCGTGCGCAACCCGTTCAGGAAGCGGGCGTGAAGATCCGTGAGATACCTCACACGGCCGTGGCGCACCCCGGCCACCAACAGGCCCGCGGACATGAAATCATGGAGAGAGTGGCCGAAGAGACTGCAACCGCTCAACAAAGTAAAGCCTGGCTGGTAGCCCGTACCGGCCCGTTATCGGGAAGCCGGTACCTGCTGCGCGAAGGGAGGACCCTGCTCGGCAGGAACGCGCAGAACGACATCATCGTTCATGGCCCGAACACCGCCACCGTCTCCGGACACCATCTGGAGATTACGAATCTGGGTGGAACCTGGCGGATCCTCGATGCGGGCAGCACCAATGGAACCTTCCTCAACGGACAACGGATCGTGGAAGCCGCGCTGTCTGGTGACGCGATCATCAGGCTGGGGAACGACGGGCCGGAATTCTGCTTCGTGACCGAGGAAGTGGCACCGTCCGAGCTCAACAGCACGCTGGTGATCCCGGAGGGTATTCAACTGCCGCAGCCGCGGCCCAGGCCGATTACTCATGAGCACGACGATCTGTTGCTGGAAGCGGTGAGGCGCGTTCGCCGCGCGCGTATTTCCCGGGTCGGCGACCACACCATGAATCTCATGCGCGACATGCTGCGTCGCGCGCTGAAACGCAACAACCGCCGCTTTCGCCTGACTATCTGGTCTCTGACGGCCGCTCTGGTGATCATCTCCTCCTTCGGCTATTGGAAGATTGCACGATTGAAGAGCGACAAGGCGGCCATCGATCATCAGATCCGTGAGATCGAAACACGCCTCAGCAAGGCGCAAGACACGCCCGAGCAGACTGACCGGCTGATCACGCAGCTCGATGGCTACATCGGCGAAGCACAGAATTTGCAGCACAGCCTGTTATTCCGCATCGGCGGGGGCGAAAAGGAAGACTTCGTGACTCACGAAGTTCGCGTGCTGATGGCGGAATTCGGCGCCGAGGTTTACAGTATCCCGCCCGATTTCATCGACCGCGTGAAGGAGTACGTGGCCAGGTACCAGGGGCAGGACCGCCCGCATATGGCGCACGCGCTCAACGAGGCGAAGGGGGAGATTACCATCATGCGGCGGATCCTCCAGGAAGAGAAGCTGCCGCCGGATTTCGCGTACCTTCCCATTGTGGAGAGCGCGCTCTCGCCGCACCAGCCCAGCGCGGCGGGCGCCGTCGGTCCATGGCAGTTCACCGCGGTCACGGCCCGGGCCTTCGGTTTGCGCGTGGATGGCACGGTGGATGAGCGCGAGGACATCCGCAAATCGACTCATGCCGCCGCGGGTTTCCTGCGCCAACTGCTCCTCGATTTCGGCACGGGAAGTTCGGTGATGCTGGCTCTGGCCGCTTATAACGGAGGGCCGGCCAAGGTGAAGCAGGCGGTCATGAAATCGGTGGAAGATCCCATCAAGCAGCGGAACTTCTGGTATCTCTATCGCGCCCGGGCGCTGCCTGACGAGACCCGCGAGTTTGTTCCCAAGGTCTTCGCCGCGATTGTGGTCGGACGAAATCCGCAACGATTTGGATTCTGATTCGGGCAGACCTGCCCTTATTCTCAACGAAGCCCGAAACAGCAGGTGCATGTCGGGGCGCCGCGGCTCGAAAAGCCCAGCGCCGCCGCGCTCTCCACGCCTTCCGACGTTACGGCCTTCAGCCGGAGGAGTATTTTGCGCCTCTGAGCGCGTCATAGTTGACCGTATGCCGGCTTGCGCGGCGGGCTCCACCCGGCACTCGCCCCTACGAATAGCGGATGGTGCCTCCGGGTTCGTAGTCGAGGCCCACAGATTCCACCCGAAGCTGGTTCTCTGAGGTCTTCAACTCCAGCCCGGAGATGTGGGTTCCCCAAACTGGGATCCGGGTAGGACGCGCCCCCGGCCCGCAAATCGCCGATCCGAATGCGCGGCACCACGGACGGCGGATCCGGCGCCGGAATCAGCCTCGAAAGGCCTGCGGGCCCGAGACCCGCGCCGCGGATTCGCGACGATCTTGCCCGGGGTTTCCGGGCCGGCGTTCTGGCTGGCGGCATCGAGCAGCGCACCGATCAAAAGGGAGCAGCCGGTCGCCCGCAGGATGCGAATCGCGTTACTGGCGAGGTCGGCGACGCAGAGACTGCCCGCGCCGTCCACCGCCAGGCTCACTGGCTTGTTGACTGATGCAGTGAAAGCGGGGCCGCCATCGCCCGAGAAGAAATAAAAGCTGCCGTTGCCCGCCACTGGCCGGTCCACGTCATACATCTCGTCGCTATCGAATCCGATGAAGACGTACCCGAGCCGCTGTGTGATGCCGATTCGTTTCGCGGAGTTCTCGACGCCTTGGGACGCGCCACCCGGAAATCGACCGCTACGGCGAGGCGGCCACGTGGAAAACAGACCCGAGGAGCTGGACATATCGTTGCCGCCGGCGAAAGCGAACCTGCTCACAAGGGGTTTTCCGTTATCCGGAGAAGCGCGCTGCACGATACGGCTGGAGCAAGTCCACATCCACCTGGTCCAGAATCTCGATGGCGGCGAGTTGTCCGACGATAGGCGCGCAAGTCATGCCGCTGTGCAGCGCGGCTACGTAGAAGTTTGGAAATCGCGCGGAACGGCCGATGATGGGGTACCCGTCTTGCGGCATCACGCGATAGCCCAGAGTCATGTACTCCACCTTGGCATTTCTCAATTGCGGCAAATACCGGGCGGCCGCCGCGAGGTATTGGCGTCCGAGTTCCATGGTGGGTTGAGCATCGCCGGTATCGCCGAAATTTGCGCCCGTGACGATGCGGCCATCAAAGTTCTGTTTCACATCCGCGCCGGGAGCCAGCATCACGCTTTTCAGAAGTCTCGGTCGCGGAGCGGTGTGGGCCAGTATCCCTTTCGATTCCTTCAGCGGGACGCGCATGCCGGCTTTGGCGGCAAGTTCCGTGCTGCCGTTTCCCGTGGCGACGACAATGGAATCGGCTTCCATCGAGCCTTGCGTTGTGATGACGGCGCGCACTCGCCCATCCGAGGCATGGAAATCTTTTACTTCGCACGGGTAAATTACTGTCGCTCCGAGCGATTTGGCCGCCGATACCAGAGTGTTGGCCGCAACGATGGGATCCAGCGTGCCCTCCTGATCGGCAAAACTGGCGGCGCCGACCTCGCCGGGGGTGGCGTTGGGGATCAGCCGGAGCAGCTCTTCGCGAGCGATCAGGCGGATGGAATAGCCCCAGGCCTGACGCTCTTTCACGTGCTGCCGCATGCGTTCGGGAAGCTGGGCTTCGGGCTTGCACCATTGCACACCCCCACCCCATTGGATGGGGAGCGATGGGCCGATCTCGAGTTCCAGCCGGCGCCAGCCCGCGATGCCGGCGAGGTTGAGGTCGTAGTAGGAACGCGGCGATTTTTCGTTGGAGTTTAACCAGGCGAAGGAATTCTTAGTGGTTCCGGCGGCCGGGTGCTCCTTCTCGAGCAGCGTGACGCGGGCGCCGCGCTTGGCCAGGTGATACGCAAGGGAGGCGCCGATAATTCCGGCGCCGGCCACGATGACATGGTCCCGCGTGAGAGGCAGCAAAGGCGCGCCCCCGAGGGTGACAGCAGTACCTCCCAGGATCTGTACGAACTGCCTGCGGCTCATCCGGCTCTAGTATAGAGTAGCAGCGCACGGCGATCCCGGAAGCGTCACTCTCCTCGCCGTCCTGTCCGACCGGTAAACCGTCCAGGTTGGTGTAGCCTATGTTGAAGAGGAAAGAATCCTTGAAGGCAAAATGGCTCGTTCTGGCCGGCACATTCTGTGTGGTGTGCGTTACGCGAATTCTGGTTGGACAAGAGAAAGAAGACCGGACGCTGCTCTCACAGCAGCAGATGACGGCGATTATCAACGAAGTCTCCGGCAAGCGCGCCCTGCATCACGTGCTCGAACTGGTCCCGTATCAGTTTGTCCGCCAGCCCTCTGAGTATCAAGGCCACTTTCGTGAGGCTGAAGTGATGGCGAAGTTTGCCAGAGAATACGGCTTCAGCAACGTTGTGATCGAAGATTATCCTACCGGTGAGACTTATCAACCGGTGGCCGGCGAACTGTGGGTCACGGCGCCGAAGAACCTCAAAGTTTACGACATTCATGACATCCCCGAATCGCTGGCTTCAGCGAATGCAAACGGCGATATCAGCGGCGAACTGGTCAATGTGGGACAAGGTACCAATCAGGATTTCCAAGGCAAGGACATCAAAGGCAAGTTTGTGCTGTCGCTCGCTCCAAGCGGTCTGGCCGCTATTTATAACCGGGCTGTGGAATTCGGGGCGGTGGGAGTCGTGGGCATTAGCGCGATCGGGGCCGGCGGCCGTTCGACGGATTACCCGGACGAAATCGTCTCGACGAGGGTGGATGCCAAGCCGAATACCGCTGCGTGGGCCTTATCTCCGAAAGCGGCCCACGACCTCGAAACGATGCTCGGCCGCGGACAGAAGGTCACCCTTCGATCCATCACCAGAAGCGAAAAGGTCCCCAACAAACAGGAAATCGTGCATGCCGAAATTCCGGGCGATGGCAGCACGACGCAGGAAGTCGCGATCGGCGGCCATCTTTTTGAGGGATACATCAAGCAAGGCGCCAACGACGACAATTCGGGTTGCGCTTTGACACTTGAAATCGGCCGCGCCTATCTGAAGCTCATCGCTGAGGGGAAACTGCCGCGCCCTAAACGGACGATCAACTTCCAGTGGGTCCAGGAGATCAGCGGCACGAACGCCTGGTTTAATGCGCACCCGGATAAGCAAAAGTTGATCATCGGCGATCTGAATTTCGATATGGAGGGCATTCGCCTGACCGAGAGCCGCAGCTTTTGGATTCTCCAGCGCACTCCGGATACGTTCCCGTCCTATATCAACGACATCGCCCAGAGCATGATGGAGTACATCGCCGAGGTTTCGCGCGAGCGGATTCGTTACCGCAGGGGTTTTGGATATGGCGCTTCGCAGCCGGTCGAATCGCCCAACGGAAGCAAAGACGCTTTTTACATCAAAATCGACAAGCACTACGGCTCCAGCGATCACGTCACTTACATGCAGCACGGTATTCCTGCTGTCATGTTCATTACCTGGCCGGACATGTGGTACCACTCTTCGCAAGACACGCCGGACAAAGCAGGATCCCACGCAGTACAAACGTGCCGCGGCCGTCGGGACGGGCGCTTTGGCCGTTCTGGCATCCGGCACGGATGAAATGGCTGCGCGGATTCTCAGTGAAAACATCGGCCGCGGCCTCTCGCGTATGGGCGAGTCGCACACGAAAGGGTTGGGCTATATGGCCGATGCGACGAACGCGGCGCAACTGGCGGATGGCTACAAAGAAGCGAGAATCGCCATCCTGCATCAAGCGGAAGTCGAGCGGGGCGTCGTGAATTCCGCAAGCGTTTTGTGGACAGACGTCAACAGCGGCAAGCAAAAGACAGCCGCCTTCTTGCCGATGATCGGTCAGCGCGCTTCCATGCTCCTAAACGAAGCCAAGACAGCTTATCAACTCCAGGCGGCGCAGCGCGGCGTGCCGGCTTCGGAACCCGTCATGACGGCCGAGGAGCGCGAGGCGGCCAACCTGGTCGTCGAATCCGTAGGGGGGACCGGACGCGGCGGGGCCGGAGGAGGCGGGGGGCGGGGAGGTGGTGGTGGAGGGCGCGGTGCCGGAAACACAGGTCCTTCGGTTCCCGAGGAGATGAATGCCGAATTGACGATACTGATCGGTCAACATAAGACCGCTCTGGAAATTCGCGACTTCTTATCCGGAGAATTCACGCCGCTTCCGCTGGCCGATTTGATGACGGTCCTCCATGCTCCCTGCTCGATCGTGCTGAACGACATCACCTGGCCCGCCGTCGCTGGCCTGAAGAACTTCGTGATCTTCGCGGCCGCGCAGGACGACCTGATCTGCGGCCAGCAACTCGGCACCTATGGCGTCGTGGCAAGCGGCGCGCTCACGCCGACCGCCGATGGCACCGTCTACACGCCGGGAACGATTACCTTCACGGGTCCTCTCGTGCGTTCCAGCTTCGCGCTGCCATCGCCATATGTGAGCAAGGTTCGGCTGAAGGCCAAGCACCTGATCCACGGTGGAATCATCGGCGCCACCGTCGACAGCGTTTCGGCGGGCATGTTGGTGTGCGGGAGTCTGAAAGGTGCGCCGCCATCAACCAATCCGTCTTTCACGCCGGTCGGCCGCATCATCTCCATCATTGGCCGGCCCGAGGGCGCCACGCCGTACTTCAGCGGGCGAGTCACCTCGTGGGATCAGGGCACTGGCACCGTCGGTGTCACGCCAGATCCCAATGGCATCGTGCAGGAGGCCGACTGCTTCGTCCTTCGGTTCAACGCCGACGCCTCGAACTCCGCCGCGCCAACATCTATCACCGACTCGGGCTGTCAGAACATCGTATATCCGAACGGCATGACTCCCGGCGCGGAAGTGGGCAACCTGATCCGCGTGATTCAGGGCGTCTCGCGCGGGACGCCGTCGCGGAAGATCATCGCGAATACCGCGACCACGATCACCTGGGACATTCCCATGGTGATCAATCCCGGCGACGTGTGGATCATCGAAGAAGCTACCTGGCCTTATTCCTACGACACGACGTCGTTCAGCAACGCGGACCCGCTGGCGTCGGCGACGATCAACATGCCGACGAACAACTTCGTCGACAACAATCTGCTGATCTCCGGTTTCACCATCGATGTGAACGGGAAGAGCCTCCTGATGGTGACGCACCGATCCGCGAAGACTGGGTATTTGGCGCGGAAGGGCTGTCGAAAGTCGCCGGCCTCGTCTTCCAGATGCAGGGCACGCTGGGTATCGAGTCGAATGCTGCCCAGCCGCTCTATCTGAACCGTCCGGTCACAGTCGGGCGATGTGAAGGGCTATGTGCAAGCCGCGCCGACCGGCTCGGGAATCACCTTTACGATCTACGTCGGTGGCACTGAATGGCTTACCCTGACGATTCCCGCCGGCCAGACTGCAGTCGTCGCCACATCGTCGCAGATCAGCACATTAACCCAGATCCCGGCGAACACGGCAGTATCAATCGGCATCACCGCTGTAGGGACAGGCTTTCAGGCGCGAACCTCTCTGTCTTCATCTATTCGTGATGGCAGCTAAACGTGGGGGCAGCGTCGGCATTTCCGACCCACGAAGTGGTCCCACTGCCGTGTCGCAAGCCCCAATGTCGATCTAAAGCGGCTTGGGCAACTGCGGATGTCCGGGTCTCTATAGAGATTGAATAAACGCATCGATATCGGGAATTTGCGCCTATCCAGGCCGAAACCATCAGGGCGGTCGATCATACGCCAGTACGCGATTGGCCGGGAGCGCGGACTGGCGTCGAGTGCCACTCGCACGCGGAGGACATCAGGCTTCGATGTCTTAATCCCGAAGACCACTCCGATGACCGCTTCAGAAGCCAAACGAACCGGGTTATCTGCCAATAACGACTCTCTTACAACGATGCGCCGTTCCCGCTCATACTCCCAGGACGTGTGCTTCACCAACTCGAATGTTATTAAACGCTGTCGGCCATCAAGGGATCGATTGGTCATGAAGAGACCAGGTGGCTGGTCCGAGTACACAACCTGCCGAGCTGGCAACATTACCACGTGTCCGGTCAGCGAAGGCTCACTCTCGACGACTTCGAGCCCGCCATCAGCAGCGGGCTTTACATGCGCCATGCCGGTCGCACGCGCCGAGGAGCCCGCAAATGGAACCCACCAGAAGTTGTTCTCCTCCTGCGCTTCGAGAACGATGCAGATTCCTCGGTGCGAATCGGCATAGTGACTCCACATCAGGATGCTATCCACGGTCTCTGATACCGAATAGATGCGCCTCTGCACGCCACCCGCCCGCTGTTCACGTTCGAAGACATTCATCGCAGCCGTACCCAGCATTGCGGCGTCAGGCCCTAGCGTAGCCGACTCACGCTGGAAGTGCTGGTGTTCCGCGTCCAGTTCTCGCTCGACAAACCGTGCATCGAACGGGTCGTTGAACTCCGCGGGCGATGCGAAATAGACGGTGCCAGCGCTGAGGCAGTCGAGCGTGTACGCGTTGACCCCTCGATATTTGAATAGTTCGTGCGTTACATCAGGCAAAGTCAGGAACACGAATTCGGTTCGAAGCGCTGTTAAGACGCTGAAAACATTCCTGCTGTCAGGAGGACCGTAGTTGCTCGTTATAGCACGGTGCCGAATCCCTGCGCGAAGGATCTAACAATACGGAACTGAATCGAGCGGCGCTTGGAGCGCCTCGTACCGGTTGCCCTCGTAGCTCTCCCGGGTTTGCGTACACAAAATGGAGCTGATTTGCAAATTCCAACCTCACCGAAACCTGCATTTGCAGGGTTTTGATGACTACGGCGCGGCGGCCGCACTGTGGGGCGCCTCCGACACCGGATTCACCGTCTCCGGAGTGTTTCGCGACATGGCAGATTTCGCCGTCCTGGTCCTGTTTCAGAAGGACGATCCGTTCGGGCACCCGCTGTTTTCGTATCTCCCCGACGGCGATCTCACCGGCCTGGTTCTCGAATTCGACGTGACCTGGCAGGGCATTCAATCCTGGGAATCGCTCAAGAGTGCGTGGACCGACTGGAACACGCTCGACTATTCCATTAACGGCGTCGGCCACACTGACGTGAAGTGGATCGGTACGCCCGGCATCACGATCACCTGCAAGACGCCGAACCGTACCGGCGCTTCCGCCACATTCACGCTCAACATGAACAACGCGCAGGCGGGCGACAAGGTCACGCTCTGGTATCAGAGCCAGTCCTTCATCAGCCCGGCGATCGTTGCGGGTAATCCCACCACCGACCAGGCGATGTGGTGGCAAGGATCGGTCGGGAGCACCGATCAAGCCATGTGGTGGCAGGGCAACGCCAACTACAACCACTGGGTGAAGATCGGATCGGCGACCTATTCGTGCCTCGAAGATTCGCTCAACAGCGCGGGCGTCGCGAACAACATCGCCGCGCAGATCAACGCCTCCGACCCGAATTGCTCCTGCACCACCGGCGGCGCCTACGGCAACGAGATCTTCATTTCGTTGAGATCCGGAAAGTACGGGCCGGTGGCGGTTTCGAGTTCCGATGGCTCCGGCGGCGCCACGCTATCGAATTACCAGCACTGGGTGAAGATCGGCGCCGCCACGTATTCCTGCTACGAAGGGTCGTTGAACAGCGCGCAGATCGCGGCTAACGTCGCCGGGCAGGTCAACGCGTCCGACCCGAACTGCACCGCCACCGTCGGAGGTCAGTACAACAACGAGATCCTGATC
>Ga0335081_10019727_pt1 | contig 10900 bp, 8 predicted proteins | sample Lox_Sample_35_FD_206713 | JGI IMG/M metagenome (GOLD analysis project Ga0335081, IMG submission 206713) | Soil microbial communities from Loxahatchee National Wildlife Refuge, Florida, United States - Lox_Sample_3.5 | ecosystem: Environmental > Terrestrial > Soil > Wetlands | place: USA: Florida...
TCGGCGTGCCGATTGGGAATGCGCGGGCGCTTTACCGGAAGGCGGCCGAGGCTAAGTATCTGAAGGTGCGCGGCGTGAGCGTGCATATTGGATCGCAGATTACCGATCCGGCTCCGTTTGGCGAGGCGATGGCGCGGGTGGCGGAGCTTGTGCGGCAACTTCGGGAAGATGGGCACACCATCGAGTACGTGGATGCGGGCGGGGGCTTGGGAATTTCGTACGACAAGCCGAATGCGGCGGAGTTTGCGGAATATGCCGGGGGATACGCGCGGCAGCTGAGCACTCCGCTGAAGGAGCTTGGAGTAACGCTTCTGCTGGAGCCGGGGAGATCGATTATTGGGCCGGCGGGAATTCTGCTGACTTCAGTTGTTTACAAAAAATCGAATGACGGGAAGAAGTTTTTGATTGTGGATGCGGCGATGAATGATCTGATTCGTCCGGCGCTGTATAGCGCGTATCACGAGATTGTTCCGGTTGTGCGGCGGGCGGATGCAACGAGCGAGATGGTGGATGTGGTTGGTCCGGTGTGCGAGACGGGGGATTTTTTCGCGCGGGATCGCGAGATTTTGGGCGTCAGCGAGGGAGATTTGTTGGCGATTCTCGATGCTGGGGCGTATGGGATGGTGCTTGCGTCGAATTACAACACGCGTCCGAGGGCGGCGGAGGTGCTGGTCAAGGGGCAGGCGGTGAAGGTCGTACGGCGGCGCGAGAGGGTTGGGGATTTATTGCGGGCGGAGTTGTAGGTGGCAGATAGCGTCGTACCACGCCTAGCCGAATCGCCATATACGTTTCAGCGATCAGGAGTTGTTAGGCTACTTCCGAATGGAGTCGATCGCTTTTTTTGTCTCTTGGTTTGCCGCCTGAATCCGCGATTCGGGATTGAGGACAAATCTGAGTTTCCACTTGTTGTTGGCACCCTTTACTTCCAGATTCACGGTAGCTATTCCGCCGAGTCGTCCCTTCCAGTGAACCGGCTCGGCGTTGGACGAGACAGGAGTTACGTCAAAAATGATGTCGCCGCCCTTGACGCTCCACTTATCGATCCGATAAACCTGTACCCCGTAACTGTGGAGACTCGAATCAGCCGGGGACACTTGGGCGCAGTACCCCGTAGAATCTGGCCGAAGCTCAACACGTACGAACTCAAGATCGTCTTGATCGAAACCAATCCAGACACCGATTAAATCCTTTGCCGTTTGCGGGGCTGGTCTCTTTTTCTCAGCTACGACGGCATTAGCGCCGAAGAGTAGCAGGACAAGTAGGGCAAAACGAAGAGTCTGCATGCTCAAATTCTAACGGTACGGATCGAAGTGGTATCAGACAATCACGCCGTCGCTTGTTAAACATCCCAGTACAAGAAATAGAGTTGCTACTTCCACAAAACCCTGCGGAGCTTCGCTCCGCTGGACAGCCGAGGCGGCTGTCCCCACATAGCATGTCTGTACATGCGGGTGTTCCCCTCACAGGATTTAGATTTGCCGTTCGCCCCATTTTAGTTTGGTGCGGAGGGCGTGGAAGAAGTCGGTACCGGTGCGGAAGAGGTTGACTTCGTGCTCGGAGCGGCGGCAGCGGACGCGGTCTCCGTCGCGGAGGTCGAGGCCGGGTTGTCCATCGAGGCTGAGATAGGCGACCTCTTCGGCGTTGCGGAGCAGGATTTCGATCTCGACGGAATCCGGCACGACGAGCGGGCGATGGCTCAGCGAATGGGGTGCGACGGGAGTGACGACGAAGGCTTTCACGGTGGGCATGAGGATGGGTCCGCCGGCCGAAAGCGAGTAGGCCGTGGAACCTGTGGGAGTGGCGACGATCATGCCATCGGCGCGGTAGCTCGAGACGAAGACTCCATCGACAAAAAGCTCGTAATCATTCAGGCGGGCGAGGGCGGTCTTGTTGACGACCGCATCGTTGAAAACTTCATAGGAGCCGCGGACTTCGTTGCCGCGCAGCAATTGGCACTGCATCAGGGCGCGATGCTCGACGGGAGCTTTGCCTTCGGCGATCGCGTCGAGCATCGAGTAGAGCGACTGGACCGGGACGTCAGTGAGGAATCCGAGGGAGCCGAGATTCACGCCAAGCAACGGAACGTCGATCGTGGCGGTCACACGCGCGGCGGAAAGAAGCGTTCCGTCTCCTCCGAGGACGATCACGAGATCAAGAGCGCGGGAGGCCATCTGGGCGCGAGGCACAACGTCGTGGCCTGCGGCGTAGCCGGCTGTCTCAGGATCGACGGTGATGCGGTAATTGTGCGCGACGAGCCATTCGAAAAGGTCGGGAAGAATTTCGGCTACGACGGGACGAGCCGGGCGCGAAATGATCGCGGCGGTCTTCTTTGGGGATGAGGAGGCGGTCGACATTCGGGAGTACGAATTGAGATTGTACAGAAAAAACGTGCCTGCGATGGAGGACTGAGAATCTTGAGATCGCGCGGCCGGCAATTTTGGCTGGGTGCGAGGCCTGCCGAGCTTCGCTCGGCCGGACAGCCGAGGACGACTGTCCCCACAGATTCTTCCTCAACCGGACGGCCGCGGCGGACTTCGCGCCCTGATCAAAAAAGTGCGTACAAGAGGAATTCGCGGTTCCCTTCGGCGCCTCGGATTGGCGAATCGATAACATCGGTCTTGGTCGCGCCGAGATCCTGAACGGCTGAGCGGACTTTTTCTACGGCGGCGGACTGTGCCTCTTCGTCGCGGACGATACCTCCTTTGCCGACGTGTTCCCTACCCGCTTCGAACTGGGGCTTGACCAGAACGACAATTTGGCGGCCGGCTCGCTCCTCGGGCGGGAAGGCAGCGGCGATGACGGCGGGAAGGACGAGTGTTGCGGAAATGAAAGATACGTCCATGGCAATGAAGTACGCTGGCTCGCCGAGTTGTTCTGGCCTGAGATAACGCGCGTTGGTTTTTTCGAGGAGGCGAACGCGTGGGTCCTGGCGAAGTTTGAAATCCATTTGACCGTAGCCGGTGTCGATGGCGATGACGCGGGAGGCGCCGCGTTGGAGAAGGCAATCCGTGAAGCCTCCGGTGGACGCGCCGACGTCGAGGCAGACCTCGCCCGAGACGTCGATGTTCCAGTGATCGAGGGCGCGCTCGAGTTTCAGTCCGCCACGGCTGACATATTTCAGATCTTCGCCGAGGAGGCGGATGGCGGAGTCGGGCTCGACTTGGGCTCCAGCTTTGTCTAATTTCTGATCGTTGACGAGAACTTTGCCGGCGAGGATCAGCGCTTGCGCACGTTCGCGCGAAGTGGCGAGGCCGCGGTCTACGAGAAGTTTGTCGAGGCGGGATTTCAAGGGCAGTACTCAGTTCTCAGTCGTTGGTCGTTAGGGAAAGGCTACTTTGTGCAGGCGTTTCGGGCAAGGTTCGCATACTGCGCTCGCACTGCGGTTGTAACTCGAAAGTGCCAGCACTCGGAACGGTGCAAAGAGCTGAAGCAATTCCGGGTGATAGAGTTAGGAACCTTGTTTGTACCTTTTCCACAGAGTTTTCCAAGAATGTGTTGAAAACTTCGGAGCGCGAGATGCAGCACAAATAAAAACAGCCGCCCTTGTGAAGCGGCTGTGTCGGTGCTTGAAGGCACAGTTATTTTCGGAATTGCTCTGCGGCAGGACCGCACGAATCTTTGCTGCCTTGAGACAAACCTATCCCGCGACTTCTTCGAGCAGTTTCTGGTCGATGTCGAAGTTGGCGTGGACGTTCTGCACGTCGTCGTGCTCTTCGAGCGCTTCCATCAGGCGGATCATCGTATTCGCCTGCTGCCCTTCGAGCTTGACAAAAGTGTCAGGAATCATGCTCACACTCGATGAAGCGGGCTCGATACCGGCCTTCTTCAAGCCTTCAAGCATGTCTTCGTAGGCCGAGGGTGCGGTGACGATTTCCCAATTCTCGCCGTCGTCGATAGGCTCGTCTTCGCCATTGGCTTCGATGATGATATTCATCAGGTCGTCGGCTTTGGCTGCGGATTTGGGGATGATGATGTCGCCCTTCTTGTGGAACATGTACGCGACCGCTCCGGCAGAAGCCATGTTGCCGCCGTTCTTGCCGAAGACGTGGCGGATCTCGCTGACGGTGCGATTGCGGTTGTCGGTGTTGATATCGAGGAGGATGGCGACGCCTCCAGGACCGTAGCCCTCGAGCGTGAATTCTTCGTAGGTGGCGCCGGGCAATTCGCCTGTGCCACGCTGGATGGCCCGCTTGATGTTATCCGCGGGCATGTTCTCAGCCTTGGCGGCGAGGATGGCGGTGCGCAAGCGCGGGTTGGAATCGGGATCGCCGCCATTCTTTGCAGCAATGCTGATTTCCTTAATGAGACGAGTGAAGATCTTGCCGCGCTTGGCATCAAGCGCGCCCTTTTTGTGCTTAATTGTGGCCCATTTGGAATGGCCGGACATGGTTCGACCTCGTATTTAATGAACTTGGATGGCGCAGGATTCGCCTTCAGAGGAGATCACTGGATTGCCTCGTTATGAATGCAGGCGAAATCAGATTATACCACGGCTGGCGGGACCGACGTCGCGGAAGGTTGTCACGACGAGTTCGTACCAATAATCTGAAAACAAGGCTTTTCGCGGTCCCATCCTTGACTGTGGCGGCGCGGACACCTAACATGCGATGCCAAGCGGCAGTGTCCGCTTTTTCACTATGACTGGCCAGCTCATCGGGCACTATCGAGTCCTGGAGAAAATCGGTGCAGGGGGGATGGGGGAAGTCTTCCGGGCGCGCGATGAGAGGCTGGGGCGCGACGTTGCGCTGAAGCTGATCCGGCCAGCATCGAGCAACAATCCAGATCATCTTCGGCGGTTCGAGCAGGAGGCGCGGGCCGCAGCCGCGCTGAATCATCCCAACATTCTTGCGATTTATGACGTGGGATTCGAGGGCTCGAATCCGTACATCGTGTCGGAACTGCTGGAAGGAATGACGGTTCGGGCGCGGCTCGGGCAGGGCGCGATCCCGGTGAAAGAAGCCGCGGGCTATGCCTTGCAGATGGCGCAGGCACTCACGGCCGCGCACGAGCGGCACATTGTTCATCGCGACCTGAAGCCCGAGAACCTGTTTATCACCAACGACGGGCGGATCAAAATTCTGGATTTTGGCGTGGCAAAACTTCAGGCTGCGCCGGATGAGAATCGTTCGGTCGAGAGTCTGACGACCGTCACCAAGCATGGGGCTGTGGTCGGGACCGTCGCGTATATGTCCCCGGAGCAGTTGCGGGCGAAGACGGTCGATCATCGCAGCGACATTTTCAGCTTCGGCGCGATTCTCTACGAGATGATGTCGGGGCACCGGGCATTTCATGGCGAAACCGAAGTCGACACAATGACCGCCGTACTTCGGGAGGAGCCGTCCGCGGTAAACCTCGATCAGGCGCCGATTCCGCCGGGTTATCAGGATATCGTTCGGCACTGCCTGGAGAAGGAACCGGAGAACCGGTTTCAGTCCGCGAAAGATCTTGCGTTCGCGCTGCAAACGCTCTCGGGATCGACGGTCACGGGAATGCGAGTTCCACGGCCGAGACCGGTTTCCGCCAGATATCTTCCGTGGGCGATTGCGGCTGCGCTCGCAGTAGTAGCGCTGAGCCTCGGAATGATTGCGATGTTCAGGCCGACCGTCGCAGCGCCGAGCTATCGCCGACTCACGTTCGAAGCAGGGACGGTTTATGCGGCGCGATTCGCGCCTGATGGGCAATCGATCGTCTACAGCGCAGCGTGGGACAACAAACCAAAAGAACTTTTCTCGACGGTAGGAAACTCGCTGCTCTCGCAACGGCTGGCAATCAGTTCTGCCAACCTGCTGGGCATTTCCAAGAACAATGAATTGGCGCTGGCGATGGGCGGAACGAATTCCGGCCAGATGGAGACGGTGGGTGGGATGCTGGCGCGCGCGCCACTCGCCGGAGGTTCTCCACGGGAATTGCTGAATGATGTGAGGTGGGCGGATTGGGATCCGCAAGGCAAGCTGGCAGTCGTTCATTACGTCGATGGCAAGAGCCGACTTGAGTATCCGATCGGCACGGTGCTGTACCAGAGCGGAGCATGGATCAGCAATATTCGATTTTCGCCAAAAGGCGACAGCATTGCTTTCATGGACCATCCGGCGTTGTGGGATAACCGGGGCACGGTGCGAGTGATCGATTTGTCGGGACATGTGCGAGCGTCGACGCGCGAGTGGGACACCGAAGGGGGATTGGCCTGGCGTCCGGATGGAAAAGAAATATGGTTTACCGCCGTTGATAAAGGAACAACGCTGCATTTGCTGGCGGTGGATCTGTCGGGCAAAATTCGCACCGTGCTGGACTTGCCGATGGCCATGACGCTGGAGGATATCGCGCAGGATGGCCGCGCGCTGGTGACGCTGAGTTCGCGGCGGCTTGCGATGGGATACACGACCCTCGGGAACAAAGAGGATGTGGACCTGTCGTGGCACGACTGGAATTCCGCACGGGCAATTTCTCATGACGGGCAGTTCGTGCTGTTTGAGGATTCCAGCGAAGCAGCGGGACCCGGATATGCGGTCGTGCTCCGAAAAACGGACGGCACGCTGCCCATGCAGTTGGGAGAAGGCAGCGCGGGTGGACTGTCTCCGGATGGAAAATGGGCGATTTCAGTCTCGACGAATCGGGCACCGCAGGTCACCCTGCTGCCCATCGGTCCGGGACAACCGCGGACGATCGATATCAGGGGGCTTGATCACGTTCACAATGGTTGGGCGCGGTTTCTCCCTGACGGGCAGCAGATCGCATTGAACGGAACCCTGGCAAATCAGGCACCCCGGTGCTTCATCGTGGAGATTGCGACGGGAAAGGCAAGAGCCGCGACGCCAGATGGAATTCTGTGCGGCGCGATCGCTCCGGACGGGCGCACGATGATCGGGACAAGATCTGGACAGTCGATCGAAATCTATCCCCTGGATGGCGGCGAGCCGCGTCCGTTGCCGAAGCTCGAAAGCAATTTCGTTGCTGTGCAATGGTCGAGCGATGGGAAGTTTCTTTATGGGTATCACGCGGGGGAATTCCCGAGTAAGGTCTATAAATTGGAACTTGCGACGGGAAAAGAAAACGCAATTCAGACCTTGAAACCGGGCGCCCCAGCGGGAATTGTGATGGTGGCGCCGGTAGTTGTAGACCGCGATGGAACGCATTTCGCTTACAGCTACAACGAGACGCTCTCGGGGCTGTATCTGGTGTCGGGATTGCGATAGCGAATGGCCTTTTGCAGCGACTTTACCCTACCCCCAAGTTCTCACCACGGAGCCACAGAGGCACGGAAATTCCACAACGATCCTTCTCTTTGGAATCTCCGTGACGCCGCGGGTGGCAGAAACCCTGCAGATCTTATTCTAACGATCCCGTGAAATCAGCGGAAACGTAGTGGAAGAAGATGGAAGTCGACGTGTGTCCTTCTGGCAGAGGATCGCGGTAATGAGGCAAGCGCGTGCCGCGGTAGGCCAAGCCGTCGCCGATAGCCTGACAGACGGTCACAGTTCCTCTCGGGGTGTCGAGCCGAATCGGCCATGGCGTTGCCAAGGCGGGCTCGGGGGAAAAATCGAGGCAGAGGGTGATGCTGAATTCGCATTGTTCACGATCGGTGTGCTTCTTGAGTTCGGCTCCGCTGAGGTAGGAGGCGAGGTAAACGTAGGAGGGCTTGAGCGGTTCGCCAGCCACGGCGCTGAGAGCGGCCGCGAGTTGATGATGAAAGAAACGCGCCACAGGTTCGTTGTAAGCGACGTAGCGGCGTGGACTTTGAAGATCGCCAAGTTGTATGGCTCCTGTGCGGATCAGATACCGGTAGTAGCGACGCAGAGCCGCAATGTGAAAGGGATGGATCAGATCGCGGAGAGGCGAATAGCCACGGTCGCGAAACATCGCGACTGATTTGTCGATTCCAGTATCAGCGGCGGGCGCAGACTCGGGGATGAGGATTCCAGCGGCTCGAAATAATTCGCGAGGTTCGGCCGGAAAAGTTGGGGGTACAGGCTCGCGCGGAGACAGAGTTCCGACAAGATTTTCGAGCTTATGGCCGAGCCAGAATGGCAGCAGAGAACTTGTCGAGGACGAGCGGACCCAGGCGATTGTTCCCTTGAGGGCAAAGCCTGAAAGCAAATCCGCCGGATGAGCCAGTTCTTCCGGGCGTTGCTCTCCAGACCTGAAGACGCAATTCGGGTTCAGGACGAGCGTTTGCGCATCCTGCGAGCGGCGCTGCAACGCTTCCCGCGCCTGTCGCGGGATCAGGTGTACGGGCAATTCATCCAGCAGGCAATAGAAGCGGTCGGGAGGGAATGCCGCGGCTTCGGCCTGCCGCGACACTCCTCCCATCAGAGCCGCCATCCATTCCAGCCACGCCGAATTGTTTATCGACGAAGCCATCCGTTGAGGGTGAAGCGGCTATCGGCGAAGAGCTGGGACTCGCACTCCACCGGTGTTATTTCGTGCATCATTTCGCAGGGGAAGAACACGATCTGGTTCTGCCGCGGCGAGATTGATTGATACGTGCCGTCGCTGACATATTGATCGCCATCGAGGCGGGAGTCGTGGATGCGAAGTTCCCCGCCCTCGAACCGCCGCGGCTCGCGATGGAAGAAGTAGACAAACGTCAGATGACGCGAGGCCACGCGGTCGCTGCCGTTATCGCTGTGGAAGTGGAAGAAGTCGCCGTCATTGCTTGCGGTGACCTGCGCCTCCACGCTGGCGATGTCGAACTCGTCCATGCCGAGTCTGGCGAGGACATCCGGCAGAACAGTTCTGATGCGGTTGAGAATGATCTGCTCGTGCTGGCCGAGGTCCATCAGGACACGAGAGCGGCGATGATCATAATTGACGATGCCTCCCTCGGCAACGGGGGAGACGACTTCGCTGGCTTGAAATTCGGCTTCGCGATCGAGGGTGAAGCGAGTGAGCTCGGCCAACTCTTGCGGAGCAAGGAACTCATCGAGAATCACGCAGCGTGCCGGCAAGGCTTCCGGACGCTCGATGACTGCGGCGGTAGTGGCCGTGACCACTTTTCGCTCTACGCTGCTTCCTGGAGACTGCGGGCCAGCAGGCACAGCGGGGGTGCGGAGTGGAGTTCCTGGCGACTGCGGACCGGCGGGAACTTTCGGGCTCTTCAAGGGAGTCCCGGGAGATTGAGGACCAGCCGGTACGGCTGGCGTGCGCAATGGCGTGCCTGGAGACTGCGGGCCGGGGACGGCGGGTGTTCGCAGCGGAGTCCCAGGCGATTGCGGGCCCGCGGGCGGTATCTTCCGGAGCGGGGTCCCGGGCGACTGAGGGCCGGCAGGTGGATGTGTAGGAGTTTCGCGGGGCTCTTTCTTCGGCTTTGGGCTCGACGGAGTCTGAGGGCCACGTGGAGCGGCGAGGATTTCAGTCGTGCGCGAATACTCAAATTCCGCCTGTAGGCTGGATCCGTTCTCAAGAATCCGCTCGACGATGCTGGCACCGAGAACCGAGAAGGCGCGTTGGGCGACGGTTTCGCCGACGGCGGACGCGATGACGGCGCGCACAGCCTCATGTGTATGGCAATCATCCTGACTGGCGGTCTTGGCGTGTTGTAGCAAGTTGGCGAGCAGGGCGCGTTCCTGCACGCTAAGAATCCGGTCGTCCTGCATTAACGTTTCGGAAAAGGAATCAAGAATCTGCTTCGGGGTCATCGAAGACACGCCTCCCCGCGTGTGTTTTCGAAAGGACACAAGGTTGGGTTACCGCACTTTCATTACAGGGGAAGAAAAAAAGACGATATAACGAAAAGCTGTGGAACTCCAAGAAAATTTTGCAGGGGGAAGGAAAGGACTAGCGGGCGACGAGAGCGCCGACCATCGACTGGAAAACCTTCACGCCGTCGGTGCACCCGAGTTCCGGCTCAGCCGAACGCTCGGGGTGAGGCATCATGCCCACAACGTTGCCACCCGGGCTGCAGATGCCGGCAATATTTTCGAGAGATCCATTCGGATTGGCGAGGGCGGAAATCTCGCCGGAAGGGGTGCAATATCGGAAGACGATGCGATTGTCGCGATTGAGTTCCTCTAGCGTAGCGGGATCGCAGAAGTAGTTCCCTTCCATGTGGCCGACCGGGATCGTGAGAACTTCGCCGCGCGTACAGGTATTGGTGAAGGGAGTATCGACGTTCTCGACGCGCACCTGAACCGGCTTGCATACATACTTGAGGCCGACATTGCGCATGAGAGCTCCGGGCAGCAGGCCGGACTCGCACAGAATCTGGAAGCCGTTGCAAATGCCGAGCACGAGTCCGCCGCCGGCGGCGAATTTGCGAACCGATTCCATCACGGGCGAGAATTTGGCGATCGCGCCGGTGCGAAGGTAATCGCCATAAGCGAAGCCTCCGGGGACGATGATGGCGTCGCAGTTTTCCAGTTCGTGCGATTCATGCCACAGGAACGTGACCGGCTGTTTGGCTACGTGCTGGATGGTCCAGAAGGCATCGTGATCGCAGTTGGAACCGGGAAAAATGATGACGCCGAATTTCATGGGTGTCCTCAGTTTGCAGGGATCAAGCTCAGTCTAGCACGGCCCTCCAAGGACGCTTGTCTAGAACTCGCCCTTCTCCAGCATGGCCGCGGTGACTAACTTTTTTTCGATGTGACGCTGAAGGATCTGGATGAGAAATTTTCTGAGGTCGGCGCCCTGAGACTTTGGCCAGGTCATCTCCGCGAAGGCGTCGACCGGGGCGCGAAACATTTGCGCGGCCAAAACTCGCGATTCGCTGGAAATTTCGGAGGACGCCAGGCGCTTGTCATCGGCGCACATCAGACCGTCGGCGAGGACGTGGAAATAGGCGCGGCTGCCATTGAGATCCCGGCCGCAGACGACACATTCGGTGAGTTCGGGCAGGAAACCGACTAGCCGGGTAAGCCAGAGGTCGAAGTAAGTGATGGGCATCCAGATTTCGGGGCCGGTC
>Ga0335081_10019728_pt1 | contig 10898 bp, 8 predicted proteins | sample Lox_Sample_35_FD_206713 | JGI IMG/M metagenome (GOLD analysis project Ga0335081, IMG submission 206713) | Soil microbial communities from Loxahatchee National Wildlife Refuge, Florida, United States - Lox_Sample_3.5 | ecosystem: Environmental > Terrestrial > Soil > Wetlands | place: USA: Florida...
AGCGGGCCTGGTTCGACCGGGGCGGCCGGCGGTGAGGTTCAACCGCCGGTCACGGAGGTGAGAAATGGCTAGCCCAACACAAGTTCCTCCGGTGCGGCACCGGCGTTCGTTATCGGGGCCGATTGTACTCATCGCGGTCGGCGGCATCTTTCTGCTGGGTACCATGGGGGTGCTCGACTGGGGGCGGCTGGCGCACTGGTTCGCGCATTACTGGCCAGTCATCCTGATCGTGGCCGGCATCATCAAGCTGGTCGAATATCAGGCGGCGCAGCGAGAAGGCACGCGGGCATCGGGTATGGGCGCAGGCGGAGTTTTTCTCATTATCCTGGTGGTGTTTTTCGGATTGATGGCGACGCAGGCGTCGCGTTTCAACTGGGGAGAGCTGCGCGATCAAATCGATATTGACGACAACGACTTTACTTTCTTCGGGCAGAAGTATACCTACGAGGACAAGCTGGCGCAGGATTTCCCCGCGGGCGGCGCTCTGCATGTAACCGACTTGCGCGGGGCGGTGAATGTCAGCGCGGGGGACGACGACCAGATCCACGTTTCGGTGCACAAGCGGATCAACGCGGACAGTGCGGCGGAGGCCGACAAGTGGAACGCCGGCACCAAACCAACCATCGAGGTGAGCGGTGGCGTGGTTTCGCTCAATGCCAACAATCAGGCGGCAGGGGACCATGGGGTCGCGGCCGACCTGGACATCACGATTCCGCGGAAGGCTGCGGTGACCATCTCCACACGTTATGGCGATGTCAGCGTCGTGGGGCGGGATGGCGACGTGCAGATCTCAGCGCAGCACAATGATGTGACCACGACCGACATCAACGGAAAAGTCAGCCTGACGCTGGAGCACAGCTCGGCGCGGATCTCGCAGATTTCGTCCGATGTTTCGATTGAGGGGCGCGCCAACGACGTTTCCATCGAGGACGTCAAGGGCCCGGTGCGCCTGGATGGCGAGTTCATGGAGAGCGTGAAGCTTTCGCGGCTGGCGCAAGGAGTGACGTTCCACTCTTCGCGCACGGACCTGCAACTCTCCCGTCTCAATGGCGACCTGGACCTGGATTCAGGCGATTTGTCGGCCTCGGACATCGTTGGTCCGGTGCGTTTGAGTACCCGCGCCAAGGATGTTCGCCTGACCGCAGTGGCGGGCGACGTGCGCCTGGAGGATGAGAATGGATCGGTGGAACTGCACCTAAACAAGCTAGGCAGCGTGCAACTCGAAAACCGCAAAGGCGACGTGCAGATTTATGTTCCTGACAAGGCTGGGTTCCAGGTGGACGCGCGGTCGCGCGGCGGGGACGTGGAGACCGACTTCAGCGAGTTAAAGGTGAACAACGGGGAAGATCAGGCGACGGCGACGGGAACGGTCGGCGGCGGCGGACCGCACATGGTGGTGACCAACGAGCATGGGACCATCGAGATTCGCAAGGGATCGTCGGTTGCGGAAGCTCCTCCGGCTCCGCCGGCATCTCCTGCACCCAAAGCGCCTCGTGCGCGGCCGGCGACGCCCAGCGCTCCCGCCGTGACGGAGAATTAGACGGCTGCCGAGGAGTGCGGCTACTTCTTTTGTCTCTCGGAGTTCGATTCGTTAACCCGCCCACGGCTTGCGCCGTGGGCTTTGTTCTTACGCCGCGACGCGGCCAAGTGAGCCCGGCTCTTACCCTGCGACCCAAGCCCGTGTTATGTTCAATGTTCTTCCTGCAATTGAGACATGATCCGTTCTTATAAAGGTGTTACGCCGACGATTCCGGCTTCCTGCTACGTGGATGAATCGGCGCAGATCATCGGCGACGTGGTTCTGGGCGAGCACGCGAGTGTGTGGATGAACGCGGTGGTGCGCGGCGATGTGCATGCGATCCGCATCGGCGCGCATTCCAACGTGCAGGATTGCAGCGTGCTGCACGGAATGAAAGAGCAATATGGCGTGTTCGTGGGCGAATACGTTACAGTCGGCCATTCGGTGACGCTGCATGGATGTGTGATCGAAGACCGCTGCTTGATCGGGATGGGGTGCGTTATTTTGAATGGCGCACGCATCGGAGCGGGATCGATCATCGCCGCGGGCACGCTGATTCCGGAAAAGACCATCGTAGAGCCGGGATCGTTGTGGATGGGCTCGCCGGGGAAATTCCGTCGCAAGCTGGAGGAGAAAGACCAGGGGAGCATCCTGCGGTACGCGAGGAATTATTTGGGATATAAAGAGGCGTATTTAGCGGAGAGGAAGTAGCAGTCAGCACTCAGCACTTACTTTTGGCCATACCGGCGTCGGAAACGGAATTCACCCATTCGTAAAGTATAGAATTGTGGTTGTCCTGAGCCGAGTATGAGGTTGAAGGCCCGTGCAAATTGTGGTCCTCACACGCAGCATGAAGGCGTTCTCCCCGTGCCTTATAGGGAGAACTCCCTGAGACTCCACTACAGATTTAAGAACCACAGGGGTCCTTCGACTCCGCGGCGTGTTTCGCAAGCGAGACACGCTGCTGCGCTCAGGATGACAGAGGTTAGGTAAGGGCCAAAAGTTAATGATTAGAGCGGTGCGGGGAACTCGGGATTTGCTGCCGCCGGAGACGGCGCTTTGGAATTTTGTGGAGGCTGCGGTGCGCGATGTGTTTCGCGCCTACAACTTCCACGAGATTCGCACGCCGATTTTCGAGGAGACCGCTCTTTTCTCGCGGGCGGTAGGAGAAGAGACCGACGTGGTCGCGAAAGAAATGTACACGTGGGAGGATCGTGGTGGTCACAAGGGCATTGGAGCAGGCGCTGCTGCCATACTTACAGGCGAAGCAAAATCCCTGACCCTTCGCCCCGAAAACACCGCCGGCGTCGTCCGCGCCTACATCGAGCATAAGCTCTGGGACCGCGGGCTCAACAAGCTCTACTACATTGGGCCGCAGTTTCGGCGGGAGCGTCCGCAGAAGGGACGCTACCGGCAGTTCTACCAGATCGGCGCCGAGATGCTGGGTCCTCCGGCATCGGGCAGCGAGTCTCCCGCGCGGGATGCTGAAATCCTCGAACTGCTGGCAACTCTGCTTGATCGTCTGGGAATTGAGAATTGGACGTTGCAACTTAACTCCATCGGCTGCGCCAGTGATCGGGCCAACTACAACGAAGCTTTGCGCAAGGCGCTGGAGCCAGTGGCGGCGAAGATGTGCGCCGACTGCCAGCGCCGGGCGGTCACGAACCCTTTGCGGGTGTTCGATTGCAAAGTGCCGGAAGATCAGCCGATCATCGAAAAACTCCCGCGCATCAGCCAGTTTCTCGACGAGGCTTGCCACAAGCATTTTGCGCAGGTGCAGGAAATCCTGACGGCGGTCGCAGTTCCTTTCACGCTAAACGACCGTTTGGTGCGCGGCCTCGACTACTACACCCGCACCGCGTTCGAGTTTACCCATGGCGCGCTGGGGGCGCAGAACGCTATTCTCGGCGGCGGGCGCTACGATGGGCTATCGGAATCGCTGGGCGGGCCGAGCGCTCCCGGCATTGGATTTGCTATCGGCGAGGACCGTCTGGTGCTGGCGCTGAAGCAATCGGCGGATGCAGTCGAGGCCAGGCCCGATGTTTACATTGCCCCGCTCGGCGATGGCATGGACCGCGAAGCGGCGCGGCTGGCGCGGGAATTGCGGCGCCATGACATGATCGTGGAGTTAGGAGACGAGAAGTTTCGCCTGAAGAAATCGTTCGAGATCGCGAGCAAGCTGGGGGCGCGTTTCATTCTGATTGTGGGCGAGAATGAAGTGAAAGCAGGAGCATTCGCGGTGAAGAATCTGGAAAGCGGCGAGCAGGTTTCGGTGCCGCGCGCGGAGTTGGCGCAGAAGATTCAGGCAGAGCGATAGTTTTCGTATTTTCTTTCGCCCCGCGGGCTTGGCTGGACTTGGTGCGCTTGACCCACGGCTTGCGCCGTGGGCTTTATTCTTACGCCGCTACGCGGCTGCTTAACGTAACACGTTTTTGCGGCTATCAAAGCTCGGGCTGGAGGTCATCCTGTGATTCGTTCCGTGATTGCACTTTCATTTTGTCTGGCGCTTGCCTGTTCTGCTCAGACTGCGGGCGGGGGCGCCCGCACCACACAGGCGGATCAGATATTGGTTGGCCAAACTCAGGCTGTGGCGCAGGCGCAGAAGTCGAAAGATGGCGATGCCCTGAAACGCTTTTTGACCGAGGACTTCCAGCAGGTGGGCAGCGAAGGCAGACTGCACGACAAGGACGACTTCACCGGCGACGCCAAAGACGGCAAGCTTACGGACTACAGTCTCTACAATTTCAAAGTGTTGCCGGTGGATGAGAACGCGGCCATCGTCACCTACGATGCCATCATCCACATGACCGAAGGCGACGATCTGCTGGCGCCGCGGTATCAGCACTTCTCCGACGTGTGGGTCAAACAAGGGGAACAATGGCGGCTGCGGTTCCAGCAAGCCACGGCGCGGCGGCCGATCGATTGATGGATCCGGCGTTCTTCGGCAGCATTTATAATCTTGCATCCGGCTTCGCGCCGCATTCCTGATTCAAAAAGGGGCACATTTGCTCGATTTCCTAGGCGATCTTCGGCGAACCCACATGTGCGGGGGGCTGCGCGCTTCCGATGCCGGCGGTAAGGCTGTGCTCATGGGCTGGGTGAACCGCCGCCGCGACCTCGGCAACCTGATTTTTATCGATATTCGCGATCGCTCGGGGGTTTCGCAGGTGGTGTTCAACAAGGAGCGCAATGCCGCCATTCACAAGAAGGCGTCGGAGCTGCGCAGTGAGTACGTCATTGCGGTGGTGGGGGCCGTAAGGCTGCGCGATGCCAGCACCGTCAACAAGAACATTCCTACGGGCGAAGTCGAACTGGTGGCGGAAGAGCTGCGGTTGCTTAACGAATCAAAGCAGCCGCCCTTTTTGCCCAGCGACGCGGTCCTGCCCAACGAAGAAATTCGCTTGAAGTATCGCTATCTTGATCTGCGGCGCGATGCCATGCAGCGCAATATTGAACTGCGGCATAAGATCGCGCTTGCCATTCGCGAGAATCTTTCGGGACAAGGGTTTTTCGAGATCGAAACTCCGTTCATGACGCGTTCGACGCCGGAGGGTGCGCGGGATTATCTGGTGCCCAGCCGGGTGCAGCCGGGATCGTTCTACGCGCTGCCGCAATCACCGCAATTGTTCAAGCAGATTCTGATGATTGCGGGCTTCGACAAATATTTTCAGATCGTGCGCTGCTTCCGCGACGAAGATCTGCGTGCCGACCGCCAGCCGGAATTTACCCAGATCGATTTGGAGATGTCGTATCCGCAGCCGGAGCGAGTATGGGAAGTGGTGGAAGGATTTCTGACGGCTGCGTTTAAGGTGGCTGGCCACCAGATTCAAGCGCCGTTTCCGCGCATAAGTTACGACGAAGCCATACGTCTCTACGGCAGCGATAAGCCCGACATGCGCCTGCCGGAGATGACCGATGTGCGGGACGCGTTCGCCGCCGCGGACTTCGAGAAGTTGGGCGTGAATGCCGCGCTGCCGCTGCTGGCGATCCGGATTCCGAAAGTGGGGAAGCTATCGCGCAAGGAGCGGGACGAGAACAAAGAACTGTTTGGCGCTCACGCAACGGAGTTCAATCTTCTCGATATGGATCGCCTCGAAAAGTCCATGCCGGAAGCGGCGGAGCAATTGAAAGGACTGAGTTCGGCACATCCCGATGATCTGATTGCGTTGGTGGGAGCCAGGCATGCCTCGCAATTCAAAACCAGTGTGCTTGGGCTGGGCAAGGTTGCCGGCGCCTACCGGCTGCGGCTGGCGGATAAGTATCGCGAGAAACACAAGGCCTTTGAGCGGACGGGCGACCCGCGGCAGGATTTCCGCTTTCTTTGGGTAACGGATTTTCCCATGTTCGAATATGACGAAGAGAGCAAACGCTGGGTTCCGGCGCACCATCCGTTTACCTCGCCGCACGAGAAGGACATGGACAAGCTGGAGTCTGATCCGGCCGCAGTGCGGGCGCTGGCTTACGACGTGGTGCTGAATGGCACCGAGTTGGGATCGGGCTCGATTCGAATTCATCGGCAAGACATCCAGCAGAAGATTTTCCATGCGCTGGGGATGACCGAAGACGAGGCGCGGGCCCGCTTTGGTTTCTTCCTGGAAGCGCTGGAGTATGGCACGCCTCCGCATGGCGGGATTGCGCTGGGGTTGGACCGCATTGCCATGATTCTGGCTGGGGCTGACAGCCTGCGGGAAGTGATTCCTTTCCCCAAGACGGCGCGGGCGGTGGATCTGATGGTGGACGCGCCGACGCGGGTGAGCGAGGCGCAGTTGAAGGAGTTGGGGATTGCACACAGATTGTCTCCAGAATATGCGGACTGTTCCGGCTGCGGTACCAAGTACGAGCTATTTGCATTCTCTCAATCAGCACTAGGATGGGGAAACACTGGGGGATCAGCGGGCCAGCCGCCAAAATGTGAAGTGTGTGGCAAGTTGTTGCCAGCCGCCTACAGGGCCAACACGTCAGTTACCTTAAAGAAATTAGGGTGACCAAAGCGTTTGGGGTGGCGCAGCGGTTCACCGCTGCGATTCAGGCAGTCAGAATGACCGGCTTTAGCCGCTGAGGTACTTCATCCAGAGTAAACCCGGCCGCCGAACTAAAGGGATAGTCCTTGGCTGTCGCCGCCAGGCATGCTTTCACCGGATTCTGATGGATGTAGTTCCGGCAGTTTTCATACTCCGCCAGGTCCCTGATCCGGCGATCATAGAAACTCTTCTCCCATATCTCACCGCCAAATCCCAGTTCTTTCTTGGCTCGGAAGGAGAAGCCGCCCTTGATGAGCTGCAGGGCTCTTTCCAAAGTCAGAGTGGGAGTAAGCAGCAAATGGAAATGATCCGGCATCACGACGAATTCGTGGAGCAGAAACTTCTTCTCTTTCCGGTAGTGGAGCATGACTTCAATAAGGAGGCAAGCCATCGGTTCTGACTGGAAGATGAGTCTCCTCTGATAGGTTGAGGTGGTGATGAAGTAGGAGCTGTATCCGGTGTTGCCTCGGTGCGGGGCTGCCATAGATACCTCAGCGGCTAAAGCCGCCCAATATTCCCACCGTATCGCAGCGGTAAACCGCTGCGCCACCCAAAAGCGTAGTCATGACACTTTCGCTTCCCAAAACGGCAATTCGCCGTTTCCATCAGGGCATCCCCTTTATGATCTGGCAGTGTGGCTTTGCTTTTTCCTTCTCATCTGCCAAACTGACCCATACCCATGGGCCGCATTCACGTTCTTTCCGAAGCCGTTGCCAACAAAATCGCCGCGGGCGAGGTGGTGGAGCGTCCGGCGTCGGTCGTGAAGGAACTGCTAGAGAACGCGCTGGATGCGGGATCCACTCGGATTAAGATTCAAGTCGAAGCCGGCGGAAAGAAGCTGATCCAGATCACGGACAACGGTTGCGGCATGGTCCGCGATGACGCTTTGCTGGCCTTCGAACGGCACGCGACTTCAAAGATCAGGAATGCGGAAGACCTGCTCAGCGTGGCGACTCTGGGATTTCGCGGCGAGGCGCTGCCCTCGATCGCGTCGGTTTGCCGGATGCGACTGGAGACGCGGGCTGCCGATGAAGACTCGGGGACAGTCATCGAGATTAACGGCGGGAAGATTTTCAGAGTTGAAGAAGCTGGGTTGCCGGCGGGCACATCGATCACCATCCGAGATCTTTTTTTTAATACTCCGGCGCGCAAGAAATTTCTGAAAGCGGAGTCGACTGAGCTTTCGCACATCGCATCGCTGGTTACGCATTATGCGCTGGCCCATCCGGATAAACATTTCGAACTGCACTCGGCCACCAATGCCGTGCTGGTGGCGTCTCCCGTCGGCGGCTATGGTGAGCGCGTGTATCAGGTTTTCGGACGGGAGGTGCTGGATGAACTGATTCCGGTGGCGGCCATGCAGCCGCTGGAGCGGATTGGGCTGCCGCAGCCGCCGCCGTGGAGAAAAAAAGAAGACGACGAAGATTCAACTCCGGCCGAACCGGGCGAGTTGCGCCTGCATGGGTTCGTATCCAAGCCTGAAATTCAGAAGCTGAATCGCAATTCGATCTATATTTTCGTGAACGGGCGGTTGATCAGGGACCGTCTGATCCAGCACGCCATCACCGAGGCCTACCGCAACATTCTTCCGCCGACGGTGTATCCAGTGGTGCTGCTGTTTCTGGAAATGCCCAGCGGCGAAGTGGATGTAAATGTGCACCCTTCGAAGACCGAAGTTCGCTTCCGCCAGCAGAGCCTTACCCATGATTTTGTGCGGGATTCGATTCGCGTGGCGCTGATGAAGGCCCGCCCGGTACCGCAATTTGTAACTGAAATCAGCGCGCATCCCACGGCGCCACAGGCGCTGACACCGGGGAGTCGCCCGACAAGCGGGGTTTCTGGCACGGCTGGGCAAGCGCCTTATGCGCCCGCCGAAGTGCAGGGCTTTAGCCTGCAAGCTCCGGTTCCTCCGCCAGTGAGCGGACGATTTGCGTTCGGCGTGGATGGTATCGCCATTGACGGAAACGCTGCACTTTCGCTGGCGCGCGGGCCGCAGATTGTTCGTGAGATCGGTGAGGGCGATGGTTGTACGCCGCCGGTTGCGGATGAACCCGAGGCCCCGAGCGATCTGGCGCCGGCGCTCGGTTCACTGAAGCCACTCGGTCAGATTCGTGAGTCGTTCATCCTGGCGGTTAGCAACGAGGGACTCTGGATCGTTGATCAGCATGTGGCTCATGAGCGCGTGTTGTTTGAAAAAATCCTGAAGCAGCGGGCGGCACAGAAAGTCGAAAGTCAGCGTCTGCTGATGCCGCTGGTGCTGGAGCTTACTCCCGCGCAGCAGGCGGTGTTTGCCGAGATTTGCGAGGAACTCAACCAGAACGGCTTCGAGGCCGAACCCTTTGGCACGCGCAGCTTTGCGGTGAAGATGGCGCCGGCGGGAGTGGAAGCCACACAGATCGAACACATGCTGCACGAGCTGCTGGACCAGTTTGCGCGCGAGGACCAGGCGCTGAACATGGAAAAAGTGCGGACTCGTGTCGCCGCTTCGATCGCCTGCCATGCGGCGATCAAGGTGAACATGCCACTGGAGCAGAACAAAATGGAGTGGTTGCTGGGGGAACTGGCCAAAACCGAGTGTCCGATGTCTTGTCCGCACGGGCGCCCGGTGGTTCTGCGATACTCCCTGAAGGACATTCAGAAGGCGTTTAAGAGAATTTGAGAAAGAAGCTGTCAGCACTCAGCCGTCAGCATTCAGCCAAAAGAAACCGTGCCGATTGCTGCAAAGCTGAATGCTGAGTGCTGAAGGCTTAGTGCTATGTTTGACCTCGACCAACTGCGACGCGCGAAGTGGCACCTCGACGGGCGGCCCGTCCGCACGCTCGCTGAGGCGCGCGAGTTCATCGAGTCGGTCGGGTTCTGCTTGATGTATCCGCAGAAGACACCGGTGCTCGGGCCGACGTTGATTGGGGCGTGGGTCGGGTCGGAGGAGCGGTTGCCCACCTGGCAGCATGCCTATGCTGATCCGCGCGCACACCAGGCCACCGAGTTGATGGTTCGGCTGCTGCGCGAGCGCGCGGCTTACGAAGCCAATCCATTCGATGAAAATAACGGTCTTCTGGTGGCGGGGTCGATTTTTCCTTACTTCTATGCGCTGGTGGGGGAGCGAAACCCGAAACATGCTCCCCAGCCCGGGCCGCGGTCCGAGTATTCGGAACTGGTGTGCGACGCGTACGAGATCATCCGTCGGGCTGGACCCATCTCCAAGCAAAAATTGCTGGAAGCGCTGGGCGGAGGAACATCGACGGCGGCGCTGGACAAGTCGCTGGCGGAGCTGTGGTCGCGACTGCGGATCACGCGGGTGGACTACAGCCCGGTCGAGGGTTCGTCCTGGGACCTGCTCTACCGCTGGTCACCGGAGGCGGTGCGGGAAGGGATTTCGCTTTCGGTGGCGGAAGCTTTGTCGGCGTTGCTATCGAAGTATCTGGACTGCGTAGTCGCGGCCGATCAACAGGAAATCGAAAGCTTTTTCGGGAATTTCGTTTCCCGCTCGCGAGTGCGGGAATCGATCAACGCCCTGCTGGCGGCACGAGAGTTGAGTTTTGTGCATGTGGGGAGCCGATCGCTGATCCAGGTCACGCCGGCCAAGCCGGCAGTGGAGCACGAGCATCCCCGCCGCGCGGGACAGGCGTAACGGTCTGTGGCACCACGCGCTGCGGCTTGGTTTAGTATTACCCGGCTTACATTTTCCGAAACCAGTCGTCCAAGGTGAATATGCCAAGAATCTTTTTCCCCCTGCTGCTGTTACCGCTTATGCTCGCATCGGCTTCGGCCCAAAGCGGCGCCACGCCGTCTCCGGAGCCTGCATTTCCCTACACCCCCAGCCTGGACGTGAGGGCCATGGATAAGTCTGCCGATCCTTGCGTGGACTTCTACCAGTACTCCTGTGGCGGGTGGAAGCAGAACAACCCCATTCCCCCGGACCAGGTCAGATGGGACGTCTACGACAAACTTTACGAGGACAATCTGAATTATTTGCGGAGCATTCTCGACCAAGCTGCGGTCAAGGTGAACCAGACCGATTCAGTGACGCAGAAGATCGGCGATTTTTATGGGGCTTGCATGGATGAGACCACGGTAGAGCAACGCGGCCTGGCGCCGTTGCAGTCGGACCTCAATGCCATCTCCCTGCTGACGTCGCCGAAGGAAATTACTCCGCTCATCGCTCACCTGCAGTTTGAGTTCGGGCGGGGAATGGTTTTTGCGCAGGGGTCGACTCAGGATCCGGATGACTCTGAGCGTCAGATTGCCAAGGTTGACCAGGGTGGCCTCGGTCTTCCCGACCGCGACTACTACGTGAAAGACGACGCCAAGTCGAAGGAAACCCGCGAGCGCTACGTGCAGTATATGCAGAGGATGTT
>Ga0335081_10019729_pt1 | contig 10898 bp, 8 predicted proteins | sample Lox_Sample_35_FD_206713 | JGI IMG/M metagenome (GOLD analysis project Ga0335081, IMG submission 206713) | Soil microbial communities from Loxahatchee National Wildlife Refuge, Florida, United States - Lox_Sample_3.5 | ecosystem: Environmental > Terrestrial > Soil > Wetlands | place: USA: Florida...
TCGCGTGCGCCGCCTTCATGGCCGGCGGGCCCCCCGCCTCGAGCACCGGGTTCTTGCCGGGCTCGCCCTCGTGGCAGACCTTGCACTCGACCTTGGCGTGGGTCTCGTGCTTGAAGGTCACGTCGCCCTGCTTTGCCGACTTGAGGACGATGGGCGCCTTGGGAGCCTCGGCGGCGAAGGCCGGCCTCAGGAACAGAAGGCTGAGGGCAACGGCGGCTGTAAGGATCTTGGTCATCTGTCACTCCTCGAGCGATGTGCGCGGGCGGCAGGCCCGACGCGAGCGCCGGACTGTACGACCCGATGGGGTGGGGTTTCACCCACAAAGTACTCGATGTGACATCGTGCCGCACCCCCTAAAGATCTACGGCGATGATGTTAGCGCCGGACCGGCGGCCGGGCTCCCCGGAGCGGCCGAAAAATGGACTGAGATATCGGCGGCTCTAGAGTGATCGTTCGATGTTCGGGTCCCTGTGCGCCACCTTCCTCATCGCCCTTTCGGCGCCCGGCGCCGCGGGCGCGCCGCACGCCCGCCGGTCAAGCCCCTCCGCCGCCGCCTCGCGGGCGCGCCGCGTCGACGGGCTCGAGCGGGCGCGCGCGCTCCTCGCCCAGGTGAAGCGCGATCCGAACAAGCGGCGCTACCGGCATCACTGGGAGCGCGCCATCCGGGCCCTCGAGCGGGCGGCGCACGGCCCGGACCGCGGCCCGGCGCTCCTCGAGGCCGCCCGCGCTCGCTACGCCCTCTACCGCTTCTCGCAGGTCGAGGCCGACCGGGGCGAGGCCCTGCGCCTCGCGGTGAAGGCCGAGCGCGCCGGGGCCCGCGAGGCGGCCGCCTTCTCCCAGGCGGTGCGCCGCGAGATGGGCGCCGACGAGGAGCCGGCCCGCCCGGCGCGGACCCCTCGGCGAGCGGCCGAGGCACCGGAGCCGCCGTCGCCCGCCGGGGAGGAGCCCGCCGCGGAGCCCCCCAGCGACCCGGCCCTCGAGGCGGCGCTCGCCGGCGCCGAGACCGGAGCGGCCTCCTCCGAGCCCGCCGCCGGTCCGGCGGCCATCTCCGAGGTGCGCTCCTGGTCCAACGCGGACTACACGCGGGTGGCGGTGTACCTCTCCCGGTCGGTGAGCTTCGAGCAGGAGGAGATCCCCGCCGCCGGGGACCACCCCCGGCGGCTGGCCCTCGACCTCAAGCCCGCCCGCCTCGCGCGCGGCTTCGCCCATCCGGTGAACGACGCGCTGGTGGCGCGGGTGCGGGCCGCCCAGCGCGACCCGGACACGGTGCGGGTGGTCCTCGACCTCGCCGGGCGCGACGAGCTCGCCATCTTCTCCCTCGACGACCCCCCGCGCCTCATCGTCGACGTGGGGGCGCGGCGGCCTTCGGAGGGCGCCACCGCAGAGGTGCGCCCGCCCTCCGGGGAGCTCGCCCGAGCCCGGCCCATCCACCGCATCATCGTCGACGCCGGCCACGGGGGCCACGACAGCGGGGCGGTCGGCCCGACCGGGGTGCGCGAGAAGGACGTCACCCTCGCCATGGCGAGGCGCCTGGAACGCGAGCTCGAGGCGCGCGGCTTCGCGGTGGAGCTCACCCGCCCCGACGACCGCTACGTCCCGCTCGAGGAGCGCGCCGCCATCGCCAACGCTCGCCGGGGGGACCTGTTCATCTCCCTCCACGCCAACGCCAACCCGAGGCGCGAGCAGCGCGGCATCGAGACCTACTTCCTCAACGTGGCCGACGACCGCTACGCCGCGCGCCTGGCGGCCCGCGAGAACGGGGCCCTCACCGAGGAGGGCGAGGAGCCGCGCGAGGTGCGGCGCATCCTGTCCGACCTCGACGCGCAATCGAGCGCCGAGGCCTCGCGCCGGCTGGCCGAGCTCGTCCAGCGGCAGCTGTGCTCCGGGGTGCGGGCCCACCTGGGGGAGGTCCGGGACCTCGGCGTGAAGAGCGCCCTGTTCTACGTGCTGCTCGGCGCGCGCATGCCGGCGGTGCTGGTCGAGACCTCCTTCATCTCCAACCGCCTCGAGGAGCGGCGCCTCTCGAGCCCGCGCTTCCAGGCCGAGGCGGCCACCGACATCGCGCGGGCGGTGGAGGCCTTCGCGAGCCGGGAAGCGCGGCTCGCCCTGCTGCGCTGAGGGCCGGGGGAAGAGGGCGCGCGCGAGAGCGGGGCCGGCGGGCCGCGGCTATACTCGACCGGCCCATGCACCTCCCCGAAGCCTCCATCGCCACCCTCCCCAAGCCGGCGCCCTACGAGTACGAGGCGCGCCTGCCGCAGCTCCCCGCCCTCACCGGAGACCTCAAGGTCGACCTCGCCGCTGGCCGCGGCTACCTGGAGGAGCTGCACCGCCAGGGCGCGAGCGGCCACACGGTGGTGCGGCTGCAGAGCGCCGCCATGGACCGCGTCGTCGCCATCCTGTGGGAGCGGGCGCTCAAGGAGGCGCGGGCGCAGCACCCCGAGGCGCGGGTCTCGCTCGTGGCCCTCGGCGGCTACGGCCGCCGCGAGCTCGCCCCCTACAGCGACGTCGACCTGCTCCTCCTCCACGAGGAGGGCGAGCCGCGGCCCTTCGTGAGGCTCGCGAGCGAGCGCTTTCTCTACGCGCTGTGGGACCTGCGGCTCGAGGTGGGCTACGGCATCCGCGACCTCGCCGCCTGCGAGGCGCTCGCCCAGGAGGACCACACCGCCCGCACGGCGCTCCTCGACCTGCGTCACCTCGCCGGCGACCTCGCCCTCTACCGCGAGCTCGAGCGCGAGCAGCTCCACGGGCTCTCCGAGGCCAAGGTGGAGGCCTTCCTGGCCGAGAAGGTCGCCGAGACCCGCGCCCGCCGGGAGAAGTTCGGCGACTCGCTCTACCTCCTCGAGCCCAACGTGAAGCAGTCGGAGGGCGGCCTGCGCGACCTGCAGTCCGCGCTGTGGATCGCCCGCGTCCGCTGGAAGGTGGCCGGCATCACCGAGCTGCTCTCGCGGGCCATCCTGCCCGAGCGGGAGATCGGCGAGCTGCGCCGCGCGCGCGATTTCGTCTGGCGGGTGCGCAACGAGCTGCACTACCTGGCCCGCCGCAAGTGGGACCAGCTCACCTTCGACGTGCAGGCGCAGGCGGCGGCGGCCATGGGCTACGCCGACGGCCAGGACGGCAGCCGGGTCGAGCAGTTCATGCGGCACTACTACCTCGCCGCCAAGACCATCGTCACCGCCTGCGACGCCATCGTGGACCGGGCCGTCGAGCCGCTCGGCGAGACCGGCTGGCGGCGCGTCACGCCGGCGGCCGCCCTCACCGGAGCCGAGCCCGGCGGCCCGCCGCGCAGCGAGTGGACCCTGCCGGGCGGCGAGTTCAAGGTGTTCCGCGGCCGGGTCACGGTGGTCGACCGGGAGGTCCTGCGGTCGCCGGCCGGGCTGGTACGGCTGTTCGCGGCCGCCGATCGCGAGGGCCTCGAGCTCTACTCCTACGCGCGGGATCAGGCGAGCGCCGCCGCCGCCGAGCTGCCGCCCGAGGCGGCCGGCGACCCCGAGATGTGCCAGGAGCTCCTCGCCTGCTTCGGGCGGCCGGGCACCCGCGGGCGCTTCCTCTCCCTCATGCACGACGTGGGCGTGCTCCCGCGGCTCATCCCGGAGTTCGCCCGCGTCACCGCCCGCCGCCAGATCGACGTCTACCACGTCTACACCGTGGACGTGCACTCGCTGTTCGCGGTGCGCCGCCTGCTCGCCCTGCGCGTGGGCGACGTGGTCCAGGAGACCCTCACCCCGCTCATGCAGCGCCTCGGCCGGCCCCTCGGGCTCTACCTGGGGACGCTCTTCCACGACATCGGCAAGGGCCTCGGCGGGGACCACTCGGTGCAGGGCGCCGAGATCGCCGCCGCCGCCTGCATCCGCCTCGGCATCGACCCGGCCGACGCCGCCGACGTGGAGTGGCTGGTCCTGAAGCACCTGCGCATGGCCGCCATCGCCCAGCGGCGCGACCTCTCCGACCCGCACCTCATCCACGCCTTCGCCGAGGAGTGCGGGACCCTCGACCGCCTCGACAAGCTGTACCTGCTCACCTACGCCGACATCGCCACCGTCGGACCGAGGACCTGGACCGACTGGAAGGCGCGCCTCCTCCGCGAGCTCTACGAGAAGACCCGCGAGATGCTCGGCGAGGGGGTGGAGCGGCGCCCGGAGCCCGGCACCGCCGAGGCGGCGGCGCGGGCGCGGGTGGCGGCCGCCTTCGCCGGCCGAGCTCCGGAGAAGCGGGTGGCGCGCTTCCTCGCCGCCATGCCGGCCCGCTACTTCCTCACCGCCTCCCCCGCCCAGGCGCCGCGGCACCTCCGACTCCTCGGGTTCGGCAAGGAGATGGCCTTCGCCTCGAGCGTCCGCCACCGCCCCGCGCTCGGCCACTCCGAGCTGTGCGTGACCGCGCCCGACCGGCCGGGGCTCCTCGCCCTCCTCGCCGGGGTGCTGGCGGCCCACCGCATCGACATCCACCACGCCGAGGTGTTCAGCACCTCCCCGGACGAGCGTGCGCTCGGCTGGCTAGCTGGAAGAGCGCTGGACCTCTTCGAGGTGCGCGGACCGGAAGGGGGGTCCCTCGAGCCCACGAGGTGGAGGGCCGCGCGCCGCGACCTCCACCGCGTGCTGGCGGGAGAGGAATCGCTCGATGCCCTGCTCGCTCGCAGGCTCAAGGCCTCGGCGCTCCCCCAAAAGCCGCTACCGCGCGTCCCGACCAAGGTGCTCATCGACAACGACGCCTCGCGGGACCACAGCGTCATCGACGTGGTCACCGCCGACCGGGTGGGCCTGCTGCACACGCTCGCCCGCACCGCCTTCGAGCTCGGCCTCTCGGTCGACCTAGCGCGCATCACCACCGAGGGGAACCGCGCCACCGACGCTTTCTACGTGCGGACGCCCGACGGCCGGAGGCTCGAGGGCGAGCGCGCCGAGGACGTGAAGCAGGCCATCCACGCGGCGCTCGCTCGCCCGTCCGCCTGAAGCTCCCCGATTGGGATGTCCCCGCTCCCGTTGGGGAGCATCGACCGGGCGCCTCCCGGACCGCGCCCTTGTGCGTCCGGCGTCGCGTGGCCAGCCTATGCAGGGTCGGGCGGAGGGGAGGGGAGCGATCATTTGGTGAGGCGTGCGGCAGAGTTCCACTTCGGCATCGTCACCGCCTGGCCCGAAGAGGATTGGCACAGTCGCCGGCTCACCGCTGCCTGTGCCCGCCGGGGCCATGCGGCCTGCGTCGATCCCAGCACGCTCTCGATGTTCCTCGGGGAAGGTGCGCCCAAGGTGTGTCGGCCGCTTTCGAGGTCCTCGGGGTTCGACGCCTGGGTCCTCGCCCGGGGCCTCGGCCCGCGCGGTGACCCGGACGTCCAGTTCGAGATCTACCGGGCCCTGGAAGGGACGGGGGCCCTGGTCGTGAACCGCATCGACGCCTTGCTCGCGGCCCAGGACAAGCTGCGCACCTCGTGGCTGCTACGGCGCGCGGGGGTACCCACCCCGGTCGCGGCGGCGGCCCAGACCCGGCAGGCCGCCCTGGCCGCGCTCGAGGTGCTCGGGACCGCGGTGCTGAAGCCCATCGCCGGCTCGCTCGGCGAGGGCGTGGTGCGCGTGCGGGCGGACCGGCGGGGACGCCGGGAGGTCGCCGAGTGGGTCGAGCGCCAGGGCGCCGTCTACCTGCAACGCTACGTCGCCCACCCGGGAAGGGACGCCCGGCTGTTCGTGGTGGGCGACCGGGTGGCGGGAGCGATGGAACGCCTCGCCCCGCCGGGCGAGTGGCGGACCAACGTGGAGTTCGGGGCGCGCGTCCGCTCGCTGGCGCCGGACCGGCCCACCGCCGTCGTGGCCTGCCGGGCAGCGCGCGCGCTCGGGCTCGACTGGGCGGGGGTCGACCTCGTCGCCGGGCCGGACGGCCCGACCGTGCTGGAGGTCAACGGGAATCCGAGCTGGGCAGGGATCCTCGACGCCACGGGCGAGGACATGGCCGAGCCCATCGCCGAGCACGTCCTGGCTCGCGCGCTGCGGCGGGCAGGGGGAGTTGCTGTTAACCCAGAGCAGTCGAGGGCGAACCATGGCTGAAGAGAAGAAGGCCGGAAGCAAGGGCGCGATGACGGTCTCGGAGGCGGGCCGCAAGGGTGGGGTGCGGGTGCGCGAGACGCGGGGCCGCAAGTTCTACGAGGAGATCGGCCGCAAGGGCGGCGAGACCGTCAAGGCCGAGCGGGGCCGCAAGTTCTACGAGGAGATCGGCAAGAAGGGCGGCGACACCGTCAAGGCCGAGCGCGGCACCCCCTTCTACGAGGAGATCGGCAAGAAGGGCGGCGAGACCATCAAGGCCGAGCGCGGCACCCCCTTCTACGAGGAGATCGGCAAGAAGGGCGGGCACAAGGTCCGCGAGCTCATCCAGAAGGGCAAGAGCGGCACCGCGAGCCCCCCCGGCGGCGCGGTCGAGGACCCCGCCGAATGAGGTCCGCTTCGTCCCTCGGCCCGGCGGCGCGGGCCGAGGGTGGTCGGGGAGGCCTCACCGCGCGTGACGAGCGTGGCCGCGCCCTCCGCCGGGGCGTCGGGCGCGGGCCCTCGGGGTAGCTGCGGGCGGCCGCGGGGGTGGCGTGGACGCTCGGCCGTGCTAGAAATCGGCCATGCCGCCCGCGCCCATCGTCGCCATCGATCCCCACTATCCGCAGCCGAGGCTCGTCGAGCGAGCGGTCCAGACGCTCGCCTCGGGCGGGCTGGTGGCGTTTCCCACCGATACCTACTACGGCATCGGGTGCGACCTCTTCGACAAGCGCGCCATCGAGCGCATCTACCAGCTGAAGCAGCTCCCGAAGAGCCACGAGCTCTCCTTCATCTGCGCCGACATGGCCGAGGTCTCGCGCTACGCCATCGTCGACAACTCGGCCTACCGGGTCCTGAGGCGCAAGGCGCCCGGGCCCTTCACCTTCGTGCTCCCGGCCACCAAGCTCGTCCCCGACCTCGTGCTGCGCCGCCAGAAGACGGTGGGCATCCGCCTGCCGGACAGCGCCATCGCGCTGGCCCTCGTCCACAAGCTCGCCCACCCGGTCATCTCCACCTCGGCGGCCACCCCGGGAGGCGAGGTCCTCATCGACGCCCGCGACATCAAGGAGCAGCTCGGCCACGGCCTCGACCTCATCCTCGACGGCGGGTACCAGGCGAACGTGCCCTCCTCGATCATCGACCTCACCGGCCCCGAACCCGTGGTGGTGCGGCAGGGCAAGGGCGACTGCTCCGACCTCGTCGAGTGAGGCCGCCGGAGGAGGACCGCCCCGAAACTTTACCGGCGCCCCGGCTGCGATAAGGTGCCCACGAGTGTCCTCCCCCCTCTCGCCTGCCTTGGACCTCTTCCTCGTCCACATCCGGGTCGAGAAGGGGCTCGCCGCCAACAGCGTCGACGGTTACGCCCGCGACCTGCGCCGCTACCTCGACGACCTCGAGGACGCGGGCGTGCGGGAGGTGGCGAGCGTGCGCCGCGAGCACCTGCTCGCCCACCTCGCCAGGCTCTCCGCCCGCGGGCTGTCTCCGCGCAGCCAGGCCCGGGCGCTGTCGGCCATCCGTTCCCTGCATCGCCTGCTCGTCGCCGAGGGCCTCGCGCCGCTCGATCCCACCGAGGACGTCGACGGGCCGCGCACCGGCCGCCGGCTGCCGAGGCTCCTCTCGCGCAAGGAGGTGGAGCAGCTCCTCGCCGCGCCCAGCCCGAGGTCCCTCTCCGGTGCGCGCGACCGCGCCATGCTGGAGCTGCTCTACGCCACCGGGCTGCGGGTCTCCGAGCTCGTCGGCCTGCGCCTCAACGACCTCCACCTCGAGACCCGCATGCTGCTCGCGCGCGGGAAGGGCTCGAAGGAGCGCATCGTGCCGGTGGGCGCCCCGGCCGCGGCGGCGGTGCAGTCCTACCTCTCGGGCGCGCGGGTGCGCTTGCTCAAGGGGAGGAGCTCGCAGGACCTGTTCGTCACCCCGCGCGGCGGCCGCATGACGCGCCAGGGCTTCTACAAGCTCCTCAACCGCTACGCGCGGGCGGCCGGCCTTCGCCGGCGCATCTCCCCGCACAAGCTGCGCCACTCCTTCGCCGCGCACCTGCTCGCCGGCGGCGCCGACCTCCGGGCGGTGCAAGCCATGCTGGGCCACGCCGACATCGCGACCACCCAGATCTACACCCACGTCGAGCCGAGCCACCTGAAAGGCGTCTACGCGGCGCACCACCCGCGGGCCTGAAGGGCCGCTCCTCGCGGCCCGCCCGATCCTCGAGCGTACCCCTCCTTGGCGTGCGCCTCGGGCGGACGTTGACCCTTCGGTCCGGCGCTGCTAAACATCCGTTCTTTTCAGGGGTTTCCTTGGGCCTCGATCTGCTGTCCGGCGTCGGCTTCGTCATCCCGCTCGTCCTGTCGCTCACCGTCCACGAGTACGCTCACGCCCTGAGCGCCTCCATGCTCGGGGACGACAGCGCCAGGCGCGCCGGCCGACTCACCCTGAACCCGCTCGTCCACATCGACCTGTTCGGGACCATCCTCTTGCCGCTGCTCGGGATCCCCTTCGGCTGGGCGAAGCCGGTGCCGGTCGACCCCTCCCGCTTCCGCCGCGGGGTGAGGATGAGCACCGGCCTCATGGTCACCGCCGCGGCGGGCCCGCTCGCGAACGTGGTCCTGGCGGTGGTCTGCACCGTGGCCTACGGGCTCGCCTTCCGCTTCTCGGGGGGCGGGGGGCCGGACTCGGGATGGCGGGAGCTGCTCCTGAGGCTCATCAACATCAACGTCGCGCTCGCCATCTTCAACATGATCCCCATCCCGCCCTTGGACGGCAGCCGGGTGCTCGGCGGCCTCGTGCCCCTGCGCTGGCGCGGCGCCTGGGAGGGCTTCGCGCGACTCGCCCCCTTCCTCCTCATCGCGGTCTTCATCGGGGCGCGCTACATCATGGCCGGGCCGATGAACGCGGCCCTCCTGCTCCTCGACCGCCTCCTCCAAGTGGTGGTGAGCGCGTAGCGCTCCCTCGACAAGGCCGGCTCGCCCATGAGAAAGCCCATGCTCGGCACGCGACCAAGGGTGCGACGCCGGGCCGCCGGCCGCGGTCGAGCGGCGGCGGTGACGCCCTAGCGGGCGCGGGAGCGCATGGCGAAGGCGAGGGCACAGAACGCGCCCCCCGAGGGCGGCGAGCGCGAGGTCGCGCCCGGCCGGGCGGCGTTCGACGCCTTCCGGGTGGCCCTTCCCCCGGCGCGGCCCGGGGAGCCCCCCTTCGAGGGCCCCCTGGACCTCCTCCTCCACCTCGTGAAGGAGCACCACCTCGACCTGTTCGACATCCCCATCGCCCGCATCACCCAGAGCTACCTCGCCACCCTGCAGGCGATGCGCGAGCTCGACATCGACATCGCGGGCGAGTTCTTGCACATGGCGGCCCAGCTCCTGCTCATGAAGAGCCGGCTGCTCCTGCCGCGCACCGAGGTGGCCGAGGACGCCCAGGTGGACGAGGCGGCCGGGGTCGACCCGCGCGCCGAGCTGGTGCGGCGCCTCCTCGAGTACCAGAAGTACAAGGCGGCCGCCGAGGAGCTCGCCGGCCACGACCTCCTCGACCGCGACGTCTTCGCCCGCCGCGCTCCGAGCGCGCCCCCTCCGCTGCAGGAGGGCCCGGAGGGCCTGGCCGACGTCTCGGTCTACAAGCTCATCGAGGCCCTCGACCGCGCGCTCGCCCAGCTCGGGCCGGCGCTCGCGCGCGAGGTGGCGGCCGACCACCTCTCCATCACCGACGCCATCTCGCGGGTGGCCGAGCTCCTGCGCGTTCGGGGCCGGGCCAGCTTCGAGGAGCTCCTCGGGGGCGAGCCGGATCAGGTCCGCACCCGCTCCGAGGTCATCGCCACCTTCCTCGCCCTGCTCGAGATGGCCCGCCTGAAGCTCATCCGCGTCTTCCAGGCCCAGGTCGCCGAGGAGGGGCCGGGCTCCGAGATCCTGGTCGAGGCCCGGGACACCCTGGGGGAGGGCACCCCGCTGGCCACGGAGGACTACCGGTGACTGAACGACCCCGCGAAGAAGAGCTCCCTCCGACCGTCGGGGAACCGGCCCGGGCGCCCGAGGGCGCGCCCTCGGTCTCCCCCGCCGAGCTCGACGCCCTCGTCGCCCGCGAGGAGGCGAAGGGCGACCCCGCCCTCGACGAGGTCGAGCCGGTCAGCATCGAGGTGCCGGAGGCCGACCGGGACGAGCCGTTCGAGAAGCTGGCGGCGAAGGCCAAGAAGCTCTCCCCCGAGCGGGCGCGCGCCATCGTGGAGGCGCTCCTCTTCCTCGCCGAGAAGCCGCTCTCGCTCGAGGAGGTGCGAGCCGCGAGCGGCCTCGACCTCGCCCGGGTGAGAAAGGCGCTCGACGCGCTCTCCGGCCACTACCGCGAGGGGGTGTGCGGGGTGGTGCTGCACGAGGTCGCAGGGGCCTGGCAGCTGCGCAGCGCCCCCGACGTCGCCGACTACGCCCGCCGCTTCCTCAAGGTGAAGCCGCAGCGCCTGACGCGGGCCGCGCTCGAGACGCTCGCCATCATCGCCTACCGTCAGCCGGTGACCCGCCCCGAGATCGAGGACATCCGGGGGGTCGACAGCGGCGCGGTGGTGAAGGCGCTGCTCGAGCGCAAGCTCCTCAAGATCCTCGGCAAGAAGGAGGAGCCGGGGCGACCCATCCTCTACGGCACCACCCGGGAGTTCCTGGAGTTCTTCGCGCTCAAGGACCTCGCCTCGCTGCCCACCCTGCGCGAGTTCCACGAGCTCTCCGAGGAGCACCGCGACATCGTCGAGAAGGAGGGGGCTGCCCCGGAGGGCCCCAAGCTCGAGGGGCTCGTGGCCGAGCTCGCCGACCCGTCCTTGCGGGCGGCCCTGCAGGCCGGCCAGGCCTCCGGCGACCTCGCCCTCGAGGAGCTCGAGCGCGCCATCTCGACCGCCGACAGGAGCTCGCGGGCCGCCGAGGCGGCCCT
>Ga0335081_10019730_pt1 | contig 10898 bp, 9 predicted proteins | sample Lox_Sample_35_FD_206713 | JGI IMG/M metagenome (GOLD analysis project Ga0335081, IMG submission 206713) | Soil microbial communities from Loxahatchee National Wildlife Refuge, Florida, United States - Lox_Sample_3.5 | ecosystem: Environmental > Terrestrial > Soil > Wetlands | place: USA: Florida...
TCAAGCACGACAAAGGCCAGGTCACGCTGGTCGACGTGAAGACCTATCCGGCGGACAAGGTCACCCCGCCCGATGGCGTGAAGAGCGAAGCCTGGATCAAGGCCGGATTCAAGAAACCCAGTTAAAGCATATTCACAATTGGTGTATGGGGGTGAAGGGGCACGCCTTCAGGCGGGCCGTGGGAGCCAGGCAAGAACACGGCTTTAGCCACTGAGGAAACCTCCCGCAGGGCCTAAAGGCCGCTTTTATCTGGGCGGGTTAATGGCACGGCTTGAAGCCCTGCCCCTTCACCTTTCAAAACGTGGGCACCGGTTCCTCCCACGGACCTTGCTGCACACGGGAGTCAACGCATGCGCGAATTACTGGCGCTGCTGGCGGACGGAATCATCTACTCGTCCTGGTTGTTCATCATCGCGCTCGGCCTCACCTTGATCTACGGGGTGATGAAGATCCTCAACATGGCGCACGGGAGTCTCTACGCGCTGGGGGCCTACGCGGCCGCGTCGCTGGTGGGCTACTGGATGGGGCACGGCCGCGCGCCCATGGCCAGCTATGGCATGCTGGTGCTGGCGGCGATCGCGGTGGGAGTGGTCGCCGGTCCGCTGATCGAGCGCGGCCTGCTGCGCTTCATGTACGGGAGAAATGAGATCGTACTTCTGCTGGTCACCTACGCGTTATTCCTCATCCTCGAAGACGTGATCAAGCTGATCTGGGGCGTGGAGGCCTACTACGTCTCCGAACCTTATGGACTGCTGGGCAGCTTTGACTTCGCCGGCCTGACTTATCCCGTCTACAACCTCGTTCTCATAGCCGTTTCGATCGTGGCGGGCTCGGCGCTGGCTGCCGTGCTCCGATACACCCACGCGGGCAAGTTGCTGTCCGCCGTCATTCATGACCGCGAGATCAGCGTGGCGATGGGCATCAACGTGTCGCGCTTCTACCTGGTCACCTTCACCATCGGCACCATGCTGGCCGCCATCGGCGGGGCGCTCACGGCGCCCACGGTATCGGTGGTGCCGGGGATGGGCGTGCAGGTGATCGTGCTGGCCTTTGCGGTAGTGGTGGTCGGCGGGTTGGGCAGTTTGCCGGGGGCGGCGCTGGGTGCGCTGATCGTCGGCCTGGTCCGGTCAGCGGCCGTGCACTACCTGCCGCAAGTGGAGCTGTTCAGCATTTACGTGGTGATGGCCGCGGTGCTCATCTTCCGTCCCAAGGGCCTTTTCGCGGGCGCGGAGGTCCGCAAGATATGACCCGCGCCGACTACACCATCCCGGTGTTGCTCGCGGCCCTCGCCATCCTGCTTGTGCTGGGCCTGTTGCTTCCGAAATGGCTCTTTCTGCTGACGCTCGCCCTGGGTAAAGGACTAGTGGTGCTCGGGCTGATGCTGTTGCTGCGCACCGGCCTGGTCTCGTTCGGGCAAGGCTTGTTCTACTGCCTGGGCGCGTATGCGGTGGGCAGTCTCGGGCAATTCTTGGGGATCAAAGAGGTCCTGGTATTGCTCCTGACTGGCGTAGCGGTGGGAAGCCTGATCGCGGTCATCCTCGGCCTTTTGATGGCCAAGTACCGCGGGATTTTCTTTGCCATGCTGAGCCTGGCGTTTTCGATGATCGCCTACGGCCTGCTGGTGAAGACAGCGGCCCTGGGCAGCACCGACGGCTTCAACGTCGCTCCACCCACGCTGTTTGGCAGGCCGATTGGCGGCGAGCAGCATCAGTACGCTTTGTTCGCGCTCGCCTGCATCCTCGTTTCTGTGGCTGCGGTGCTGACGCATGAGTATCTCCGCACCCCGCTGGGGCGGCTGGCGCCCGCCATCCGCGACAACGAGATCCGCGTGGAATACATGGGAGCGTCGGTGCGCAACGCCATCCATGTGAAGTACGTGATCGCCGGAGCGCTGGCCGGGCTCGGCGGCGCCCTGGTGGCCATGACCGTCGGCCACATCGATCCCGAGATGGCCTACTGGACGACCTCCGGCGAGTTCATCTTTGTCGCCATCCTGAGCGGCACCGGGAGCGTGATCGCGCCCTTCCTGGGCTCGTTCGTGTTCGAGATCATCCGCACCTACGCCTACCAGTACTCTCCCAACACCTGGCAGTTGGTGCTGGGCAGCGCGCTGCTGCTGGTGATCGTATTTCTCCCTGCGGGGCTATGGTCGGCATTCAGCTACATTCGGAGGCGGACCTAACCATGGCGCCCATTCTCGATGCCCAGGGATTGTGCAAGAAATTCGGCGCCGTGACCGCGGCGTGGGGAATCTCCATCTCCATCGAGCCGGACACCGTGGTCGGGCTCATCGGCACCAACGGCGCCGGCAAGACGACCTTCGTCAACATGGTGACCGGCTACCTCAAGCCGGACGCGGGCGCCATCAGCTTCAAAGGCCGCGACGTGACCGCGCTTCACCCTCGGCACATTACACAACTGGGCATCTGCCGCTCGTTCCAGATCCCCCAGCTCTATGACTCGCTCACCGTGATTGAAAACGTGGTGATCGCGCTCGGGATCATCCAGCGGAACAGCAAGTCCTGGATCTTCGCGCGCACTCCCAAGATCGTCCCCGGCCATAACTCCGAGATCTGGCCCGCGGCCGAGAAGGTCCTCGAGCGGTTCCGGCTCAGCGAGTATCGCCACAGCCCGGCGGGGGTGCTGCCCGAGGGTGTGAGGAAGCTGCTGGACAGCGCCCTGGCCCTGGCGGCCAAGCCCGAGATGCTCATCCTCGACGAGCCCACCAGCGGGGTCAGCTCGGAGGAGAAGTTCGCCATCATGGACACCGTCATGGGCGCGGTCCGCAGCGAGGGCGTGACCGTGCTCTTCGTCGAGCACGATATGGAAATCGTCAGCCGCTACTCGCAACGGGTGATCGCGTTCTACGAAGGACGCATACTGGCGGATGGCCTCCCCGCCGATGTGCTGGGTGACCGCGACGTGCGCAAATATGTGGTCGGAGGCCAGTTGGCCATCGCGCCCTCCGAGGACGGCGCTCGTGCTTAAGATCTCCGGTCTCGAAGTCGCGATCCAAGCGGTCACCGTGCTCCGCGATGTGCGCCTGGAACTGCCCACCGGCGCCATCGCCGGCCTCATCGGCCGCAACGGCGCGGGCAAGACCAGCTTGATGCGCAGCATCATGGGACTGTTGCCGGCGCGTCGCGGATCGGTCGAGTTCGACGGCGTAAATCTGGCGAAGTTCCCTCCGCACGGGCGGACTCGCGCCGGCATCGGCTACATGCCCGAAGACCGCCGTCTGATCCCGGAGTTGAGCGCGGAGGAAAATATCCTGCTGCCGGCCTGGGCCATGGACGGGGCGGGCGCGCCCGAGAGGCTGAAAACTATCTACCGGCAGATTCCGGAGCTTGTTCAGATGGCGGGACGCAAGGCCCTGCAGCTCTCGGGCGGACAGCAGAAGCTGGTGGCGCTGGGGCGCGCGCTGATGTGCGGTACCCGGCTGCTGCTGCTCGACGAGCCTTTCGAGGGTGTCGCTCCCGCGCTGGCCCAGCGCATCAGCGAAGCCGTAGTCGGCTCGCGGCAGGAGGGCATGTCCATCCTGATCTCAGAGTCCGATCTGCAACATTCCGCCCGCATGCTCGACCGCGTGTTCCGCATCGAGCGCGGCCAGGTCACGCAACAAGGAGAGCCATCATGAAAATCAAGGCAGCGGTGTTGAACGCGATGGGAATTGCTCCCCCCTACACTCAGTCCAGGCCGCTTTCGGTGGAGGAGCTTGATCTTGAAGGTCCGGGACACGGTGAAGTGCTGGTGAGGATCGCCGCGGCGGGACTCTGCCATTCCGACCTGTCGGTCATCAACGGCGATCGTCCGCGCCCGACCCCCATGGTGTTGGGGCACGAGGCGGCGGCGGTGGTCGAGGAGATCGGGCCCGGCGTCGATGACCTCAAGAAGGGCGATCACGTGGTGCTGGTCTTCGTGCCGAGCTGCGGGCATTGCCTGCCCTGCTCGCAGGGACGGCCAGCGCTTTGTGAACCGGGCGCGGCGGCCAACACGGCAGGCACCCTGCTCTCCGGGGCGCGCCGACTGCGCCGCGACGGGATTCCGGTCCACCACCTGCTCGGGTGTTCCGCTTTTGCGGAGTATGCGACGGTGTCGCGGCGATCGCTGATCAAGATCGACCCCGAATTACCGTTCGATGAGGCAGCGCTGTTTGGCTGTGCCGTGCTGACCGGTGTCGGCGCCGTGCTCAACACCGCCAAGGTCAGCCCGGGATCAACGGTTGCAGTGGTCGGATTGGGAGGCGTGGGATTCTCGGCGTTGCTGGGCGCGGCCCTGGCCGGCGCGCGCCAGATCGTGGCCGTCGATGTATTGCCGGAAAAGCTGGCCATGGCCAGGAGCCTGGGCGCGTCCGACACCTTCAGCGCCGCCGAAGCGAATTGCGTCGAACAGGTCCGGACCGCCACCCAGGGAGGCGTCGAGTACGCGTTCGAAATGGCGGGATCGGTGAAAGCCATGGAACTGGCCTACAAGATCACGCGCCGCGGCGGCACTACGGTGACCGCGGGCTTGCCTCCGCCAACCCATACTTTTCCCGTTCCGCAAGTGAACCTCGTCGCGGAAGAGCGCACCATCAAAGGGAGTTATATCGGGACGTGTGTGCCGGTGCGCGATCTGCCTCGCTACATCGCGCTGTACCGGCAGGGACGCCTGCCCGTCGACCGCCTGATGACCGGCCGGCTCACCTTGGCCGACATCAATGTGGGGTTCGATCGCCTGCGCGAAGGCAAAGCAGTGCGCCAGGTCATCGGGTTTGCACCGGCTCGCAGTCTGAGCGGTGCTGAAGCCAGGGCGAGTTGACCTGTGGTGACGTCATTGGTAAGCGGAATACTGCGAACGCACCAGAAACGTGAAGGGGCACGGCTTCCAGCGGCGCCGCTAAGCTCCGCAAATGAGAGGGCCTTTAGGCCCTGGGGGAGCGCCCCTCAGCGGCTAAAGCCGAGTGTTTACTTGCCCTGTTTTGGCACGCCTGAAGGCGTGCCCCTTCACCCGACATACACCAGTTGTGAATCGCGCTAACGTGGAGGCACGCATTTGAACCTGATGCCACCCGTGCTCGATGGCATTCGCGTGCTGGAACTGACCGAGGCGCTGGCCGGACCCTACTGCGCCATGCTGCTCGGCGACCTGGGAGCGGATGTGATTAAGGTGGAACGGCCGGGCGTCGGCGACCAGAGCCGGTCGTGGGGGCCACCATTCGTCGGCTCCGAATCCGCGTATTTTCTGGCAACGAACCGCAACAAGCGCTCTCTCACTTTGAACTATGACCAACCGCCAGGCCAGAAGATCCTCGATCGCCTGATCGCCACCGCCGACGTAGTGATCTTCAATAATCCATCGCTGGCCTCCCTGGCCCGGCGTGGAATCGATCCCGATACACTCTGCGGACGATACCCGCGGCTGGTCTACTGTGCGATTTCGGGCTATGGATTCAGCGGGCCTAAAGCTGGCCTGCCCGGCTACGACATCATCGCGCAGGCTGAAGCCGGCGTGTGGAGCTTTACTGGGGAAGGGGATGCTGAGCCGGTACGCTACCCCGTTGCGATCGCGGATATCAGTTGCGGTATTTACGCGACCATCGGCATCCTGGGCGCGCTGTTCGCGAGAGAAAGATCCGGGCGCGGCCAGTTTCTGGACGTGGCGCTGTTCGATTCGCAGCTTACCTGGCTGGCCAACATCGGCAGCAACTATCTCAATGCCGGTCAGCCGCCACGTCGCTGGGGAAACGCGCATCCCAGCATCGTCCCCTACCAGGTGTTTCGCGGCGGCGATGGCCGGCACTTCGTCATCGCCATCGGCACCGAGCTGCTCTGGGCACGGTTTACGCGTGTGCTGGGCGTGGAAGACACGCTGGGCCGCGATCCTCGATTCACCACCAATGCGCTCCGCATCAAGCACCGCGACGAACTGATTCCTGCTCTGCAACAGCTCCTTGACCAGTCCCCGGCGGCCATCTGGCTGGAAAGCCTTGCCCAGGCACAGATTCCCGCGGCCGCGATCCAGACAGTAGGCGAAGCACTGAACGATCCGCAAACCCTGGCGCGGGGCCTGATCGTCGAGATTGACCACCCCGCCATCGGCGCCGCCCGAAGCATCGCCAATCCCATTCGACTGTCGGCAACCCCGCCTCTGTACCGCCTGCCACCACCGGTCCTCGGGGAGCACACAACTCGAATCCTGTTCGACTTGGGATGCTCGGCCGAGGAGGTCGCTGCCGCCAAGCGCAGCTCCACGATCTAGGCGTTGCCGGTGCGCGGGAATAGGGAAAAAGGTTACAGCGATTTTACAAGTCGATTACACGAGTCTCAGCCGGGAACTCTATCATCTTTATATAGCTGGCACTTAAGGAAGGCCCCGAGGATGGCCTTTCGACCCGGCATAGCCGAAGACGTGTAAAGGGTGGCGTTACTGCGTATGGACAAGATACTCGTTATCGAAGACGACCGCGCGGTGCAGCGGGCGCTGAAACGGTTGTTTGAATCGGAGGGCTATGCCGTGGACTGCGCGTACGATGGCGCCTCGGGCCTGGAGAGCTTCCGGGCCGCACCACCTTCGATCATCGTGCTCGACCTGAGGCTTCCCGGTATGTCGGGCAAAGATATCTGCCGCGAGATCAAGCAGGCCTCTCCGGAATTGCCGGTGATCGTGCTGAGCGCGGCAGCAGACGTTGCAGACAAGGTGCTGCTGCTGGAACTCGGGGCCGACGACTATGTTACCAAGCCCTTCAGCCCGCGGGAACTGCTGGCGCGGGTCAATGTTGCCCTGCGCCACCATCGCCGCATTGCGGCCCCGGAAGTGCTCTCCTTCGATGATGTGCTCGTGGACTTCACGCGCATGCAGGTGACCTGCGGCGGCCGCGCTGTGGCGTGCACGCCGCAGGAATTCAAGATTCTGAAGTTTTTCGCTGGCAACCTGGAGCGCGTGGTTTCGCGCGCGGAACTGCTGAACGAGGTCTGGGGATACGAGTCCTACCCCACGACGCGGACCGTCGATAATCACATCATGAGGCTCCGGCAGAAAGTCGAGAAGAACCCCGCCGCCCCCGTCCACTTCCAGACCGTCCACGGCGTGGGATACAAGTTCGTGAGGTAAGCCAGGAAGCGAGCGGCTCCAGACCCAGGTTGCACATGGCGACTTTCCGATTGCGCACCAAGTTGCTGCTGTCGCTGCTGCTGATATCTTCCTGCCTGACCTGCGCCACGCTGCTGATCATCCACCAGACGGTCAAAGCGCAGGTCCGAAAACAGATCTTCGAGGACTTACAGAACTCGATCGCGACCTTCCGTAACGTACTGCACCAGCGCCAGGTCACGCGCGCGCGTTCCGCGGAACTGATCTCCGACCTCCCCAGTCTGAAAGCGCTGATGACCAGCCACGACCCGGCCACCATCCAGGACGCGTCGGACAGCATCTGGCACGTTGCCGGAAGCGAACTGTTCATCCTGGCGGATCGCGAAGGACGGGTCATCGCGGTACACACTTCCACTCCCGGCTTCACCCGGCCGATGGCCGAAGAGCAGCTCCGGCTCCATTCCGCGCGGGACGAGATCAGCAGTTGGTGGCACGGCGGCGGGCACCTTTACGAAGTCTTTCTCCAGCCCATCTATTTTGGGTCCGCGGCAGAGAACCGGGTCCTCGGCGTGTTGGCCGTCGGCTACGAGGTCGATGAGCGCCTGGCACGGGAGGTAAGCCGGATCGCCAGCAGTGAGGTCAGCATCAGCTATGGGGACTCGGCGGTCGTGAGTACGCTCCACCCTGCGCAGGACTCGGAGTTGGCTGCGGTGCACGCCGCCACGAGCATCCAGGCCGCGCCCACCGAGGTCACCCTCGGAGGCGAGCGTTTCATCGCCTCGACCTTGCCTCTTGAGAACGGCGTGAACCCGGCGGTGCGGCTTACCGTGCTGAAGTCCTATGATCAGGCGGCATCGTTCCTGGGCCGGCTCAACCGGCTGGTGCTGGGGCTGGGGGTCGCCGCGGTCATCCTGGGGAGCGTCCTGATCTACTTCATTGGCCTGAATTTCACGCGTCCTTTGGAGAACTTGGCCGCGGGAGTGCGGGCGCTGGAAGCCGGCGATTTCAGTTTCCCTCTGGAAAGCCGCAGCAATGACGAAGTAGGCGTGGTCAGCAATGCTTTCGGCGCGATGCGGCGCTCGCTGCGACAGACGCAGCAGAAGCTGCTGGAATCGGAGCGGCTGGCTACTATCGGTTTGATGGCCAGCTCGATCTCGCACGACTTGCGCCATCCGCTGACAGCCATCCTCGCCAATGCCGAGTTCCTCTCCGAAGGCCGTCTCAACGGCGGTGCGCGGGAAGATCTGTACGGGGAGATACGGTCCGCCGTGAACAGCATGATCGACCTGATCGAATCGCTGCTCGAGTTCAGCCGCGGCCGCGAGTCCTTGCAGCTTTCCCGGGGCCGGGTGGACGAAACCCTCCGGCATGCTGTCCAGGCGGTGCGCGCGCACCCGGAATTCGCAGGCATCCAGATCAGTGTCTCGGGCCAATGCTCGGAATCGTGGTTCGACCAGCGGAGGCTTGAGCGTGCGTTCTACAACCTGCTGTTGAACGCCTGTGAGGCCGCTCCCCGGAACGGGAAGGTGGAGGCCTCGGTCGCGGAGACCGAGGGCATGGCTCGCATCCTGATCAGCGACAATGGGCCGGGTATCCCGGAGCCCATCCGCGAACGCCTGTTCCAGCCCTTCGTCAGCTTCGGCAAGGAAAACGGTACGGGGCTCGGCCTCACGATCGCGCAGAAAATCCTGGAGGACCATGGTGGAAAACTCAAGGTGGCTGGCACTTCGCCGATAGGGACGACCTTCGAACTCACCCTGCCGCTTCATCACCAGATGATGGCAACCTCGGTGGTTCACGCCACCGTCGTCTCCAATTCACCGTTGGTCCGGCGGAACGAATAGCGCGCGGAAGCGCGCTGAGTACGGCCCGCGAGAAGGACCGGTCAAGATCGCATTCGCAGTTCGCAGGAGGTTCTATGCCGTGCGCCCCAAGTTCCCGCGTCACGCGGATAGCTCTGGTCACCCTCATGGTCGGCAGCGCCGTCGCCAGCGCGCAGACTCCGAGTGCTGCTCCCGCCCCCGACCCGGACATCAGCACGGTGATTCGCGAATTACAGGCCGAAGTCCGCGAACTGCGGGGGGCGGTCTCGGAACTGCGCGCCGAGTCCGAACGCTACCGTGCCGAGACGGAACGCTTGCGCCGGCAGGTCGAGGCCGCTCCGTCGGCCTCGAATCGCGGGGACAAGGACCTGGGGGGATCCGCGCCGGCGGGCTTGTCCACCGATCAGCGGCTGGCGGCGGTAGAAGAGGAGCAGGAGCTTCTCAAGGATAAGGTTAACCAGCAATATCAGACGAAAGTGGAGAGCGCGTCGAAATATCGTGTGCGCCTTTCCGGCATCGTGCTGCTGAACGCATTCAACAACCAGGGAGCGGTCGACAGCATCGATGTGCCCTCGCTGGCTACCTATCGCACTCCCCAGGCTTCGGGTGGGAGTCTGGGTGGGACATTGCGCCAATCCCAGATCGGGATCGAAGGCTTTGGGCCAGTGGTGGCCGGCGCTCGTACCCAGGCTGAGGTTCAGCTCGATTTCGGAGGCGGGTTCTCCCGGATTCCCAACGGCGTCACCTCGGGCCTGGTGCGCATGAGGACTGCGACCCTGCGTCTGGACTGGGATCGCACGTCGGTGGTGGTTGGCCAGGATGCCCTCTTCCTCGCCCCGCAGTCACCCACCTCGTACGCGTCGCTCATCGAGCCGCCCTTGGCCTACGCCGGCAACCTGTGGGGCTGGGTGCCGCAGATTCGGGTCGAGCACAGGTTCGAGATCGCGGAGCGATCCGGCCTCACCCTGCAGGGCGGTCTTCTGGATCCGCTCACGGGTGAGTTGCCGGTGACGGGGTACGACCGCCAGCCGGGCGCGGGCGAGAGCTCGAGGACGCCGGCCGTCGGGGTCCGCGCGTCGTGGTCACAACGCGCTTGGGGAAGAAATTTTGTCCTGGGTGTAGCCGGCTACTACAGCAAGCAGAACTGGGGATTCAACCGCGACGTGAACGGCTGGGCCGGGCTGGCCGACTGGCAGATTCCTCTCACTTCCTGGCTGAAGCTTACCGGCGACTTTTATCGCGGCAGCGCCGTGGGCGCATTCGGCGGCGGCATCGGACGCAGCGTGCTGTTCAATGGCCTGCTGTCCGATCCTGCCACATTGGTTCGTCCGCTGAACACCATGGGCGGTTGGACCCAGCTTAAGGTCTTGCCAGCGCCCAAGATCGAATTCAATGGAGCGGTGGGCCAGGATAATCCGTTCGCGGAGGACATTCGCTTCTTCCCGAACGCGCAAAGCTATCTCAACCCATCCTTGACCCGTAACCGGGTCAGCTTCGTCAATTTTGTTTACCGGCCGCGTTCGGACGTGCTGTTCTCGGCGGAATTCCGCCGGTTGCGCACCTTTGACACCAGCAACAGCTCGCAGATGGCAAATCACGTGAACCTGGCCATGGGATACCTGTTTTGACGAATGGGAGATTGGTATGAGTCAGCGTGTTTTTCTATCTGTGCTAGTAGTGGTGTCCCTGACGCCGAGGGTATGCGCCCAGAGCCAAACGGTCACGGCGCATTTTGACGTGGTCCGCGAAGGGAGCAAGAGCAGGTCCAGGGACGCGTCCAACGTGGTGGCGTGGCTCACCCCCGCTTCCGGCATGGTGAAGCCCGCAGCCGCGCAACGACAGCCGCTCCGCCTGGTCCAGAAAAACAAAACTTTCTCACCGCACGTGCTGGTGGTGCCGGTGGGAGGGGTGGTCGAGTTCCCCAACCGCGACCCCTTCTTCCACAATGTCTTCTCGCTGTTTGAGGGCAAGCGTTTTGACCTGGGGCTGTACGAGGCCGGCGGG
>Ga0335081_10019731_pt1 | contig 10898 bp, 9 predicted proteins | sample Lox_Sample_35_FD_206713 | JGI IMG/M metagenome (GOLD analysis project Ga0335081, IMG submission 206713) | Soil microbial communities from Loxahatchee National Wildlife Refuge, Florida, United States - Lox_Sample_3.5 | ecosystem: Environmental > Terrestrial > Soil > Wetlands | place: USA: Florida...
CCGTGAGCACTTGAAGAAATGGACGACGCAACATGACGCCTGAAGAACTCGATCAGATTGCAGAAACCGAACGCGAGCAGCAGAGCAAATTCACGCAGACGGTGAGTGTGTGCGTGGCTGCCGGATGCCTTTCCTGCCAGAGCCAGTCGGTCAAAGACGCGCTGGATAAAGAAGTCGAGAAACGCGGCGCCAAGGGCCATTGCCAGGTCAAGGGAGTGGGTTGTATGGGACTATGTTCCGAAGGCCCACTGGTTTCGACCAGCAGCGGTGTGCTCTATAAAAAGGTTGAGGCGGGTGATGGCGCGGCCATCATCGACAGCCTCGAAGGTTCTCCTGTCTCCCGGCTGGTATGTCCCACTGATGTTCCGTTCTTCCAGCGGCAAAAAAAGATCGTGCTGGAAAATTCCGGCGTGATCGATCCCGACCGCATCGAGGACTACATTGCTGCCAACGGCTATACCGCGCTCATCAAAGCCCTGACGGAGATGGCGCCCCGTGAGGTCGTCGATGAGGTCACCAAGAGCGGTTTGCGCGGACGGGGCGGTGCGGGATATCCGACCGGACTGAAGTGGAGCACCGTCTCAAAATCCGTGGGCACGCAGAAGTATGTCATCTGCAACGCCGACGAAGGCGATCCGGGAGCATTTATGGATCGCAGTGTGCTGGAGAGCGATCCGCACCGCGTGCTCGAAGGCATGCTGATCGCAGGTTACGCCGTGGGCGCATCCGAAGCTTACATCTACGTGCGCGCGGAATATCCGTTGGCGATCAAGCGGCTGCGCAACGCGATTCGGCAGGCCGAGCGCGTTGGGTTGCTCGGTTCGAGCATCTGTGGAACGAGGTTCAGCTTCAAAATTGACGTTCGCCTCGGCGCCGGCGCCTTCGTCTGCGGCGAAGAGACGGCTCTGATCGCGTCGGTGGAAGGGAAGCGCGGCACGCCGCGTCCGCGTCCGCCTTATCCCGCGATGGAAGGGTTGTTCGGCGAGCCCACGCTCATCAATAACGTCGAGACCTTCGCCAACATCGCCCCCATTATCCGCAATGGCGGCGAGTGGTACGGCAAAATCGGCACCGAGAAAAGCAAAGGCACGAAAGTCTTCGCGCTTGCGGGCCGAGTCGAAAACACTGGGCTTGTCGAAGTTCCGATGGGAATCTCTCTGCGTGAGATGGTGTTCGAGATCGGCGGAGGAATTCCCGAAGGCCGCAAATTTAAAGCCGTTCAGACCGGGGGCCCCTCCGGCGGCTGCCTGCCCACTGAGTGTCTCGACATGCCCGTCGATTACGAATCCCTGGCCAGAGCCGGATCGATCATGGGTTCGGGCGGAATGATCGTGATGGACGAAAGTTCCTGCATGGTCGACGTGGCGAAATATTTCATGGACTTTTGCATGACCGAGTCCTGCGGGAAGTGCATCCCCTGCCGCGTCGGTACCTACCAGATGCACCGCATCCTGACCGCGATTGGCAACATGACGGCCACAGAACAAGACCTGAAGATGCTCGAAGAACTCTGCGATCTGCTCAAGCACACCAGCCTGTGTGGACTGGGGCAGTCGGCGCCGAACCCGGTGGTCAGCACGCTGAAGTCATTTGCCGAGGAGTACCGGGCGCATATTCAGGATAAGAAATGTCCCGCCGGAGTCTGCGGGCAGCCTCTGGGAGAGACCGTATGAGACTGGTCCCGACGGTCAAAACGCTGAAGATCGACGGCCGCGATTTGAGCGGACGCCAGGAAGAAACCATCCTCGATGTGGCCCGTCAGAACGGCATCTTCATTCCGCGGCTCTGCGAAATGGACGGGCTTACCGATGTCGGTGCCTGCCGGCTATGCCTGGTCGAGATCAAGGGGCAGAACAAACTGCTCCCGGCCTGCGTCACGATGGTCGAAGAGGGCATGGAGGTCACGACCGACTCGGAGCGGCTGCAGAACTACCGGCGGATGATCCTCGAGCTGCTCTTCACCGAGCGCAATCACGTCTGTTCGGTATGCGTATCGAACGGTCACTGTGAGATGCAGATGCTGGCGCAGCGTCTGGGGATCACGCACGTGCATTTCCCCTACCGCTATCCGAAAGAAGACGTGGACGCCTCGCACGATCGCTTCGTCATCGACCACAACCGCTGCATTTTGTGCACACGTTGTGTGCGGGTGTGCGATGAGATCGAAGGTGCGCATACCTGGGACGTGATGGGGCGGGGCATCGACGCCAAGGTCATTACCGATCTGGCCGAGCCTTGGGGTACATCGGAAACCTGCACCAGTTGCGGCAAGTGCGTCCACGTGTGCCCGACCGGCGCACTGTTTGAGAAGGGGCGCTCGGTGGCGGAGATGCTCAAGCGCCGCCAGTTCCTCCCGTATCTGACGCTAATGCGGAAGGAGAACGAATGAGATTGTGTAGCCCCGGACGCATTCGTCCGGGGTTGCGCGCGAAGCGCGCAATGGATGGTTGCATGAGGTTGAGTTTGCCGGAAATTCGAGGGATAGCGCGCGACGCTCCGCTCCGTGGGCGGACGAATGCGTCCGCCCCTACACAACCGATGTGGAGAACCGATGAGTAAGAAGCGAATCGCCACCGTATGGCTCGACGGCTGCTCGGGCTGCCACATGTCGTTTCTCGATATGGATGAGCGCCTGCTGGAGGTTGCCGCCGCCGCTGATCTCGTTTATAGCCCGCTGGTCGACGCCAAGGAGTTCCCGGAAGATGTCGACGTCACGCTGGTCGAGGGGGCGGTCAGCAGCGAAGAAGACCTGCACAAGATCAAACTGGTCCGCGAGCGCACGAAAATATTGGTCTCGCTGGGGGATTGCGCGGTGACGGCCAACGTTCCTGGGATGCGCAATCCGTTTGGGGTGAAGGCGGTATGCGACCGGGCGTATCGCGAGAATGTCACCTTCGATCCAGGCATACCGAACCAGGTGATTCCGGCGCTGCTGCCCACATCGCGGCCGATTCACGAGTTTGTGAATGTCGATGTATTTGTCCCCGGTTGTCCGCCCTCGGCCGACACCATTCATTTCGTGGTTTCGGAGTTGCTGGAAGGACGCAACCCTGACGTGGGATTAAAAACCCGCTTTGGAGCGTAGGGTCGAGGGATTGTCCAGGAATCGAAAAAGCTCTTAGCTGGAAGCTAGGGGCTAGTAGCCAGGAGCTAAGTATCGTGAAGCAGGAAAGCACCATCGTCATCGATCCGGTGACGCGCATTGAAGGCCATTCGAAGATCACGCTGCACCTGAACGAAGACGGACGGGTCGAAGACGCGCGCTTCCACGTCACGCAGTTCCGCGGCTTCGAGAAACTGGCCGAGGGGCGTCCGTTTTACGAGATGCCGTCGCTGATGGCGCGCATCTGCGGCATTTGCCCGGTCAGCCATCTGATTGCTTCGGCTAAGGCCTGCGATTCACTGCTTGCCGTGCGTATTCCTCCCACAGCCGACAAACTGCGCCGCATTTTCGGACTGGCGCAGGTCACGCAGTCGCATGCGCTCAGTCTCTTTCATTTGTCGTCGCCTGATCTGCTGCTCGGCATGGATGCCGACCCGGCCAAGAGCAACATCTTCGGAGTTGCGGAAGCGAACAAGGAACTCGCGCTTGACGGCATCAAACTGCGGCAGTTCGGACAGAAGATCATCGAACGCCTGGGCGGAAAACGTATTCATCCGGCATGGATCGTTCCCGGCGGAGTGAGCGAGCCTCTCACCGAAGCCAACCGCGACGCCATCCTCTGGTCGCTGCCCGATGCGCTCGCCATCGCCGAACGCACACTCGAATGGTTCAAGGGAACGATGGAGCGCTTCCGCGAGGAGATCTCCACTTTCGGCAACTTTCCCACAATGTTCATGGGCATCGTGAAGAAAGACAACGGGCTCACTTTTTACGACGGCAAGCTCCGCATCGTCGACGCCTCGGGCCACGTGGTTGCCGACGATCTCGACCCGACGAACTATTCCGAATACATCGGCGAGAAAGTCGAGCCTTGGAGCTATCTGAAATCCACCTATTACAAGCCGAAGGGATTTCCCGACGGCGTCTACCGCGTCGGACCATTGGCGCGCCTGAACGTCGCTGACCGCTGCGGCACGCCGCGTGCCGACCAGGAACTGGCGGAGTTCCACGAGTTGCAGCGCACGGCTGTCCTGAGTTCGTTTCACTATCACCACGCAAGGCTCATCGAGATCCTCTACTGCATCGAGCGGCTGGAGAGCTTGCTGAATGATCCCGAAATTCTGTCGAAGCACGTGCGCGCCGTGGCGCGCCCGAACGCGCTCGAAGGAGTGGGCGCCTGTGAGGCGCCACGCGGCACATTGTTCCATCACTACAAAATCGATGAACAGGGACTGATCCGCTGGGTGAACCTGGTCATCGCCACGGGGCACAACAATCTGGCGATGAACCGCAGCGTGCTGCAGGTCGCAAAACACTTCGTGCACGGTCGCCGACTTACTCCCGGCATGCTGAACCGGGTGGAAGCCGTGATTCGCTGCTACGATCCGTGCCTGAGTTGCTCGACGCACGCTATGGGGCAGATGCCGCTGCGTGTGCAGTTGATCGGCCCTGCAGGCGAGGTCCTCGACGAGGTCGCGCGCGCTTAGCAGGAAAAGGAGAAACATGTGGGGACAGCCGCCTCGGCCGTCCGCCATTCCGGAAGGGAAGATTGAGAGTAGCCCGCAAGTTCCCTGGCGGCTAGTTTGAAAACGAGACCCGTGCCGTAGGTACGGCTGAGCCATGTACTCGAGTTGCGGATTCAGGCGTCCCTCTGGGACGGCCCTTTTTGGTTTGCCACTACCCGGCGTTGAAAGGCCGGGCTACTATCAGGTGTCCCTATGGGACAAATGCGGCGTGCCCTTCCGGCTGCGCCGTCTGTGCACACGCGATGGCTACCCGCGTCCTCATCGTCGCCTACGGCAATCCTCTCCGCTGCGATGACGGCGTCGCGTGGCGCGCCGCCGATGCTCTGGAAGACAAGTTCCCCGAATCCGAAGTGGAAATTATCCGACTGCACCAACTCACTCCGGAAGTCGCCGACAGCGTCCGCGATCGCGCTCTCGTACTTTTTCTCGATGCCGCCTGCATCGACGATGTGAAGAACAGTCGCGCGGGCGAAATTCGCGTCCGCGAGATGCCTAACGAAGAGATCCGTAAACACCCCTCAGGGCAGTTTTCCCACGTCTACTCTCCTGCCAAAGTTCTTGATCTCGCCCGCGAGCTCTATCATGTAACTCCGAATGCATTTGTGCTTACCGTTGCCGGAGAGGATTTCGGACACGGCGACTGCCTCTCCACGCCAGTGGCCAACTCCTTGCCGGAACTGATCGGAACGGTAGAGGATCTGGTCAAAAATACGGTGTCGACCGCGACCTCCACGAAAGACACCGATCTTTCATAGAATTCACTCGTGTAGCGTCGCGTCCTTCAGGTGGTTCAGGATGTTCGCGCGGGCTTAGAATCAAATCTGGTCATGCCAGTGACCTCCAAACCGGCGGTGGAACGCCTCCGAATAACTTTGCGCGGAGCTGTGCAGGGGGTTGGTTTCCGTCCATTCGTATACCGACTCGCGACAGAGATGTCACTCAACGGATGGGTGCTCAACTCTTCCGCGGGTCTGGTGGTCGAAGTCGAAGGCGCGCCCGAGGAACTCCGACGCTTCGAGCAGCGGATCGAGAGCGAGCGCCCCAAGGCGTCGCTTGTGACTGTGCACGAATCCGAGTGGCTCCCGGCCCAGGGATTTGGGAGCTTCGAAATCCACCACAGCGAAACGGATTCTGCGAAGTCCGTCAACGTACTCCCCGACCTCGCGACCTGCGCGGATTGCCGCAACGAACTCTTCGACTCCGCCAACCGCCGCTTCCAATATCCTTTCACCAACTGCACCAACTGTGGCCCTCGCTATACCATCGTCCTCGATATCCCTTATGACCGGCCGAATACGACGATGCGCGAGTTTGTTCTGTGCCCTGCGTGCCGCGAGGAATACGAGAATCCCGCCGACCGCCGTTTCCACGCACAGCCGAATGCGTGCCCGGTTTGTGGACCGAAACTCGACGGCACCCTCGCCGAGACCGCCGCGGCTCTCCTGAGAGGCGAGATCGTCGCGCTGAAAGGCATAGGAGGTTTCCAACTTCTGGTCGACGCGCGCCAGCCTGGCGCCGTCGGGCGTCTGCGTCAGCGCAAGCATCGGGAAGAGAAACCGTTCGCGCTCATGATGCCGTCGCTCGAGACAGCCCGCGAGTACTGCGGTATCTCCCCGGCGGAACAGGAACTGCTGGAATCCCTAGCCGCGCCAATCGTTCTACTACATCCAAAGCCTGGGACTGACATTGCGTGGAACGTTGCCCACTGCTCGCCGTATCTCGGCGTCATGCTGCCGTACTCGCCCCTGCATCATCTCCTGATGCGCGAGTGTTCTTTCCCGCTGATCGCAACCAGCGGCAACCGCAGCGACGAACCCATTGCGATCGGCAACGAGGAAGCTGCCCTGCGACTGAAAGAGATTGCCGATCACTTTCTCACGCACAACCGCCCCATCGTGCGTGCCTGCGACGACTCCGTCGTGCGGCTTACTCGTGGCAGCGCGGGTATCCTGCGCCGTGCCCGCGGGTACGCTCCGCTCGGAATTCGCGTAGAGCATCCAGTGAAGCCGGTACTGGCAGTCGGAGGTCATCTCAAAAATACGGTCGCGATCGGCGTCGGGAACGACGTTTTTCTGAGCCAGCACATCGGCGACCTTGAGACTGTCGAAGCTCGCCAGGCCTTCGATCGCGCCATCGACGACCTCTGCCGTCTGTACAGTTTCAAACCCCAGGCGGTCGTCTGCGATCTGCATCCAGACTATGCTTCAACGCAGTGGGCTGAAAGATCTGGGTTACCCGTCATTCGGGTGCAGCATCATCAGGCACATGTTGCCGCATGCGCAGCCGAGAATCATGTGGAGGGACCTTATCTCGGCATTTCATGGGATGGCACTGGTTACGGCCTCGATGGCGCGATCTGGGGAGGAGAATTCTTCCGGGTCGAAGATAGCAAGTACGAACGCGTCGCTCATCTACGGCCGTTCAACTTGCCCGGGGGCGACGTCGCGGTCCGCGAGGGCTGGCGCTCGGCGGCCAGTCTGCTGTTTGAAGTGGACGGCGCCGATGCCGCGGACCGACGAGTCCGCACCATGCTCGAGCGCAAGATCAACGCGATTCCCACCACCAGCGTCGGGCGTCTCTTCGATGCAGTCGCCTCCATTGCCGGGCTGGCGCAGCAGAACCGCTTTGAGGGACAAGCCGCCATGCTGTTGGAAAACGAAATCGGTGGCCTGCGGACGGAAGAAGCGTATCCTCTAAATGGTGGGGATTGGGCTCCCTTGATTCGGGCCGTATTGGCTGATCAGAAGGCAGGAGTGGCTGTCCCTGTAATCGCCGCGCGGTTCCACAATGCGCTCGCCGATTGGATTGTCTCGGTCGCTCACAGAGTGGGGTTGAAGCAGGTTATTTTGAGTGGAGGCGTCTTCCAGAATCGCTACCTTACGGAACGCGCCGCCGGAGTGCTGGAGTCACGCGGATTTACCGTGCACACGCACCGCCAGGTTCCGCCGAACGACGGCGGAATCGCGCTGGGGCAAGTGGTGATGGCTTAGCCGGGGCAGCAGTGAGTTTCATGTTTTTGTCTTTGAAACCTTGAAACTTTGAAACCTGTGTTCAAGAGGTTCTCCCATGTGTCTCGCCGTTCCAGGTCGCATCGTTGAGATCGCCGACACCGGTGACATTGCCTTCCGCGTCGGCAAGGTCGATTTCGGGGGTATCCGCAAAGAAGTCAATCTCGCCTACACTCCCGAGGCGGAAATCGGCAAATATGTCCTCGTCCACGTCGGATTCGCCATCAGTGTGATCGATGAGGAAGAGGCCCAGCGGGTCTTTAAATTGCTCGAAGAAATGGGTGCAGTGAAAGAGGAACTCGGTGAAATTCCTCAGTGAATATCGCGATCAGAAAGCCGCCGACCAGTTCGCGGCGGCGATCCGGAAAAAAGTCACGCGCCCGTGGACCATCATGGAAATCTGCGGCGGCCAGACGCACACCATCGTCAAAAGCGGCCTGGAAGATCTGCTGCCCAAGGAAATCACGCTCGTACACGGCCCCGGATGCCCAGTCTGTGTAACGCCGATCGAATTGATCGATAAAGCCGTCGCCATCGCCAAGCGGCCGGACACGATTTTCTGTTCCTTCGGCGACATGCTGCGCGTGCCGGGGTCGTCGAAGAGTCTCTTCGACGTGAAAGCCGAAGGCGGCGACGTGCGCATCGTCTATTCCCCACTCGATGCGCTGAAGCTGGCTCGCGCCAATCCCACGAGGCAAGTCATTTTCTTCGCCGTTGGATTTGAAACGACTGCGCCAGCGAATGCGATGGCAGCATGGCAGGCCGATCACGACGGCATCGATAATTTCTCGTTGCTCGTCTCTCATGTGCTTGTTCCGCCCGCAATGGAAGCGCTGCTCTCTTCCGAGAATTGCGTCGTGCAGGGATTTCTTGCCGCAGGGCACGTCTGCACCGTCATGGGATTTGAGGAATATCTTCCGATCGCGGCGAAGTATGAAGTCCCGATCGTGGTTACTGGATTCGAACCACTTGATCTTCTGGAAGGCATTTATATGACGGTCAGCCAGTTGGAAGAGGGCCGTCACGAAGTAGAGAATCAGTACGCGCGCGCGGTACGCAGAGAAGGGAATCGTCCCGCGCAGAAAACAATCTCCGAAGTGTTCGAGATCAGCCCGCGGCAGTGGCGCGGGCTGGGCGAAATTCCCGCCAGCGGCTTCCAGCTTCGCGGACGCTTTCAAAAGTACGACGCCAACCGCCGCTTCCCCTTCGAAGGCGAGCCTGCGCGCGAGTCGCCCGAATGCATCAGCGGACTGATTCTGCAGGGCATCAAGAAGCCGCACGAGTGTCCGGCCTTCGCGGTGAAGTGCACTCCGGAAAATCCGCTGGGCGCGCCCATGGTATCGTCGGAAGGCGCGTGCGCAGCCTACTATCACTATGGCAGACGCCAAAAGACCAGCGTTCAACCTGAGCTGTCCAGTCCCGCGAGTCGCTGACGATCGTATCGTTCTCGCCCACGGCGGCGGAGGACGGCTCACCCATCAACTGATTGAGAAGATTTTCATGCCCGCGTTCGCGAATGACGCGCTCGAACAGCGGCATGATGGTGCGGTCGTGCCGGTAAACGGCGCGCGTCTGGCCTTCACTACTGATTCTTTCGTAGTACGACCCTTAATTTTTCCTGGCGGCAACATCGGCGATCTCGCCGTGAATGGCACGGTCAATGATCTGGCCATGTGCGGCGCGCGGCCGCTTTATTTGAGTGCCGGATTCATCCTGGAAGAAGGGCTTGAGATGCAGACGTTGCGCACGGTCGTCACATCGATGCAGAAGGCTGCGGCGAGTGCAGGCGTGAAACTGGTGACTGGAGATACGAAAGTCGTTGATAAAGGCAAAGGCGACGGAGTGTTCATAAACACATCCGGCATCGGAGTGATCGAATCGACAGAGATAAAGACTATCGGACCCGCGTCGGTCCAGCCACTGGATGCTGTCATCGTTAGCGGCGATCTCGGCCGCCACGGCATCGCCATTCTTTCGGTCAGGGAAGGTCTCGAATTCGAATCGCCGATACTTAGCGATTGCGCGAATGTCTGGCCGGCCGTCGAAGCGCTGTTGAATGCCGGAATTGAGATTCACTGCTTGCGCGATCTGACGCGCGGAGGATTGGCTACCACCCTGAACGAGATCGCATCCGACCGCAATGTCTGCATTCAACTGGAAGAAGCTTTGATTCCCGTCGACGAAGTTGTTCAGGGTGCCTGCGAGATTCTTGGACTGGATCCGCTCTACGTTGCAAACGAAGGCCGCTTCGCCGTTTTTGTCCCAGCCGCGCAAGTCGAAGCTGCGATCAGCATTCTAAAGAAGGTTGACGTATCGCAAGGCGCAGTCCGCGTGGGCAGAGTCGAAGAGACTCCCGGCCGCACGGTAGTCCTGCAAAGCCGCATCGGCGGCAATCGCGTCGTAGACATGCTTAGCGGAGAACAGTTACCCAGAATCTGTTAGTACTCCCAAGCCTTGTCATCCTGAGCCACGTTTTTTGCGGCGAAGGACCTATGCATTCTGCTGGCAGCGGCAGAATTGCATGGGCCTTCGCTTCACCCAGGGTGACAACTCTGTCTGGAAACACGGGCCCGCCGGGTATCCGATAGACCTCTTTTAGGTCAATCCCCTTCAGAGATCTCCAACACCGACTCCAGCTTGAATACCACGTCCTGCTTGAGTACAAACCCGCCGTCTTCCCCTCTGACTAAACGGCCCGTGATTATGGCAAGAATCGGCTTGCTTGAGCGTCTGTGCTCAGCGACAAAATCATAAAAATGAGACAATGATGCCGCTTGAACGGCTGTTTGGTCAGCGATCAGAAGTAGGGATTGCTTTGGGCATGCTTGATCCGAGATCGTGGTGCCGTGCCGATACTCCTTAACCCTCACCCGCACGGTCACTCGGGTCCCATCGTACTTGTTAGGCTGAGAAACAAGTTCACAAAAAGCCACTTTTCCAGCAGTTTTCTCTTGAGCGAAAAGTCTCATACACCCAGACGATGTTAAGAGAATGACTAAGGCGAGGGCACCGCTAATGAAGCGCTCTAGGGGCATCAAAGCCTCCGAACTCCACATTCTATCCCTCCCACGGATTCACCAGCCTCACCCCGCACCCTTCAAAAACATAGGGATTGCGCGTGGCCAGCGTCGCTCCCAGTACGCGTGCGATGGCCGCGATCTGCGCGTCGGACTCGGAGATTGGTTTGCCTTGCCGGCGGCGGGCGGAGGCGATTTGTGAGAAGGCGCGAGCGGCGCGGTCCTCGTACGTCACGATGCGATC
>Ga0335081_10019732_pt1 | contig 10897 bp, 15 predicted proteins | sample Lox_Sample_35_FD_206713 | JGI IMG/M metagenome (GOLD analysis project Ga0335081, IMG submission 206713) | Soil microbial communities from Loxahatchee National Wildlife Refuge, Florida, United States - Lox_Sample_3.5 | ecosystem: Environmental > Terrestrial > Soil > Wetlands | place: USA...
GAACTGCTACCGCTTCAGCTTGCGCAGCAAGTTCTGCAGCCTTTCTCCTCGCCCGTTCTGCCGCAGCGAGCCGTTCTTCTTCATCCTTTGCTCGCCTTTCCATTGCTCGCTTCCTACTTTCAGCCATCTGCTTCTCCTGTAGCGCAATCAAATCTACGGGCGGAAGATCCGGAGTAGTCTGACCATCGAGACCCGGCGACGCATTCGACATAGATCGATCCGCATCGCTCACTCCTGATGTCGAAATGAGTGAGTCCCGTCGACGGTGAAGAGGTAACGGCGGCTCTCGCTGTTCTGCAAACGACGTCCTCCGTTGTGTCGTCGGCACGTACCCTCGATTATCAACGAGGGGAGCCCTACCTTGCCTTGGCTCATCCGGCATCACCATCCCCTTCGTCAACGATTCCCTTCGACGGCCCGCACTACTCCCCCTTCGCCCCGGCGGACCACGTTGCATAATCTCTATATTTCTCCGACCAGGACGTTCCTGTTCCTTTGCCGGCTCCACGACCTCGAATCTCCCCAATTTCGGATTATAGATCTGTCTTTGCCCATGTATGTTTTGGTCAGGTGAGCGGGTATCGCGACGGTCATACGTTACGTCGGCGAACCTCTCGTTTTTGGTGACGATGATGTGCTGATGGTCTTCTGGTTTATTTGGGGTTTGAGCTAGGGCTGCTGATTCGAGGACGTGAGGGGCAATGTGCATCGCTTCCTGGTCGACGTGGTTTTCGTGCTGCGCAACAGATTCTTGCGACGAGGTCGCTGGCTGCAGCTCTTTCGCGTCCTCTATGACTTCTTCATCGGACCAATCGTCATCCATCTAATAATTAGAACGTCCATCATATCAGAATTATATGTACATCGGCCCATTTATTCCCATCGTCCCCACTGGTAGTCAATCTTGCCGTCAAATGAACTCCTTGCCGCTGTAATTCTTCTTCAGAATACTCCTTTTGAGCCGCAGGTTGTCTCCTCCATGACCAAACCTCACTTCCAGACCCACCACGCCCAAGATTGGGACTGATTCCACGTCCTGATTTGGGAGTTGATCCCGCAGAACCTTGACGTTGCATCGACGCACCCATATTCGACAGACGATTGCGAACCATCGGTTTGAGCGCTTTGGTCACAGATGAAGTTGGTTTAGCTGGGAGATTAACAGCGATGAGTTTGGGGGAGTACGTGTTGGGGCGGCAGCGGGCCTTGGAGTGGTGGATACGCCGGAAGAGGGACCTTGCGCTGTAGGCAGGATGCTCTTAAGAAAGTCCTTGTTCAGAGTGACTTTTTGGATTGACGCAGTCTTTTTAAAAACAGATGGTTTTGCAGGTGTCGAGCGTGGTGTCGAGGGTCTCGAACCGCTGTCTTGTGCAGACGTGCTGTCTCCTGTGTTGCTTTCGTCGTTCTGCTGTGAAATCGGGACGTGTGAGACGCTATCTTCTGTCTTCGGTACTTCCGCACTTTCTGATGATGCCCCATTTCCCATGTCCTACCCACATTAGATGGAGGAATGAGGGCGGGCGCGTGCAGCTATCTTTGCACTCTCATCCCGATTAGTTGTCGAGATATCCGCCTCTGGGCTGAGTATTTGAGAACTGTGATCCAACGAGGGCCCTGGGACATCGCTAGATTCCGGCCGCGCAGTGCCATCTCCCGGGGTCTCCTCGCTCTCCGTCACTCCCCCCACCGTGCTCTCTTCTGAAATGGCAGCATTCGTATCTATAGCCGTGATAATTTCGCTCGTCTGTTGCTCCCCCTGTGAGGGGGCGCCCTTTGGTGGTGGTTGTCCGTCTGCTACGTCATCTCGCTGCTCGTCTCTCTGCGATCGCGAATTAGCTCGTGCTACGAATTCAGCCGGGACATACCAATGGTAGCTGAGCCGTTGCATCCTGAGCCTCGCTGTACGTGCCAACTTGCTCAGGTGTTGCCATCACCTGTCCTCAAGAAAAAGACTTCTAGCAACCACCGCTTTTTCTCCCAAGTCCGCACAAATTCTGGGTTAGGGTTCACGAAGTTTTGTCACATCGATCTCACATCACCGAGGCGAGGATCACTTCATCACTGTTTTAATCTGGCATTAATTGACAGAAGAATGAAATTTGTGTGAGAAGTCGACATTGCAATAGGTTTCTGGCTGAAAATCGATTCCACCCTATTGCCATCACCCCGTCATGTCGAAATTGAAGATTCCATCTATGCCTTCTTCAATCCAAAGAAGAAATTAATAACTTTCAAAACAGTTCGAATGAAATATGGATAGACCCATCCCTCAGCCGTTATCATCCCCGAATTCCGCAAGCTCCTATGAACAACCGCGGAGGAGAATTTCAACATGTCCGTTTCGTACGCCACAATCTCCTTGGCAAGCATGGCCCGACGATCCTCGGAGGTAGACAGTTTGATAAGCCGTTGAGTCAATTGCGCAGCGTCTCGTATAGCCGTATTGCCTCCTTCGCCGCCAGTAGGGGGCACTATTGTCAGCAACACGCACTCTCCATGACCCGCTTACTCGCATGAATGGAATCTCCAAGAAACGTCACGTTTGCTGGTTTATTACGACCCTCGAGAGTGGAGATCCGGGGACTCAAGTGGAGAGGCCAGTATCCCACGGTATTCACCTCTGTCTTGTTGACCAGATTGATCAACTTCGGTGACCATTTCCGTGTTTTCATCTCCCTCAATACGGCATCCAATAACCCTCGCTGCGAAATATCCTTGATCGATTCAATCTCACGAATCCCAAAATCCTCATCAGAATATTTCGTGACGTATCCGAAAAACACATAATCCCTCGCATCATCAACCAGCGGTTTCTTCTGATCGCCTCCAAGCAAAAGTATTTGTTCGCCAGATGCATTGGGAGGCAATTGCGCCTCATGCGTAACACCGTCCGTCACCCCCGCAAACAATTCACAAATCCTTGCCTTGGCCTCGGGAGAGTACCGTTGTGGGGCGACGAAAACCCCCCTCCCCTCCGTCGACATCACGATACAGATCCCTCGTTCAACGGGGTCAAAGTCAATAGTAGAGGGATCGTCCACAAACACCTTTCCCGCGACGCCGGCTGTGCCGTATTGAACGGGTTCAAATTCTCGAGGAAGAAATTGTTTGCGTACGGCTGAGTATACCCCGTCAGCAGCAACGAGGAAATCCCCTTCCGCAAACTCGCCATTCCTGAAATGCACGCGAAGCCGTCCTGATTCTTCAAGGACTTCAGCGCGTTCGTATCGATAACCATAATGGATGATGTCGTCGAGGCCAGTGGTGAGAATTCGATGCAGGACAATTCTGCTGACGGCGAAACTGTCTGATTTGAGGTTTAGGCCGACGGCGAGGAGGACGTCGAGTTGTTCTGTGAGCATTGAGAGTTCAGGGACGTCGGGCGTAATGCCTGCCGTTTCTCCCACAAGATTGTAAAGGTCATCTGGGAGACATATTTTCAAGGCTTCTGTGCCAAATTCACGGAGGGACTGCTCCAGTCAATCAAGCTGATGGGGGGTGGTAATACGATCCTGTAGCCTTGCAGGCGGTCTGTCTTGGAGGAGGCCTTTTCGTAGACAGCGCAAGAAATGCCATTCTTCTTCAAGCCCTGAGCCAGGCTCAGTCCGCCGAGCCCACCGCCGATGATGATGACGTGGAAATCGCCCATGTATTGTATTCGAACATCGCTGCAAGACCTGGACAGGCGGACAATTTATATCGTTCTGGATGTCAGGGCGACTCCCGCCGTGATATCGCCGACACGCCGGGACACGCCGATAGGAATCAAAACTGTGGTGGTGACTATATCTCACCTCGCCGAACGTTAAACGTTCATACGACCTTAAATTTACATTCCGCTACAGGGCAAACGTCCACTGTAAAATGAACAACCTACGTCCCTGTTAACATGACAAAGAACACATGTAAATAATAAGGAAAACCATCTTGAAAATGTGTCTAGGCAAAGTCACATATGTACATCTTTGAAAATCAAAGCGAGAAAGCACCTATCTGTGGTTCACCGGGATATATGCTGAATGGCAAGCAACTTTGCCTCCTCCATCATCTTGTCATACCGTCTCGCGACATCAACCATCCGATCCACTATCTGTCTCATCTCCCTTCCAACTCGATTAACACTTCTCTTCTCCCCGGTCGGCATAACCACACAAAACAAATTCGGAAACCCGTGACCCTCATAAGCCCGCCACTTCCCGCCCTGTGGAACCCACCCCTCAGCCCGCAAGAACCGGTCATCCCCCGCACCCTTGTACTCGACCAGTCCATTATTAAACCAGAGTGGCTCGCCGGTGGATTCAAGAGTATGCAACAGCTGGAGGGTACACACTTCTTCGTGCCCGGTCGCTCTAACGGTCCGCGTGATAGGGCCGATACCCCCAGAGTACTGCGGGACAAAGTGGTACGGTGTTGATGTTAGGGCGTGGGCAAACCAGTATGATTCTTTGTCGCCGTAAAATTTCTTGTATGTTATTTCGTCGCGAACGGATCGGGTGTTGAGATGACATGTCATTAACACGCCTGCTAAATTCCGAATTTTATCAATGACCACGGCACCACTAACGCCCCGTCAGCCTCCAATAAAATGATAATTATGGCTTTTAGGGGATGCCCACCTCTCCATTTCGTAACAGGTCTTTTTATCGAACCAACCGTTTGGTTGGAAATTTTCGGAATTAGCCTTTGCGGCCTCCAAGAGTTCATCGACCCATGCGTACGTCTCATCTGACGCAGCCGCCAATTCCCGATCGTGCCAGAATACACTCCCGTATTCTGCAAATGTCTCCTCTTCCAGAATCTTGCTCGGATCTTGCATCCACACGGTATCCGCATCCGTCAATATAACCTTTTTGAACGATGATGCTAGGATCGCAAACGGTCTCATGGCCCAGCCTCCAGGGAAACCCAGCAGACCCTTTGGATCTGGGAATATCTGAGTAATATCAATGGTTCGAATACTTCCGGCGTCGGGGAAAGCAGCTTCAATGTCCTGGATAAAAGTGCGGTATTCTTCCGGTAAATCGTCCTCTCCGCCATAAAAGATTTCAATATTGAGCGTACAGTTCAGCACGGCACGGAGCGTAACGATCTGATGAACCGCCCACCGGAATCCTCCGCGAGCCCCAGTACTAATGACGATACCCGCATCTTCCGTAAACGAGTCGAGTAATTCTAAGATCGAGGAAAACATTTGATTTCCGTCCTTGTCGGGTTGTGTTATCCAGGGATACAGTGCTTCCTGTACGATGTCGATGGTCTGACGGATTGCTGCTTTCTCGTGTTGGTCTTCGTTGGTCCAAGGGATGATTTCGTTGTGTATTCGAACGAGATCCTTGAGGACGGCGCTGTAACGAGCGATGTGACCGAGGTCCATATCCCGGGCATTCTCGCCCTCTGGTCGGAATTCGGCAGCGGGTTGTGCGACAAGGGCTTCCAGAATTTGTTGCAGTGCTGACTTGTCTGGTACGATCTGCCCAACCTATGCCTCACTTAGCTCTCTTCGGCCGTTGAGGGAAGGTAGCGAGACGGTACGTCTCCTTTGGTAGTGCTGTTCGGGTTATAGACGTATTGTGGTTGGTAGGAAACTCGAATTCCATCGCTCGATCTCTCGCTTTCCAGACGCAATGTAAATCCCAAGAACCCGAGGATTGAGATAATGCCGATGGCAACGATGGCTTTAGCCTGCCATCCACGTGCGCTTACTCTCGGGATACATTCGCGGATCATGGTCGACAGCATCTGACTGGATCAGGTCCTTGGGAAACGAAAAGAGAAAATGCAGCAAGGGTCATATAGGTTTATTGCATGGTAGCAAAATGAAAAATCAGAGGGGAGGATGAAAAGAGGGCCGAAGAGGTGGTTAAGTATGCGATTCATTTTCCACATGCATCCCCTCCCTCCTATCCCCAAAACGCTAAACCTGTTTCGAATATATATATATATGCGTGTGTATGTAATACTCATCTGCTCCTCCGGACCCGACCGCTCGTGGTAAAACCCCCAAAGTCTTGCTGTTTCATCCGAGGGCGAAAATAAGTGAAGTGCTCCGATCACCAGGCAATTCAGGTGATAATAAATTCGACTCACGTTGCAAGGCGCAGTAATCGGGAGCGTGCATCTGACATCTTCTATCCCAGGAGTCGCAAATGAAATGGAGTTCCTTCGAGCGGTCTCTTCACGGTTGCGGACATGTCACCAGGTAACGTGATCTACGGCTTACTTGGTTCGAAACTCTTACCCGATATCTCGCCGTCCATCCTGAGGCGCGCGCCGGTCCGCTTGTGGCTATGCAGGTAAATTCCAAAAATATATACGTTCCGGTTTGCGTCGATATCCACCGTTGGTCGACAGCAATTCGTAGCCCTCCCACAACCACCTCGCTAAGCCCCTTCCTCCCAGGGGAAAGTTTGTGGTCCCGCTAGCCAAGATTAACCCGCTGCCTGCTTGCGGGCGCGCAATCATGACTGGACCGCCACCTTTTCGGAGGTATGGCACAGAGCAAGACGACGTGGAAGCGATCCCCCTTTCGTCAACGGAGCATCCGTCGGAACCTTGGTATCAAGAACGTGATTTAGCAGATGAACGACTACCTAGCTACAACGAGGCCCTCGCAGATCCACCCCCGAGTATTCCAGCAACGAATACCGCATACGATCATGGAATCGAAATGCCGCCCGGCGCTCTTGGGGCGCGCCGAAGGCCAGTGAATCAACACTCTCAGAAACGGCTGTACAACATGGCACCGTGCCTTCTTGGACCCTTTATTGCCCTTGTTATCAGCGCAGTTTTCAGGTTCATCTTCATTCAGGACAAAACGTTAACATTAGCGGCACCACGTACGTAAATGCATACGGAAGTCCTTCACCAGGACTTTCCTCCCCCGCCACAATAAGCCTAAGTAAATCGACATTCCTGCTCACCGTAATCATTTGGTCCCTAATCGCTTATCCCTTCCTCTTCGTGTTCCTCCTCATCATAACCCCGCAGATATTCGGTCTGCCCAAACTCCCGGCCACCCCCGCCTCTCAACGAACCTGGCGCGCCCGTCATAATCACGGCAGTAGAACCTGCTGGGGCCTCTATTCCGCCATGACAGTCCTCTATTTCGGCATCATCGCCGTCGTCATTTGGCTCGTTCTCCATGTTGCGCAACAGAAATTCCAACAATCCTTTGAAACTTTCGCAGCGGAAGATTGGGCGGGGAATTATGTTGTACTGGAAAAGACGTCGAATGGCTCGGTCGGAATGTTGTACACCATTGACGGGACGTTAATTGGACAAGTGGGATTCACGCAACATGCGAGCCAGTGGTCTGTTGCCGTGAATTCTTCGGTGGAAAATATCCAGAGTATCGTGTATACGAATAACACTCAGACCCAACCATTCGCATTCAATGCAATTGGATTCAACGCGACATGTCGCGCAAACGGAACAGCCACACAATGTCTTACTGGCGGACTTGAGCGGTTACCTATCTTCGACCTCAGCCAAAAGCGAGCCGAGTACACAAATACCATTCGATTCAATATTTCCGCCACGAATGGTCTGCGATTCGCGGACGTCGCACCGAATGGAACGGAAGTGATTACGTGGGGACTACAATATCAAGGGATCGGTGCTTCGTTCCCGCCGCTGGGATCCTGGTCGGTGGGTAATAATCTTATTTTGGATGTAATATGGAGTACGAATTCCGGTACTGCGTGTGCAGGGTTACGGGTGAATTTATCAAAGAATGACGAAGTTTTGGGGTGGCCGGTATTGGGGTTGATCTGGCAATGGTGGCAGGAATGGGGGGTCGGTGAGGGCTGCTCATGGTCATAATCTTGGATTCGGAAGGAGAGCCCGGGTTGGATTTCAAGAGATTTCGCATTGTATTATTAGAACGGAGGATTCCATCATAAAAGTCGTCTATCCCTGGCAGATGAAACATTGTATGCTCTGTTGAAGATGTCTATTTCCCTTCAAACAAGCTGTTGTGAATGGCTATTGAGAAATGACTTTTTCGCAGTAATAACCGGGAGGTCATCTTTTTCACGGTTCTTTTCACTCATTGGGTGATTCGCTTCAACCCGTCTTTATTTTCTGTGAACACGTTATTCGCATCAGTTATCTCAAGGTGTTCAGAATCTCCACAAACCTCCCAGTGCGTCTGTGAATGTACGGAAAGCCGCCGCATGCCTCATTTGCAAAGAGAAGATCCCAAAGCTCCTTCAGGTTTGAGGAAAACCGGTTGCGAAAATCTTTACATTTATCACAGGCACCCATTCTTCAACGATTCCAAAACCACTGAGGAGTTAGCCTCAGGTCTGGTCTCGGAGTACAACACATGTACAGAAGTTAATAATAAAACTCGATTGTGTTTAGCCAGTTACTTAGGCCCAAAATTATAACGGCTGACATTCACGATGAAGCCATTTCCAAGCCAAGCCATCCTTCTCCACCCGGGGACTAATCTTCTCCCAGACTTCCCGATGATAATCGTCAATCCACTTGCGTTCCTTGTCGTCCAACAAAGACACATCAATCAACCTCCGATCCATAGGCACCATCGTAACATGCTCAAATCCATAGTACGGGCGATCGCCAAATTGATTGGGTGTCGGGACTTCCTTCACGATCATGACATTCTCAATCCGAATTCCGAAATCAGAGTCTTTGTAGAATCCGGGTTCTATCAAACGCATGAATAACCTTGAAATGCCATGTGTCTGGTACCATTGCTGAGCACCATGCCTGGTGCCAGCTTGTGGGTGGCTCGTGAGCTTATGCCAGCGGGTCCCTCGTGTACATGGAGAAAACTCCCTACACCATGTCCAGTACCGTGGAAGTAATCTAGACCCTCGGCCCAGAGATACTGTCGCGCCAGGGAATCAATTTGGGCGCCCGATGTGCCCTTGGGGAAGATGGCTCTGTCAATGGCGATGTGGCCTTTTAACACGAGAGTGTAGGCTCGTGCTTGTTCAGGCGTGGGAGTATGGAATGAAACTGTACGAGTGGTATCCGTCGTTCCGTCCCTACGAACAGAATCAGCTACAAAACGGGAAGTAGTGGGTTGCGGGGTTACTTGTATTGGCCTCCTGAGTCGCAGAGATAAATTGCCTTCGGGTCAATGACAGCACATGTTGTCTTCTCAGGTTTATAGTGAATAATCGCACCATTAGGACCCGTCGCACTGATGGTATCAAACGACAGCCCAACAAAAAGATCCATTTTGCTTTGTCAAACACCTCTCAAACAAACGGGTAAGTACCTCCTGAATTCTTCCAGTTTATCAGCAGCCTCGACTTCATCCAATTGTTTCCCCAGCAAAAGTTCATTCTCAAGCCATGCAAAGTACTCGACGAGGGCCGTCCCATCACGAATATGACATTGTCTCATACCCTCCTGCTCAACTTGATTCTTCGCTGCCTTGGCATCTTGGATCGGACTCTTTCCTGCCACGTCAGTCCCTCCAACTGTTAAAAGTAGTATTGACCTAGAATAACCTTATTTTCTCCAAGGGCGAGGGTGAGAGCCCAACTGCATTTGTCACTCACGAGAATCTTGTCCTTGGAAGATTCTCCATCGATTGATTCACCAAGGATCTTAATATCTGCGAAAATATCTTCGTAGGGTGCAATTTTGACACTGTGTAAATGGTCTTTGACGTCTGTGCTTAATCTTTTCTTATTGATATAGAGGGTTGCTGAATCATGCGTGACAAGAGCGTAGGCAAAGAAAACGGGGTTGAAGTCGATGTCGGAGCCGCGGAGGTTGAATAACCACGCGACTTCATCCAGCATACTGACGACCATGCCAGAGGATTTCTTCTCTGTCAATGTCTTGCGAAGATCCTCTAGCTTTTCTTCAAAAGGTTTGCCTATCGTCAGTTTGACGAATCTCTTTGCTGTGAGGGGAACCAGTGAATTTATCAGGGAGAACAAAGACGGGGTTTTCGGGTCGTGAAGGACGCTGAGTTCCCCACACTTTATCGACGAGGTTTTCCTCCACAGCAATCAATTTCCCTTTCCCGGCGGCCTCCATTTTCTTCCGAAGTTCTTTTGCTCCGCCTACGATCAATCACCATCCCATCACCATCATGGAAATACCATCGGGAATGACCGTAGGATCAACGCCAACGGTTTTCCCCTCCTGCGAGATACCTACGACCCATTCTTGCCACGTGGGAACTTCAAGCAATCCAACTTTCATCAACTGCCAATTCTCGTCTAATTGCTTTGATGCCTGATTGAAATATCGTCCATCTGTGAACAGAGCGGCCTTATCGTACGTAATCACTGCCGTGCCAGCACTCCCCGTAAACCCTCCCCTCGTCAGCACCCTCAAGGCGAATGTTTTCTACCGGAGATGAATTCACGGCGCTTATCCGCGGCACAGACGTACTCAGACTGATGGGCATCCTCAGACAGAACGACTACCCGAGGTAAGCCCCCGGCGTGCTGTATTGAAGGGTGTGTGAGTGTGTACCGTAGATGTCGACGTCCTTTTCCTTCATGAGGTCACGCAGGGCGGTAAGCCGTGCCGTTGTCCCCGCAGTGCCATTTGCTGCCATTCTGTTGTCGTCAGAGAAATGGCAACGAAGACGAGCAAGACGAGAGGGGGCAGGAATTCTGGCTGTGCGAATGCGGCACGCTGCAGCAGTTATTGCTGAGGAACAGAGGCTTGTGTGGTGAGCGAGGAGGAGGTGCGCCCGCATGCGGCCCTCACGGCGAACCAGGTCAAGCGAAAGGCAAACTACTGCGGCTTACGTGATGGTGAAGTCCATCATGTGCGGCACGGTCTCAAATGCCCACACCCCACGAGCCAATCAGTTCCACGAACAGCAAAGAAAGTATTTCCGCTATGGGCAGCGCGATACGAAAAGTATTTTCCGGACAGTGCCATAGGTTCGTCACAA
>Ga0335081_10019733_pt1 | contig 10897 bp, 16 predicted proteins | sample Lox_Sample_35_FD_206713 | JGI IMG/M metagenome (GOLD analysis project Ga0335081, IMG submission 206713) | Soil microbial communities from Loxahatchee National Wildlife Refuge, Florida, United States - Lox_Sample_3.5 | ecosystem: Environmental > Terrestrial > Soil > Wetlands | place: USA...
TGGAAGTGTAGAGCGGGCTGATAAGCGATGGATGAAGAGATGTAAGAGAATAAGCGTATATTATGGATAAGGTTGAGAATAACCGATTGAGGATGATGAGGTGGAGATCTACATGACGGGGGGATATAAGCTATAGGGCTACGACCTAACACTTCTTGCAGATTCGAGAGGGGGCGGTCGGTCCGTCTGACTTGCCAACCATGAGCGCCGCAAACTTTCGCGTTGAAACATTTGTCTACCCCGGTGTATTTCCCCGCGGACATCCTCGATGTACGCAGAAACCAACGGATCGGCTGGAAATTGTCGTCAACAAATATAGCCCCAAAACCAACCCGTCTCCGAGGACCGGGGATGTGACGCTGATTCTTCTCCATGCGAATGGATTCCATAAACTATTTCCCCTTTACTGCAGCGTTTCTGATGGCAGGAGTTGTATGAGCCCTTTTTTGATGCTATTTTGGAGAGGAGTGGAGCTGGGTTTCGCATTCGGGCGATTTGGGCTCCGGACGTTGCAAATCAGGGAGCGTCCGGAGTCCGTAATGAAAACAAGCTCGGTGATATGGGTATCCCCTTTATTGCTAAAAGCACTTGGAATTGACATAACCAGTCGACTGGTTGGACAATTCGCGCGATTTGATCAAGATGTTTTCCGTTTTCGATATTCCTCAGCCCGTTGTCGGAATGGGGCATTCAATGGGTGGAGCTCAATGGGATCCATGCCTTCTCCCTTTCAATGCTGATTACCAGTTTTTACGCTGCGATATGTCAACCAAGTCTTTTCACGGCAGTCATTGGTATTGACCCTATCATCGAACACACCCAAGTCTTTGTGCACGCAAGTCTACCAGCGGCGGCATCCGCCCGACGCAAAGATATTTGGCCCACCCTCGCGGAGGCTCAAAAATACTTTACCTCACGAGCCTTTTATAGTCGAATGGACCGCCGTTGTCTCGATTTACACATGGTAGATTGCCATTTGCTACCCGTATATCTGATCCCTAGAAATACGGGCTGCGGCAATTACCGACGAAGACGTATCCTCGTGATCAGGGTGTCACGTTGACAACCCCACGACATCAAGAAGTGTATACTTTCCTGAAGGCGAGGCCGCATCCCGACGGGTCGGGATTACAATTCTTCCGTGACGAGCCGATACGCGTGTTTGAGTCCCTTGGGGACATAAAGTGTCCTGTCCTATACGTTTTTGGAGGCAAGAGTGAAGCCAGTAGTCCAGATAGTATCCAACGGAAAAAGGAACGAACAGGAAACGGAGATGCAGAGATTATTGTTATTCAGGAAGCGGGACATCTTGTTCCTCACGAAGAAGTCGACAAGTGTGGTTCATCTCCTCTTAATACTTTCAATTTCTAAACTGTGTAGCTGATGCTGTTGTTCCATTCATCGCGAAAAATGTGGCGAGATGGAAGAAAGAGTATGATCAAGACGTAAATCAAGCACGAGAACCATTGTTGCCGGCTGCCTGGGTCTCACAATTATCTGCGGGCGAGGCTGCTCTAAGGAAGTCGCAACAGGAGATTTTGGATGTGGATAGGGTTACAGCTAAATCTCGCATGTAGAATGGATATTTTACGGCTTACTGAATGTTTGAGCCAAATTAATGTATGGCGGTGGGATGCTCGCTTGTCCGGAAATGGCCGGATTTGTGGGACGCACATCATCGACCCCGATCAATCAAGCCTTGGCGAATCGACTTTATTCCCCAACCCGTCTCTCGAGTCATTTGTGTCCGCTTCTCAAGCCTGGAGACGTCTGGATACTGATGGCGGCACCAAGGCCGTCCGGCGGCCTTGTCGTCTCCAAGAGGCTGTCCTTGAGTCACCTCTTTCGAGCTGTCAAACTGTATCACGGCGGACGCGACGTGCTCTGACGAGCTATAGATTCCGGGATATATTTTTCGTTCTCGCATTGCTTCGATGGACACGGGTAGCTTATTTTCAACTACGAGGTGTCGGAATCACGGACACCGTCATGGTCTTTAGCCCCAGTCGGGGGTTTTCACGCTGATTTAAGGAACTGTATCGGGCCATCGAACGGAGACTTGTGAATTTGACGTTCAAGATCCCTCGATTACGACAGGCTGCAGATGCACGGATTGCAGAGGCAAAGGCTTCGATCGATCAAAAAGTGGCCAAATTACCACCGGGAGTCACGAGTTATCGCAAACTCCCTAAAGTTGGAATGTCCGAAAAACAAATTATTGCGGAGCTGGAAGAGTACTCCTGTCCTTTTAATAGCGGAGGGATCTAATTCAGTCAGATACTCCAAATTAGGAAGAGTCAAATGGGAAGATGGACGGGTAAGTGGGACGGTTTATCATGGCGGGAAAGAACTCACAAGACTTCAATGCATAGCATACTCGATGTTTGCCTTGTCCAATCCTCTCCACCCTGGAGTATTCCCCGGAACCAGAAAAATGGAGGCAGAGATTGTTGCGATGGTTTGATTGAAGCACCGATAGCAATTTAATGCGCAGATCTTGGAATTGTACAATGCCCCCGAGGGCGCCGGCGGAACCACCACAAGCGGAGGCACGGAAAGTATACTGATGGCATGCAAAGCTTGGAGAGACAAGGCCTACCAAGAACGTGGCGTGACCTCGCCAGAGATGTAAGATTTTATCATGTTTTGAGGATAAGATCTAATTATGTGAAAATAGGGTTGTTCCGGTGACCGCTCATGCCGCGTTCGACAAGGCCGCAGACTACTTCAAGATTAAACTTCGACAGGCTTCCATCGATCCAAAATCCCTGAAAGTCGATGTTGGCGCCGTTTCTCGTCTAATCAATCGAAATACGATCATGGTAACTTTACCCGCTCCGTCCGCCCCGTGACCCTTTTGCGATTGTTAATTAATCCGGGAGATTGTGGGGTCTGCGCCCAACTTTCCGTTCGGTATCATCGATGATATTGCCGCGTTATCTCGACTTGCGCTAAGGCGCCACGTTCCACTGCACGTGGACGCCTGCTTGGGATCCTTTATCGTTCCCTTCCTAGAAAAAGCGGGCTACCCCACTGAACCTTTCGACTTCCGATTAGAGGGTGTGTCAAGTATCAGCTGCGACGTCCACAAGTACGGGTTCGCTCCGAAAGGAACGAGTGCAATTATGTACCGACGAGCGAATGATCGGAAATATCAGTATTTCATTGCCGCTGGTTGGGTGGGTGGCGTTTACGCAAGTCCGTCAATGGCAGGTTCAAGGTATCGGCATCCCTTTCCCGAATCCCGAAACGGGGAATTCCAATTTGCCGTGCGCTGATAAACTTTTTCCCAGACCCGGTGCGTTGCTAGCGGGCTGTTGGGCGAGTTTGATGTCTCAAGGCGAGTCGGGATATATTGCGGCATGCCACGCAATTGTCGGAGCAGCGAAAAAAATCGAGCGCGGAATTCGAGATAATTTATCGCCAGATTTGCATATTATGGGCAATCCGATTACCTCCGTGGTGGCCTTTTCCTCGAACACGTTGAATATTTATGATGTCGGAGATCGCATGACCCATCGCGGATGGGAATTGAACGGTCTGCAGAGCCCCCCTGCTTTGCACATTGCATGTACCATGTTGACCGTTCCTGCGGTCGAGACTTTCTTGCAGGATCTCGCCGAAGCCGTTGCAGAAGTCAAAACGGCGCCTTCGCGTGCTCTCGCCGAGGCCAGGAAACCCAAAGATGGAGACATGGCGGCGATATACGGTGTTGCTGATTCGAAGATTGGTGGTCATCTGGGCATAATACCAAAATTAGCTGAGGCCTTTGTGGATGCATTATACAAGGCGTGAAATTTAGAAGGGGAGAGCCTTCGACGTGGTCAAATTTTGGCGTTATAAGTTCATAACAAAAATAAAAACACATCCGCTTAACTTCTTTTTCCTATCGTTCGTGCCGATAATCAGGCCATTTGTGACGTGCCAATCCAGAAACGGGTATACTGTTCCCGATGCCGTAAACGAGCCGTTCGATGATTCGCCGCCCTCTGTGGGGGACTGCATGAACACTCGGGGCGTCTTGCATGGTTGTGCCGATCCCTTGGTAGCACAGATTTAGAGCGGGCACAGACCTCCCGACATAGACTTTTCCTCGAACTCAAAATTGGAAAAAATAAAAAAAAAGCAAAATAGTGTCGTGCGTTTCCTAGCAACTACACCTTCACCCAAAAAAAATCACCAGTTTTTAGGTTCATTTTTCGTACTATCATGAATTGCGTGGGCACCGGGAGAAAAAGATTGTTTTTGCCACGGGTGAGGTCTCCCGGTCTAAGCGACAGTGCAGTTACGCTATACCAGGCGTAGGGTCTTCCGCATAGATCAGCAAGCCTCCTTTTAAAACTCTAATGAACTCGGGGCGACCCAGCCCCCACGGTCATCTGGGCGGAAGGGGAAGGGCGGAGGGATGGCAGTTTTTGCATCCACATAACTTTACCTGAGACTCCTTTTCTGCCCAACACAGAGAATTTTCTTTCGGGAGCGGGGGGTTATTAAGGAGTCCTCCTATATATCAAGGCAATGGGAGAAATACGAAATCATTGCACAGGGTGGAGGAAACGACGGGATAGTCGTCGGAAAGAGGCGAAGCCGTTCAAGAGCGTTACCATGGAAAAACCCAAAGACTCTCCAAGTGCCGAGAAAGTCCCGAAAATTCGTTATTCGAATGACGGCTTTTGGACAACGCAGCATCCTGCCACGACAGCCTTCTCGATAGAATGGTTCAAGACACATTTAGTTGTCTTGCCATACTGTTGGGAAATGCTGAAAATGTCCCTGACCGTAAGTCGATGGAGTTGTCTCATCATCACGTTTGGTACCTTAGCACGGGCACTTGTAGACGTTGCTCAACTTTATGCATATACCCGATTTGTAAATGAAGTACGTCTGGTAGTTTGGACGGCCCATAGCTTACGGGAAAGGCTCAAGATTCGATTGTTCACAAGATTTACGACATGGAAAAGTTATGCCTTCTCGCATTGTTAACGCCGCTACTTCAAGTCGCGGATCGATTTCTTATGCAGGCCGTGTACAGCTCCCCGTATACAACATCTCTAATGCTGTTAGGCACCAATCGAGCGGTGTTCTCGAACGAAAATTGACAGATTTAGTCACGAAGCAGTTGATGGCTGCGCATCTCAGCTTGGATTTGAAACAAGTTGAGGAACCGGAAGTGGGACAATTGTATCAGCAGGTACCGGCGTTGAAGACAATGTCCTAATTGACAGGCAATGACCGCCAAGAGAGGCCGAGCAATGTTTGCCATTCAAAGTAATATACGTCTTCTTCGAATGATCACTTCGTCGATAAGCCAGTCCATTGCATTGGTACGGCTGGTTTCTTTCGATGCATGGCCTTTGCTCCTCGTCAGCTTTCTACAAACTGCGCGACCAATAATGTACGGTCTTTCAGGAGTTTCGTTCTTTGGGATTACTGGTAATATCTGTCATATCGTTGCTGATTGAAGACATAACACATCCCTCATATTATCGAATGAAAACGTTGCGAGATTTGGCCTTAAGCGTGCCAAACCGGAAGCAAATTGCTGTACTTGGTCTCGACCGATGGCTTCTGGACGAATTCGACCAAGCATGCTCAGATCTTCCCGAACACACGTCGTACAGTCCGCCGAATCCCTGCCTTCGAGGAACAGCACATTTAGTCGACGGGATTCTCCGTGATGTCCTTGATTCAGCACTATATATCTGTGCTGCGTTGCGATCTCAACGCCCAGGAATCGATCTTGGCACTGTAATTGTCATGAGATCGGCTGCGTCGACATTGAGCAATACGATTACGAACCTTCATATTATGATCGAGAGCGCTGCATCCGAGTTTCGGGCGACCAAAAGTTATTTGGATTGTCTTCGTCTATCCAGCCATCTTCGGAAACCGATAAAGTATATTCCATATCGAGATGTGGAAGGCAAAGGGATGAAAATCGAGGCTCGAAATTTACATTTTGGATATGGAGAGGGTGCGCAAGCAAACGAAGTTTTACGTAATGTTTCCTTCAGCTTTGACGCCGGAGAGACCATTGGCATCGTCGGCTATAATGGGTTTATACCTGCATAATCTAAAGCTTACGGTAGGGCCGGAAAATCGACGTTAGTAAATTTATTATGTCGACTTTACGACACCACGAAAGGGGATCTAATGATTAACGGTCATAATGTGGAGGAGTATGATCCAGCGGATCTCAGAAAACACATTGCGGTCTTATTCCAAGAAAAGTGTAACTCCATCCCGCTGATGCTGCTGACACTAGCCTTCTTGAACGGCTTCTCCATCCGAGAGAACGTCGGAATCGGTCAAGTCGATCGCCTCCGAGACGACGAAGCCCTCCTATCTGCCATCTCAACCAGCGGCCTAAGCGACTTTATCAAAACCCTCCCCAAAAGCCTAGACACAAAACTGGGCCGCCCCATCGACGACGAACTCTCCCGCATCACAAATTCCCTCGGCCTCAATACACGCCAGGACAACGACGATTTTATCACCCCCTCCGGCGGGCAAATGCAACGTCTCGCCCTCGCCCGCGCATTCATGCGGATCTCCTCTGCTGATTTACTCATCCTCGACGAGCCCTCTTCGAATCTTGATCCCGAGGCGGAATACGATTTGTTTAAGAATATAAAAAAGTTTCGGAGGGGGAAGACGACCATTTTTATTACACATCGGTTTAATACGGTTAGGATTGCGGATAGGATTTTAGTATTGGAGGATGGGATGGTGAAGGAATTTGGATCGCATGAAGAGTTGATGCAGATTCTAGGGGGTCGGTATCGGTATCTTTATAGCCTTCAGAAGATGGGGTACCAGGATATTCGGTGCGGTGTTACTTAAGCGATAGGAGTTACATGTTCGGGGGGAAAAGTGAATTAGGTAAAGTGTACTTCGAAAAGTATGAAGCGGTTCTTACTTTGTGTATTTAGACTCGTCTGTAATTGAGTGTGGCATTAGCCCAAATCCTTGTGCCGGACTGAGATCCGCCAGGGCGGAATTCTGATCGACGCAGAAAGCCATTGCGACAACAATGCCTCCTATACTGGAGCCACGAGGCCAGCTGAGCTTCCTAGTACTCCTCAGTGACGCCCTTGGCTTGTACTCTCTCCATCAGGCTGTCTCGGCTAACATTAAGGCCGGAAGAAACGCTATGCACGGCATTAATCTTCCTTCACCGTTATCATCGATGGAACGAAACCCAGGGCGAAAAAGGAGTTCCCCTCGATCCTCATGTGACCCCCTTCCCGCTCAAACCAAGCCCCTAATTCGCAGCTTGCTTCCCTGGCCGCAGTATCCCTCGCCTCCAAAGCCTCCGAACATCCAAGAAGGCTCAGAGAAATCCTCGTCCCTGCATACCAGTCCTCACACCCCTTCACTGTCAAGCTAAGGAAAGAATCGTCAACCCCGATAAACCACCCCTCACATTCCCGTCGGACCTCTACGATACTCTTCGCTATTCAACCGTGACGTCCGAGCTCATTCTCCTGCGAATCCTGAAATTCGAATTGAGAATAGCATTACCGCAGACTTACCTCGCTCGCCTTGTATCGCGATGTCTCCCGCCAGACGATCAACGTTCCGACACGGAATTAAGAGCGACGACACTGTATCGTCGGACACAGGGCAAAATAGTTCAGGCGTATGCGTCCGTATGGGAAAAGGGGTTTGACGTAGAATGATGTCTTCTCGGTTGGCGACAATGTATACTCCGCGAACTCTTGCTGCGGCATGTTTGTATGATACGCTTCGTCAACTCGATTTTCATATCTCGAGTTTTAAGGATTGGTGTAGAGATGTAGCGAAAGTCGATGATGCAGATGTAGATGGTATTATCCTTCTCTTGTGCTTAAGGCGACTGATGTTGGTAGAAGCCGTGGAAGATTTACGTAGTCTCACAAGAAATGGAATTGGGCGAGATGTCCGGTAGAAAGCGTTCAATTCATACACAATGTTAATTACTCTTCCACCTCGAGAATAGCTAGTTCCAATCTCTCCAGAATTCGTCGACTCAGTTTATTCACAGTTCGGTACATCGATAATAATGCTCTATCCGTTCAATCGCCACGAAGTCTCGGGGACATACCTTCCCAAGCCAACGAGGATCATAACGACCCACAGAATACCCCCTCCAAAGAACCCTCCGATCCGAATTTCCGCTCTACCCTCCCCCTCACGACCCCCTCCCCAGATTCGCCGGAGGCCAAATACGTCTCCAAGATTAAACACCATGCCGCCCACAAGAAGCATTTGCGTGAATCCCGCTACACCCAAGGTTGCAAGTCCAAAGACCCAATGTGCCGGATCGCGGTAATTGAGCACATCATGAATGGATTTAGGGGCGGAGAGTACGAGCGGGGGAGCGGCTGGAGACGCGGGGATTGAAATTGTTTGTGGGTGGACAGATATTTGGGTTCTTGTGACGAACAGGGCGAGTTTGACGATGGTGCCCAAGGTGAATGCTGTGCCGGTGAAGATTGCGAGGGTCAAGGCTGTTTGGATTGCTAGGATGTCACTATCACTGGGATGGCGGGAGTTTACGTCGCGTAGTGAGAAGGTAAGCCGAATTGATTCGGAACGAATACTCGTGCCGACATTCATCGCAGCGGAAAAAGCTGGGGTCAACATAACTCACGGGGCACCTTGAACGTACCTGCTCTCTTTCTTGCTCGCCCTTCTCCATTGGTTCAAGCATTCCACATGGATCCATTTCATCGTCCCCCTGTATAAATTGAGCAAAACAAGAAGCAATCCCCAATATACCTGCACTTGCATGGTGAAATGAGTCTGCCGAGCATATCCGCCTCGTCTTGACCGGAGAAACATATCCGACAAATGCGGTCATCAGTCTCAGTTTCTGCCTCTGTTGTTATTTCCTTCTCCCAGACGAATTCTTCGTCCGTTTCATCTTCAACGTAGGGCGAGCGCGGGACGACTATGGATGGCGATTCGGACATGGGTGATATCAATACATGTGGTCTTCCTGGTTGACCATTCGCTGATATTCGACCTTCCTACCAGACTCGGGATCGGCAGCTAATGTCTTTGTCCAAACTCCCGAGCGCTCGACAAGCTCCCATTTTCCGAGCCCACGCAAAGAGAAGCCGTAGTTCTGATTGGAGCATTTACCCGAAGCCTAACGTTACTAGAGTCGCTTCGCGAGAAGGCCCGCAGTTCAGTAGAGCGAACATATCAGAGGAGAGGTTTCTATTGAACTACAGAGATGCATTCTTGAACTAGAAGTCTGTGACTGCTCTCAATTCAATGCTGATACTTGCAGAGTGCTAAAGATAAATATAAACAGTTAGAGGTTGACAAATGCAATATAAGAACTAACATATCTTTTAGTCAAACATTAAGTACTTAGTTTTCATATTAAGGCAAATTATACAGATAGTATACATAAACTAAAGTTAAATTAGTATTTAATCATAAATTATATTTTAAATAATTGTAATTTTTATCATTTTTATTTTCAACTTGTTAATAAATATGTAAAAATATGAATATAAATAATAATTATAATAATATTAACTATTTATAACTCTTATTCAATAAAATTCATTTATTAAGTTAGATCTTAGTTTAATCTTTAATTTAAATAGAACATTAGCTCAATAAGTTGATTAAGTTATTTAATAGTCAGATTATAGCATCTTGCTAGACTAGCCGATTTCTATATTATATATTATGCTTAATTAATTTGATTTAACTTACGTAACTATTAAAGTTAACTTTAACTTAACTGTCACAGAGGTCTCAGGCACGGGCTGCGGCGATTCAAGAATCTCGTTGAATTGGTTGTTGCAAGCTAAAGGAAATCTACGCGCTGTATGAAAACTTTATATACATCGGACCGCTGCCTGTCCTATCACCGGGTCGGGGCTCTGTCCCGGGGCTCACGGGGCTTATGGGGCTCACGGGGCTCACAGGGCTCATGTGGGGCTCGCGGGGCTCGCTGTCATTCATGATATTAACTGACTCAATTAAAAAAATTAGTTGTTAAAATAATAAAAAATGTTCTAATGAAAATTATTTTCAATTATAATAAAAAAATTTCTAAGATGAGATTGTTAATGGGTTTTCAAGAATAAAATTTATCTATGGTTTTTATCAGATCAGCAAAGTAGTCTAATTTAGCTCATTTAATACATTATACTGAAAAAGCTATAAGAAATAGGTTTATGACGCAGACACGATAATAGAATTCTTGAAGGTTTCTGTTATTGCAAGCTAAAGAAAATTGAGTGAAAATTTGATAAACATCGGACTGACTCTTGCCTCAATTTTGTTCTTAACTTCAATACTCTAACTTTCTATATAGCTCCTCTTAGTTCTCTAGTGAGTCCTCTTTGAGTCATCTGAGCTGTCATTCATGACAAAAGCTTAACTCAACTAGTGTTCTAAATTAATTTGACTAATATTTTAATTTTAATTAATAATCTCAGTTACAAATATTCAGTAGCTTGAAGTCTGAACTTTAGATAGTTTAAACTCTAGATGAAAAGTTACTAAACAACTAAATTTCTTAGATTAAAAGCTAAAAGTCTGAATTTTAGATATTTATAAAATTCATAATAATTAATATTTAAATCACTGAAGCTAAAAATATTAGATAGTTTACAATAAAATAGTTGAACTATTTTTTGATTAAATATTTAAAATTCAGATAGAGATTGTCAGATATTTAGATAGATCCATCAAAAACTCATTTTCATATCTATCTAATTTTTATGTTTCTTAGTTTAACTTTACCCGCTTAAACACCACTTTACATCAACTTTTTCAACTACTTCACAACTATTTAAAGTAAAAATAATTGTTTTTAAATATATTTTAACATTTATATATTGTCTTTTATAGCTATCTTATTAACTGTCTTATAGAACTATCCTGC
>Ga0335081_10019734_pt1 | contig 10897 bp, 12 predicted proteins | sample Lox_Sample_35_FD_206713 | JGI IMG/M metagenome (GOLD analysis project Ga0335081, IMG submission 206713) | Soil microbial communities from Loxahatchee National Wildlife Refuge, Florida, United States - Lox_Sample_3.5 | ecosystem: Environmental > Terrestrial > Soil > Wetlands | place: USA...
CACTTTATGTGCTTGATGTTTTAGGCTCGCTAATACCTGACAAATATGCAGTTGTGGGTACAGGAACGGAATTAGCTATTGGTGTTTTGGAAGAAGGCTACAAAGAAACAATGACAGCCGAAGAGGCTAAAGATCTTGTGACGCGCTCGATAAAATCAGCCATAAGCAGAGACTCAATGAGCGGCGACGGAATAGACTTCCTTATAATAACTAAAGATGGCATAACTGAAGAATCCATAAAGTTTTAAACAATTCTCCACCTTTAATTTTTGCAATTAACAAGTTAACTAGTGCATAATTCGTCCATAAGAGGCAATATTTATGTCGTTTGAACTAACAGATGAAGAAGGAAAATTTCTAATTCAACTCGCAAGAAAAACAGTAGAAAAATATCTAGAAAATGGAGAAAAAATTGAGCCGCCGAAAGAAACCCCTAAAAAGTTTTTTGAGCACTGTGGCGTCTTCGTAACCATCAGCAACCAAAGACATGGCGAGAAGCAACTTCGAGGCTGCATCGGTTACCCTTACCCGACAAGTCCACTAGTAGATGCAGTGATTGATTCTGCCATTAACGCCGCAACACAAGATCCACGATTTGAACCTCTATCCTTAGATGAGTTAGGCAAGGTCGTGTTTGAAATAAGTGTACTTACGCCACCGGAGCACGTAGAAGTCGCAAATCCGAAAGAATATCTCAAAAAAATCAAGGTTGGCGAAGACGGATTAATTGTTGAAAAAGGCTATTACAAAGGTTTACTTTTGCCTCAGGTGCCTGTTGAATGGGGATGGTGTGAAGAGGAATTTTTATGCCAATGCTGTGTAAAAGCAGGAATCCCGATGGATAGTTGGTTAACGAAAGGCGTCAAAATTTACAAATTTAAAGCGATAGTTTTTGAAGAAGAAACTCCGATGGGCGAAGTAAAACGCGTCAAACTTGGCAAATAGCAATCTGATGTTTAATCTGAGTTCTCGATTATGGAAACTGCCCTATCTAATCCTTTAAACTTGCTAGAGAACTCGCATAAGGCCAATGCATTTCTGTCGAAAGATTCTGGTTCCGACTCCATTTTATCGATGGCTTTTTCTAACCCTTTTTTGTTTCTAACTGTTATCGAACATTTCAAATCTTGAAGTTTAGCAGCATTACCTTGTTGTTCAGGCTGTGTTGGAATACATATGCTTGGTTTTGAATATTTAATAGTTTCAAAGCATGTTGCGTGGCCACCGCTAAAAATCACGAATTTTGCGTTTTTCATGGCATTTTGTCGTTCTTCAATAGATAACCATGTATGAAGTTCGCAGTTTCCAATTTTGGCACTTACTTTTTTTCCAGGCGTTCCAAGACTGATTATGCATTTGGTTTTGAGTTTTTCAAGAACCGGGATTAGAGTTTTTATTAGTTTTCCTCTAGTACCCGGTGGGCCACTAATGGGGGCAAAAATGTGTTCACTGGTCCCTTTAACGGGCGCTGTGTCGATGAAGCTTCCCGTGTATTCAACTTTCCCATTTAATCCTAAGTGATCCAAATTTCCTATGCTGTATTCTGAGATTGTGTAAGGTGGCGGGATGTCAGGAATAATTATTTTTGAACACTGCTTAACATATCTCTCAACTACCCGTTCGCCTGGACTAAGGAAAGCGGAAAACCCATAGCTTGGCCTAATCATATTAGCAATATAGACTGACGGAATTCGCCACCTTTGAGCAAGCCGAAGCGCATTTATGTCACCATCAGCAATAAGAAGGTCAGGAGCAATATCACGAATATTTTCTCTAAGATCGTAATACCGATGTATTGTTTCCCAAGCATTGGATTTTTTTATTTCAAGCCTGTTTTTCTCCATGTTAAATAACGGGAGAGGAAAAAAAAGATTAACAAGAGAGGCTGAAGTAATAATGCCATGTGCGTTTTCATACCAAGAAATTGGAGTACACTTTGAAACATTTCTAAACTCATTCTTCAGCATATCGTATGCTTTGCCGCCAGAGAAAAAGAACATTTCATGATCATGTTTCTCCAGCCTTTTCCCTAAGGGAATAATACGGGAGACATGACCTAAGCCAAGCTCTGAACAGCTTATCAGCAGACGCATATAATACAGATAAGCGGCGATTTATTTTAATTATCCTCATGTTCGCTTAAAAAAAGCAAGCATTTTAAGGTGTAAACGCAACAGTAAAAGGTATGTTTATTCCCCGGAGAATTCTGGAAGACAAGTTAATACAAATTCTTGCTGAAGACATTGGGCAAGGCGACGTAACAGTCCAAGCAATTATTCCTCCAAATTTAATTGTTAAGGCAGTAGTTTTAGCTAAAGAGGAGGGGTTGGTTGCTGGAACAGAAGAGGTAACTGTTCTTGCCGAATATTTAGGACTTAAAGTCAAAGCTAAAGTTGTTGATGGAGAAAGAATCAATGACAAACAAGTATTAATGGAGATTTCAGGCGATGCCCAAACTGTTCTTTCCGTTGAGAGAACATTACTTAATCTTCTTTCAAGGATGAGCGGTATCGCAACTACTACTCGAAGATTAACTGAAAAGCTTGAAAAAACTGGTTTTAAGGCAAGAATTGCAGCTACACGGAAATCAGCGCCAGGATTGCTTTATTTTGATAAGAAAGCGGTGATTATAGGGAGTGGAGATCCTCATAGACTTCATTTGGATGATATGATTTTGATTAAAGACAATCATTTGGCTATAGTTGGAAACATTGAGAACGCAGTTACAAAGGCAAGAACTAATGCTTCTTTCACCAAGAAAATTGAAGTTGAAGTTGTAAAAGCGGATGATGCAGTGAAAGCGGCTAAGGCTGGAGCCGACATAGTTATGTTGGACAATTTCTCACCCAAACAGGTTAAAGAAGCGAATGATATGTTGAAAAAAGCTGGATTTTGCAATGTATTGTTAGAAGTGAGCGGTGGAATTACTGGGGAAACACTGCTGGAGTATGCTGAGGCAAATGTTGACATTATCAGTATGGGAGAGATCACTCACAGCGTAAAGGCTTTAGATATTAGTTTAGAAATAATGAAAAACTAATAGAAAAGTGCCCTTTCCTTTCAAATTCCAAGATTTATCAAAAATACTTCCACTATCGCACCTACGATAAGAATAGCAGCGCAAATGCCAATAAGAATTGCCGTGTTTTTCAATTCAAGCCACCGCTGCTGCAAAAGTCTACGAGTTAACCAAATACTCTCTGCAATTGCGATTGAGTAAGCAGTGAATTCTAGCCAGAACACTGGTGTTATCACAAGACTTATCAGGCCTATGTATGTCGGATAACCTTGGATAGAAGCTATGGCGCCAAGCGCGATACCAGTGTTGAAAAGTATCGCAAGTCCCAACACAGCGCCTATTATTGGAACAAACATTAGTAGGCAAATTTCAAAGTTATTTAAGAAAATGTATTCTGTTAAACTGTTATTTGCTTTATGCGCATTAAGGGTTGAATTTAAATTGTCGCTAATTGTCTGTGCATCTTGATGATTGAGAGGAACATAACTTCCAACAACAGTAAGTACAAACGCAACAAAGAAAATAAATATGATTGAGTAAATTCTTTTGCGTTTTGATGAGGCGTTCCTCCAGAAAGCTGGATACTCAAGTTTCAAAGGCATACCTTCAGTTTTAGCTTTTTATCTTAATTTTTATGGCACGAAAACCACGTGCACAAGGATTTAAGGTTTCTGACAATTTAACCTTTGTTAATAACTTTTCTGGATCAACAGCGTTGCCGCGAACATCAAGCTCATCGGCTATAAGTGAATTAAGATAAACGCAGTCTTGATGCACTATCGGTTGACACATATATGGTAAGCCTAAAAGGATAGGCTCTTTTTCATCGACTACTTTCTTGCATGCAAACATAATTGCTTCTGCACCAGCTGTTAATTCTGCAATCCTTACTGGAACACTTTCTTTGCCAATCGCCAACATATCGATACCATGTAAACGCTTAATTTCTGTAGCAATTTTTCTTAATCTGGGTAGAATCTTTAGAATGTTTTTTCGCCCTTCTCGGGAAGCTCGCAGGTTTGTAAGTTCAACTGGCGATAACTCTTCTATTGAGATGCCGCCAAGCGTCATGTCTAGATGCACGACATCTGCTTTAATTTTATCAAGCAAGCCCCTACAAAGCTCCGCTTCATGCACTATCATATCGAAGCCATTTTCAACTTCTCTAAAAATTGGATCGGCCAACCGATAAGATGGCTCACGAAATGGCGGCTCAACAAGTACTGCAACTGAAGCAACAAGATACATTGGCTTAAAATTCTGGTCCAATATTGCCGCTGCAGAATCCGCCGATATAACTCGCAAAGCTCTTCACCATTAACAATAGTTGATGAAACAAGAAATTAGCTTTCCTCTTCACATTTAAGCTTAGATTTCAAGCCCAAAGCCAAAAGGTACATTTCCGAACTTTTTTGTCTGCTAGCGGGAGGCTTCACTATTTTAACAGTATCAAAAAGTTTCTTAACCTTTAAAATATACTCGTTGAACATTTCGCCTTCAAAGAGCTTAACGAAAAAATTTCCTGAAGTGTGAAGTACGCACTGAGCTATTTCTAATGCTTGAGTTGCCAATTCGATTTGACATGCCTGGTCAACTTCCCAAACACCCGTTATGTTTGGTGCAGCATCAGAAATCACTACATCTGCTTCGCGAGGCAGAAAAGAACGTATTTGCTCTATGATGGTTGTATCAGTGAAATCTGCAATTATGGTTCGAACATATTCCTGGGTGAAGGGATCAATTGGTTTCAGATCAATTCCTAGAACGAAACCGTTTTTCCCAGTCATTTTTCTTGCAGCTTGAACCCAGCCACCTGGCGCTGCACCTAAATCAACAACTACGCTATTTCTTTTTATGAAACCATATTTCTCATTTGCTTGAACTAGCTTGTAAGTTGCTCGGGAACGGTAGTTTTCTTCTTTAGCTTTCTTGTAGTAGTATTCACGTTTTCTATCTCGGATCCAAGCTTTCGGCAGCGGAATCATCCTCCTCAATGCTCGGTTCGCTTGGCGCCTTTGGTTCATTTTGACCTTCAGGAGAAGCAGGAGCAACAGTAACCACTTTTCCTAAACCAAGAATCCAATCAGTAAGTTTTGGGCAGGTTTTCGGAGAAAGAGCAGTTGTTGGATCACATCTTGCATTGTCTGGACACAATAAGCATGGACAATCTATGATAGTTTCAATTGATGCCGGAAGCCTTTTTGGGTAAAGCCTATAGGTCCATCTGCCTTCTTGAAGTTCTTTTTCTCGTCGAATTAAGCCTTTTTCCTCTAGTTTGATAGAGACGCGTGATCCTTCTCGGCTGCTTGCACCTAGTTCACGCCATAAATCTGATTGAAGCACGCCTTGATAGCCAGTATTTACCACATAATGGAGTGCTTTTTGTTCAAGGTCATTACGTTTAGGCATCTTATCAATTCCAAATAATACAATTAGAATATAAGCGTTGAATCCAGATAAAAATATGTATCCCTATTAAAATGTGGAATCACATGACAAAATCCGCTAAACGAAATCAGAAAGAAGAAGGTTATTGTTTAGGGATAGAATCTTCCGCAGATGATTTTGGCATCGGAATATCTAGTTTCAAAGGAGAAATACTTGCAAACGTATTCGACGGCTACATACCTGCAGAAGGTGGAATTCACCCAAGGGAAGCAGCAAGGCATCACTCGGAAGTAGCTGATAAAGTGCTTCATGACGCATTGACAGTTTCTGGTGTGAAGCCAAAAGACCTGTCAGTTATTGCATTTTCTCAGGGACCGGGTTTAGGTCCAAGCTTGCGAACTGGCGCTACTGTCGCTAGAGCCTTGGCTTCTTACCTCAACATTCCGCTTGTAGGCGTTAATCACTCTGTAGCTCATATTGAAATTGGGAAACTCAAAACAGGAGTTGCTGACCCAGTGACGCTTTATGTTTCAGGCGGCAACACCATGGTTACTGCTTTTGAAGCTGGCCGCTACAGAGTTTTCGGCGAAACCTTAGACATTGCCCTTGGAAATTGTCTCGACGTTTTCGCAAGAGAAGCAGGAGTTAAGCATCAAAAAGGTGTGCCGCTTGGAGCTGCCATAGAGCGGTTAGCAACTAAAGGCAAAAACCTAGTTTCCTTGCCATACATTGTGAAAGGGATGGATCTTTCGCTTAGCGGCTTATTAACATCGGCAACTGCTCAACTGCACAACAATAATTGTTGCTTGGAGGATTTGTGTTATAGTCTCCAGGAGTATGCTTTTTCTATGGTCACAGAAGTAACTGAGCGAGCTTTAGCTCATGCCGAAAAAAAAGAGGTTTTGCTGACGGGAGGCGTAGCGGCGAACAAAAGACTTCAATCAATGCTCGCCATCATTTCTAAAGAGCATTATGCAAAGTTTAATGTGGTTCCGATGGAGTTTGCGACCGATAACGGCGCTATGATAGCATGGACAGGTATTTTAGCATATAATCATGGATTGATCACACCTCTAAAGGAGAGTTTTGTAAAGCTTCGTTGGCGTGTGGATAAGGTAGATGTGCCTTGGATACAGTGAATGAGAAAACGTTGCTTAGTAAAGGTGCAGAAGCTAGCCTATACGTCGCTAACTGGTATGGAAAAAAAGTCGTAGTTAAAGTCCGAATCCCAAAAAGGTACCGTCCAGAACTTATGGATAAGCAAATTCGAAACTACCGTACCATTCATGAACCACAGTTAATGCATGAAGCGAAAGTTGCAGAGGTACCTACACCACTGATTTACTTGGTTAATATTCCTAAAGCCTCGATTACGATGGAGTTCGTAGAAGGGCTACAGATTAAGCAGATATTAAATAGGGTAGAGCCGGATAAACGCAAGGAAATTTGTGTTGCAATCGGTGAGTTAATCGGTAAGCTTCACAGACATGGCTTAATCCATGGTGACTTAACAACCTCAAACATGATTCTTAGCCCAGAAGGTAAAATCTTTTTTGTTGATTTTGGTTTAGGCGAAAAAAATATTGAGGTTGAGGCGAAGGGAGTGGATTTGCATTTAATGAAGCGAGCGCTGCAAAGTACGCATTATTTGTTTTGGGAAGAATGTTTTAAATCGGTGCTATGTGGCTACTCCTCTGTTTTGGGGGCTGAAGCTGAAGAGAAGGTTTATGAGAAAATTAAGGAAATAGAGAGGCGTGGCCGATATGTCGAAGAAAGAAAACAATAACAAAGTCTGCAGTATCGATGGCAAGATGGTCTTTTTCGCCACTGGTAACATCAATAAGTTCAACGAAGCCAGAAGCATCTTGAGCCCCTACGGCATCTCGATTGGATTATTACGCATGAAAGGCGACGAGATCCAAAGTGACAACCTTGAAGAAATTGCAAAATCCAGCGCCGTAAACGCATTCAAAAGCACTCACTTACCTATTTTTGTAGAAGATGCAGGATTATTCATTAAAGCCCTAAACGGTTTTCCAGGTCCTTACGCAGCTTACGCATACAAAACAATTCACAATAATGGTATACTCAAGCTGATGGAAAACACAAATGAAAGGCAAGCTGAATTCCAGTCAGTAATAGCATATTGCGATCAAAATTTTCCCGAACCGCAATGTTTCAAAGGAGAGTCTAAAGGCGAAATAACAATAAACGAATGCAGCCCTCAGGGTAAACCCCCTTTTGGCTTTGACCCGATTTTTCAGCCAAATGGAAGTGAAAAATCTTTTGCGGAAATGACTATTGAAGAAAAAAACGGTTTTTCGCATCGAGCGATGGCAATTCGAAAATTTGCCAAATGGCTCAAAAAATAATAAGCAAGCCTGAGCCATAGAAACACAACAAAATAATGCATTACGTAAGTCATTGCATAATAGATTCATACAATAGTCATAAGATAACACAAAGAAACGCAATTTGAAATTCGATTTTTCCTAACAGGGCATTACTTTTAAATATTCGTTGAGCGTGTTTTAGGTGCGCGTTAAGGTGTAACATTTGCCAAAGCAAGAAAAGGGAAAGTCGCATTCAATTCGTCCTGTCAGTAGACGTCCTCCGAGCTGGTGCAAATATCAGCCTGAAGAAGTAGAATCATTCATAATAAAACTGGCTAAAGAAGGCCATTCTATGAGCAGCATAGGTACTATTCTTAGGGACCAATATGCAATTCCCTTAGTGAAGCCGATTGTTGGCAAAAGCATAAGCGATGTTTTGGAAGCAGCAAACCTTGCCCCAACAATGCCGGAAGACCTATCGAACCTCATGAAAAAAGCTCAGAGCCTTGCAGTTCACATGGATAAAAACAAGAAAGACCTACATAACAAACGCAACATGCAAATCATCGAAGCAAGAATTCACAAGCTCTCAAGGTATTATAAACGAGAAGGCGTCTTAGCAAAGAACTGGAAGTATGAAGCAAAAATCGCTTCAGTAACCTAAACCGTTCTTATCTTTTGTTTTACGTTTTTATTTTATAAGTTGTTACGCCAGCTTTAAATCTAATCAACTCTCTTTAGCCAAAGAGTGGGCGTTACGTGGTAGCAGAGCAATTATCTATCGAACACTTCTTGGAAATAACAACCGAAGCATCAAAAGCAATTTTGGAAACAGTCAAGAAAGATGGGTTTATTCATTGTTTTTCGCACTTGGATGCAGACGGAATTGCTGCTGCAGGAGTGATAACTAAAGCGCTCTTTCGTCTTGACGCAAAGTTTAGAGTTAGAATTACTCAACAACTTGACGAAAAAATCATCAGCGAAATTGTCCTTGATAAACCTCAACTGGTAATTTTGACAGATTTTGGAAGCGGTTATCTCGACCTCTTAAATGAAAAAATCCCAAATTCTAAAGTCCTAATTCTTGACCATCATCAAGTAAATGGCTCCGTGAGCAACGCAAATTTTGTTCAGGTAAACCCTCATATGTTTGATATTGACGGAGCCAGCGATGTTAGCGGTTCAGGTGTTGCTTATTTTGTGGCTAAAGCCATAAACAGAGCAAATGTTGATTTGGCACCTATCGCACTTGTTGGCGCTCTTGGAGACATGCAAGATAAGTATGAACAAAGAAGCCTGTCTGGCTTAAACGAAATAATCGTTAACGACGCAGTGGCTGCTGGTTTGATTAAGGTTGAAAAAGACCTAACATTTTTCGGCAGAGAAACACGTCCAATCCATAGAACTTTGGCGACAACAACTAACCCATTTATTCCTGGATTAAGCGGGGAAGAAGACAAAGCTTTAGCATTCCTTGATAGATTAAATATTCCAATAAAACAGGGTGAAAAATGGCGAGCACTTCGAGATTTAGATGAAGGTGAAAAAAGGCGTCTTTGCTCTGCATTGGCTGACCATTTGTTGTCTAAGGGATTGCATTTGGAAGTTGAGAACCTTATTGGATACATTTATGTTTTGACAAAAGAAGAACCAAATACGGCACTTCGAGATGCGAGGGAATTCGCTGTCGTATTGAACTCAACAGGACGCATGGATAGACCAAGTCTGGGAATAGCCATCTGTTTGGGTGACCGCAAATCCGCACTTGAAGAAGCAAATAAGATACTGGAAGACTATCGCAAAAATATCAACAAATATCTTGGCTGGGTCGCTGAGAAACCGGAAAGAATGAAAGAATTTCAAAACATCTATGTCATATACGGTGAAAACTTTATAAACGAAAAAATTGTCGGCACTGTCTCCTCTATAATTGTCTCAGGACTCGCTAACAACGAAAAACCACTACTAGCATTTGCAAACGTTGAAAAAGAGAAAGCAGCCAAATTCTCTTCAAGAACGACTGAAGCAGCAATCAGAAAAGGAGTCAACCTTGGCGATGTTATGAGGTTTGCTTCAGAAGCAAATGGCGGCAAAGGCGGAGGACACAACATCGCCGCAGGCGCACAGGTTCCATTGGACAAGATTGAAGATTTCCTTAAGACTGCAGATGAACTTGTCGGAAAACAGTTGAGGGGAGAGAAGATTGAAAGCGTTAATCACGCTTGAATACTGCGATGTAAAAATAGCTGAATCAGTTTGCGTCGCCATTTCTCCAGATAACTTCAAGACACCAATTGGATTAAAAGTTAAAACTACAAAGGAAAATCGGAAGGTTAAAACTGAAATTCGATGCGACGGTAAACTTGCCACTTTTATCGCTACGATCGATGATTTGCTTTTCAGCGCCTCAACTGCAGAGAAAACTATTCAAAGTATAGGTAAACTCAAATAACGTTTTTACGTATATTCGGTCATAATTACAAGATTTGGGGTAATTCTTATTTTGGAGAGTTGGTTTGAGATTGACTTCGATTTCTCAAAACCGTATCCTACATGCTTTAAGAGCGGAAATCCCAACAATCAAGGCAATAGAAGTCTTGAAGAACCCTAAACTGGAAAACCAGTCTAAGGCAGCTCCAAGGACTTACGAAAAAATTTTCACATCCTTTAGATCATAAGCGAAGAAAACCGCTCTTTCAACAGATTTGACTAATTTCGACTTTTTTAAACTTTTTTAACTTATTTTGACTTTCCTTGACTTTTTTTTGACTCAGCCTGCAAACGCAGCAAGCCCTAAATCAAAAAAACAGCATAAAATAAGCTTTTCAAAAATGCAGTAGAAAAATTTTTCCTAAGCTTAGAATAAAAAAGGGGAAGACAGCAATGTTTCTGTTTTTTGAGCTTAATCTCTAAATACACCGCTGTTAACTGTAAAGTAAATAAACAAGCGAAGACAACATAAAGAAACTTGACTTGGTGAATTCAGTGAAACGAGTGCATGCGATCTTCATGATTACGGTTTTCTTTTTACTAGTCTTTTTGCCGATTGTTTTTTCTTCAGCAACAGTTTGTGCCCAAACCACCGGTTATACAGTCAATAATGTAGATCATTCGATTGAAATGATGTATTCGGGGCAAGTTGTTGTTCGAGACACGA
>Ga0335081_10019735_pt1 | contig 10897 bp, 11 predicted proteins | sample Lox_Sample_35_FD_206713 | JGI IMG/M metagenome (GOLD analysis project Ga0335081, IMG submission 206713) | Soil microbial communities from Loxahatchee National Wildlife Refuge, Florida, United States - Lox_Sample_3.5 | ecosystem: Environmental > Terrestrial > Soil > Wetlands | place: USA...
TTTGATCGTGCCGCATCAGGCCAACCTGCGCATCATCAATGCGGTCGCGGAGCGGCTCGGCCTGCCATCGGAAAAGGTATTCACCAACATCGAGCAGTATGGAAATACTTCGGCCGCCTCGGTGCCGATCGCGCTCGATGAGGCGCTTGAGCAGCGTCGCATCCACGACAACGACCTCATCATGCTGTGCGCGTGCGGAGGCGGCCTGACCTGGGGCGCAAACCTCCTGCGCTGGTAGGGCAAACCGCGCCACCTCCTCGCGCATCATGCTGGCCGACCTCCTGCGCTGCCGCGTCATTTTCCTGCTCGGCAAGGGCGGCGTCGGCACCACCTCGGTAAGCGCGGCGCTCGCGCTCGGAGCCTCGGAGCGTGGCAGTTCCGTCCTCGCGATGGAGACCGACATCCACGCGCCGATGGCGAATGCGTTCGGGATCAAGTCGGCCTTCGAGCCGGTGATGGTATCGGAGCGCCTGTTCGCAATGATGCTCGAAGGACGCCATTCGCTCGAGGAGTACCTAAAGCTCGTCATTCCCGCGCGCGCGGTGATGCGCGCCGTGTTCGCGAGCCGCCTCTATCAATTTTTCGTCAACGCCGCACCCGGCCTCAAGGAACTGATGATGCTCGGCAAAATTTTCTATGAAGCCGAGCGCAAACTCGGCGGACGCGAGCATTGGGACTTGATCGTCGTCGATGGTCCTGCGAGCGGCCAGGCGCTGAGCCTTCTGAAGATGCCGAGCGCGGCGAAACAGACCTTCGGCGACAGCGTAGTGGGACGCGAGGCGGGAAACATCATGCGCGCGCTGCGCGATGAGGGCGAAACCGCCATCGTGCTGGTGACCACACCCGAGTCGCTGCCAATCTCCGAGACACTAGAGACGGTTGAGACGCTCGACGAGATCGGCATCAAGCCGGCCGCGATCGTGCTCAATCGCAATCGCACGCCAAGCTTTTCCGGCCGCGACATCGCCAAGCTGAAAGAGCATCTCAAGTCGCCCGATGCCGAATATCTCGCGAGGATCGCGCGCACCGAACTCGATCGCGCGAAGGAGGCCGACAAGGCGCTCGCACAACTTCGCAGGGCAACCTCCGCACAGATCATCGAATTGCCGATGCTGCGCGGAACCTCCGGCGGCGAATTGGTCCGCGCCCTCGCGCAACGCCTCGCGAATGAAGGGCTGGCGACGACGCCACGCTCGGACGAAGCTATCAGTCAGGATTGACGACCAGGCCGCTCATTTTTTGAAAATCGCGCGGGTTGGTGGTGGCGAGCGCCGCCCCGAGGCGGACCGCGGTTGCAGCGATCATACAATCGAGCCGGATCCCTCTACGCCGTCCCGACGAATTGAAATACTCGGCGGCGGTTTTCGCATCGGCCGCAGTGAACGGCTCTGGTTCGCCGACTATTCTGGCGAGCAGGGCGGGATGAGTCTCGTGCAAAGGCCCGCTAAGAAACTCGCTCCACGCTATGGCGCTGATTCCAAGAGGAACTGCACGAGACGTCCAGCGTTCCAGTTGAGCTTCTTCCGCAGACCCTTTATGCAGCGACCGAATAACGAAACCGGTATCCAGGTGAATCAGCGGCGTAGCCATTCCCGATTCCGGGAGGAAGCACGCCTCTCGCGCCTAACCTCTGCCTCCCACTCGCGAAGCTGTTTCGGGGAAAGATTCAACTCCTCCTGTACTTTCCGCAGCGCTTCCATCGGCGTCAGATCTTCCGGCGATTCATCCTTAGTGGCGGCGACGGCGCGCCGTAGCACTTCTGATTTCGAAACCTTCCATTTATTCGCCAGACGCTCAACCTTCCGAATGGTTTCCGGATCAAGGCTGTAGGTCGATTTTATCATCGCTGAAGCCATAACGCTCATGGTAAGGCCATACTCCCGCTAACTCAAGTTCGTCGCGGACGCCGACGCTCTGGACCAATTCACCAGTGCTGGATACGCTGATCAACGCGCCCATCAGGAGAGCATCGATGCCCGAGGCCGAACGCAAAACCGACAAGCCCGCCGCGAAACGCGAACCGTGGATCATCAGGACCTATGCGGGTTTCGGCGATGCGCGGCAAGCCAACCAGCGCTTTCATCGCAACTTGAAGGCCGGGCAGAAAGGCCTCTCGATCGCATTCGACCTTCCGACTCAAAACGGCTACGACCCCGATGCTCCAGTGGCACGCGGCGAGGTCGGCAAGGCCGGCGTTTCGATCAGCCATTGGCGCGACATGGAGGAGTTGCTCGCCGGCATCCCGCTCGATGCGATCAACACCTCGATGACGATAAACGCGACCGCGCCATTTTTGCTCGCGCTGTATCTGGTGGTGGCGGAAAAGCACGGCGTCAAATGGGATCAGCTGCGCGGCACCACGCAGAACGATCTGATGAAGGAATTCGTCGCGCGCGGGACCTCGATCTTTCATCCGGAGGTCTCGCTGAAGCTGTCCACCGACCTGATCAAGTTCGCGGTCACGCGCGCTCCTAACTGGAACCCGATCAACGTGTGCGGATATCATTACATGGAGTCGGGTGCGGGTCCGGCCGAGGAAATCGGCTACGCATTCGGCAACGCGCTGCTGCTCCTCGATGCGCTGCGCAAGGAGGTTTCTTCCGGCGATTTCGACAAAACCGTCAAGCGCATTTCGTTCTTCATCAACAGCGGCATCGAGCTGGTGCCGGAGATTTGCAAGATTCGCGCGTATTTCAAGCTGTGGCCGGCACTATGCAAATCCGAATACGGCATCGATGGTGTCCTGTTTCGCGCCGGATGCCAGGTCCGTTCGCTCACCCTCACCGAGCAGCAGCCCGAAGTGAACATCCTGCGCATCGCGTACGAGGCGCTGCCGGTGGTGCTGTCCGCCGACGCACGAGTCAACGCGCTCCAACTACCCGGCTTCCGCGAGGCGATGTCGCTGCCCGATCAGGCCGAGCAACTCATCGGACTGCGCACGCAGCAGGTGTTGATGCACGAAACCGGCATCACCGACTGCGGCGATATTTTCGAGGGCAGCAAGATCATCGAGAAGCTCACCGCCGAGACGATGGAACGCGCGAGAGAGATCGCGCTCGCAATGCGCGAGGCAGGATATGCCAAAGCCATAGGCATAGTCGGCTCGGAGCTTACGCGCCAGCTTACTGAGCGCCAGCGCAAGCTCGAATCGGGCGAGATCACGCAGATCGGTGTGAACGCCTTCCCCGATGAAATCGGCCTGACGCCGCGTACAGGACATGTAGATGAAGGCGTCGATTACGATGCGATCGCGCGCGAACGCATTGCCTCGATCGCGCGGTGGCGCGAGTCGCGCGACAACCGCGCAGTTGCCGCGGCGTGCGAGACGCTCGAACGCATCGTCGGTGAGAATGGCGACGCGATGGAGGCGACGCTCGACCTCGCGCGCGCGGGCGGCACGGTCGGCGAATGGACCGCGACGATCGAGAAGGTCGCGCGCGGACGCTACACCCCGATCATCCTCGATCGCTCATCAACGAGCGCGGCACCGCTGAAGGTTCCGGCGCTCGATGCGAAATCGCGCCGCATCCGTATCGCGATCGGTAAGGCAGGCCTCGATGGGCACATCAATGCGGTCAAGCTGCTGGCGCAGGCCTGCATGCAGGCCGGGATGGAGGTCGTACTCGCGGGATTCAAGCAGACGCCCGAGCAGTTGGTCGAAACCGCGCTACAGGAAGATGTCGATCTGCTCGCGATCTCCAGCCTCGCCGGCGCGCATGTCTCGATCGCGCGCGAGACGCTCGATCTTCTCAAGCAGCGCGGCGCCAGTGAGGTGCAGGTGGTGATGGGCGGCATCATTCCCGAAGAAGATCAGCGGCCACTATTGGACCTGGGGGTGCGCGCGGTGTTCACGCCGAAGGATTCCAACCTCGGAAAAATCGTCGGCGACCTGATCGCGATGAGCGAGGCGCGCGCGTGAAGCGCATCGGTCTGGTCGTCGCAATTGTCGCACTCGCATCGGTCGCTTCCGCAGCAGAGCCGCGCCCGTGGCTATGCCGCGACAAGCCGGTGTTCTCCTCGCAATATCCGATGACCTACCGCGCCACGATCACCTCGCGCTCACGATGGCAACTCTTCCTGATGCAGTTCTCGCCGGGCGGTGGTCACGACGGCTTCGATATTGCGAAGACCATCAGTCATGGCTCGAGCGGGCAGCTCTCGGCGGGGCGTTACTTCGCGGTCGCGTTGCGAAGTTCCGGTGGCGAGTGGATTTGTCCGCCAGTGGTCGAGGGAGAGCCGTCGCATGGCAGCACCATCGCCGACCTCTGCTTCGGCACCGATGCGGGCGGATGCAGCGTAGAGCTCGTGGTGCAGCCGTCGAACTGGCGTCCCGTGACCCCTTCCTCCGGTGCTTCTCCGCAACCCTAGCCGCGTTTGGCAGTCGCGCGCGATTTGCACTATGCAGGACTTGAGCGACCTGTGCGGCCGTTCAAAGGAGCGCATATGGCAAACTCAGCTCCGCACAATCCGCCCTTTCGCGCCGAGCACATCGGCAGCCTGCTGCGCCCGCCGGAGCTACTGAAAACGCGCGCCGAACACGAAGCGGGACGACGCTCCGCTGCCGAGCTGCGCAAAATCGAGGACCAGCACATCCGCAAGGCGGTCGCGCTTCAGGAAGAAGTCGGGCTGCAATCGATCACCGACGGCGAGTATCGGCGCGGCGTGTTCTACACCGACTTCGCATGCCGCGGGCTTAAGGGCGCCGAGGTCTATTACGAATCGGAGCGGATGTTTTTTACCGACGACAAGGGCAACCGCATCGCGGTGCCGTTGCTAAGAATCAAAGGTCGCTTGCAATGGACCGCGCCCATTCATGCCGACGAATTCAAGTTCACGCAGTCGCTCACCAAACATACCGTCAAGATGACGATTCCGTCGCCGACCAGCATCCATTCGATCGATGGGCGCTATGTCAGCAAGGAGGCTTACACCGATCTGGATAAGATGCGCGCTGATGTCGTCGATGCGTATCAGAAAGAGTTGCCCGCGCTGGCGGCGGCCGGATGCCGCTACGTGCAGCTCGACGAGGTGCCGATCGCGATGGCATGCGATCCGAAGCGTCAGGCGCAGATCAAGGCGGGCGGGCGCGATGCCGAAGACATTTTGTACAACGTCTATCCCAATCTTATTAACGACGCGATCGCCAACCATCCCAGGAGTATCCACATCGCGATGCATCTATGCCGCGGCAACAATCAAAGTGGATGGCTGACCGAGGGCGGCTACGATCCGGTCGCCGAAATGCTGTTCAACAAGATCAACGTCGATTCCTATATGCTGGAATACGACACCACGCGCGCGGGTAGCTTTGCGCCACTGCGCTTCGTTCCCAAGCATAAGTCGGTGGTATTGGGCATAGTGTCCAGCAAGCTTGCGCAACTGGAATCCAAGGATGACCTCAAGCGGCGCATCGATGAGGCTGCGAAATATATCGAACTCGATCAGCTAGGGATCAGTCCGCAATGTGGCTTTGCCAGCACCGCACCCGGCAACAAGCTGACCTTCGATGAACAAGCGGCGAAGCTTCGACGTGTAGTAGAAGTCGCGCGCGAGGTCTGGGGCTGATGGCGCCGGACCACAACACAGTTGCGAGCTTCCTATACCGCGAAGCGCGGCTCATGGATGACCACGCCTATGATGAGTGGCTGGCTTTATGGGACGAAGATGCGACTTACTGGGTTCCTTGCAACGGCGACGATATCGATCCGGCAGAGAATGTATCAATCATCTATGATCGTCGGAGGCAGCTACGCGCGCGCATTCAAAGGTTGAAGGAAACCTCATGGTTACGAGAACAGGCGCCGCGCCTTAAGCGTCTGGTATCCAACATCGAGATTGAGACGGCTGACGATAAAGAGTTAGTAGTGAATTCATCTTTCATACTTACCGAGCTACATCATCATCGGCAGCACCTATGGGCCGGTAGTACGACTCATAAGTTAGTCGCGAATGGCGATAGCTTCAGGATTAAATCCAAGAAGGTATTGCTGCTCAACAATAACGAAGCGCTTCCCAACCTGATGTTTCTCATCTAGGAGCGGAGCCATGGATACTTCATTGGTAAATTATCGCGAGCTGGTCGAAGATGATCGTATCAGCGGACGCCTGTACTGCGATGCCGATATTTTCCGCGATGAGTTGCAAAAGATCTGGGCGCGCGAATGGGTCTATGTCGCGCATGAGAGCGAGGTGCCGGAGCCGGGCGACTACGTCACGCGCCAGATCGGACTTCAGCCCGTTATTGTTTCGCGCGACGCCGATGGCCAGGTCAACCTGCTCCTCAACCGATGCATGCACCGCGGCAACACCGTGTGCCAGAGCGATCGCGGCAACGCGCACTCCTTTAGATGCGCCTATCATGGCTGGACCTATGACAATCGCGGCGAGCTCACCGGCGTACCTTATGCGGGCGGCTATGATGAGACCTTTTGTAAGAGCGACTACAACCTCGCCAAGGTCCCGCGCGTCGCGATGCATCGCGGACTTATCTTCGCGAGCCTTGCTCCTTCCGGTCCCTCACTTGATCAGCATCTAGGTCGCGCCAAGCGGCTCATCGATCAGTTCGTCGATCTGGCGCCCGGAGGTGAAATTGTGGTCCGCTCCGGCGTGCTGAAGCATACCTATCGCGGCAACTGGAAGATGGCACTGGAGAATTCCGTCGATGGCTACCATCCGAATATCCTTCATCACGCCGCGATGGTCATGATGATGAAGGGGCGCAACGACATGGAATCGGTGTTCGGCGAGCGTAGCGACGCACTCGCACGCGACATCGGTAACGGACATGCGCAACTGGATTTGAACCCGGTGCACACGCGCAACGGCGGCCGCATCGTCACGCCGCAATGGAGCAAGCAGGCCGACGCGGAGTATCGGGCGGCGATGGAACATCACTATGGTGCGGTGCGCGCGGAAAAGATTCTCGCCGAAGGCCCCCCGCACTTCTGCATTTTCCCGAATCTCATCTTCATTCTGAATCAGTTCCGCGTGATTCAGCCGGTAAGTGTCGATGAGACGATCATTTCCTACTTCCCGACGATGCTGAAAGGCGCGCCCTCTGAGATAAATCAGCGCCGCCTGACGGAGACCTACATCATCCACGGCCCCGCCGGCCGCGTCGCACCCGATGACATCGAGGCCTACGAGCGCAACCAGGTCGGCTTTCAGGCGCGGGTCAACGAATGGCTGGTGCTACGCCGCGGACTCCATCGCGAGATGAAGGAAGATGACAGCATCGCGGGACGCGAGACCGACGAGACCACCCAGCGCGGCATCTGGAGGCACTATCGCGAGGTAATGTCGCGATAGCAGAAGAGGAGCCCTCGCGATACGGAAACATAAGCAAGAGAGGATGGAGGCGGCGTGCGGATTCGAACCGCAGAATGGAGGTTTTGCAGACCTCTCCCTTAGCCACTTGGGTACGCCGCCCCGGCGCGCAAGCGCAACCTGAGAAATTATCACGCCGCCGGAGCGCCAATCAATTAAACCCTCGCGAGCATCCTTCACGCGGCGGCGCGGCTGCGCACCAGCCGCTTGAGCCGCGCCAGCATCTCATGAGCACGGAACGGCTTGGTGATGTAGTCGTCGGCGCCCAATTCGAAGCCGCGTACGATTTCATTCTCGCTCTGCGCCGCGGTCAGCATCACCACCGGAATGGTGCGGGTGGCGGGATCGCCGCGTAGGGCCGCCAGCACCTGAAATCCGTCCATATCCGGCATCGACACGTCAAGCAGAAGCGCATCGGGGCGGACCTTCCGGGTCTGCTCCATCGCATCTTTCCCATTGTGCGCGACCAGGCAGTTGATCTTCCAGGTCCGTAGGATAGATTGCACCATCATGATAGTGGTGCGGTCGTCATCGGCCACGATGATGGTCGGTTCGGTGCGTGGGGCGGCCGTGCGCCCCGGCTGTTCGGGCACTACCTGCGACGCATTGCGGATCGCCATGAAGGCGCGCAGATAGAAATCCTCGCGCGTCCACGGCCGGATGATGAATTCATGCGCGGCGCTGGCGAGCGAGTATGCATGCCCGAGAACCTCGTCGCGCTCGCCGATGATCACGGTAGGCTTGCGGGTAATGGCGAGCAGATCGACCCCCGCACTGCCCGCTTTCGCCAACTCTGCCGACAAGTTCAGCACGCATGCGTCGAAGGGCGCGAGCGTGGTGAGGCTCGGATGCCGCGGATCTTCGGTGATTGAATGCATTTTGGCGCTGGCGAAGTCGATCGCGCCGCGTAGCGCCTGGGTCTCTTCGGGGTCGAAGCCAAACAAGCCGAAGCGCTTGCCCTTCAGCGCGGCGACCAGGTTGTCGCGCGCCATCATAAAGGTATGCGGTGCTTTGCTGTCACCGACCCCGGCGCCATGTTTCACGGCGAGCGCCATTAGACTTTCTCCTCCCTGGTGGTGGCGGCCGCTGCGGAGTCCTTTATCCTTCGCAATGCGCTCCCGACGCGGTCCGATTCGGCAATCAACTCATCGAGTGCTCCGCTCGCGTCTCCGACCGGCTGCTCGGCCGCGATTTCTTCCAACTTGCGGCACAGCATTGCCAGGCGTGCCGCACCAAAATGCCCGCAGCTTCCTTTGAGCGCATGCGCGATGCGCTTCAGCGCGTCGCCATCGCGCTTACCGACTGCGGCGCGCAACGCTTTGATTCGGTCCGCGAGGTCGCCGAGGAACAAGTCGATGATCTTTGCGACGAAGCCCTCGTCGCCGGCATCCATCGATCGCAGCGTATCGATCGCAGCCATGTCGATGGGATCGGGAAGCTCTTCCGGCTTCGCGGCTGCCTCGCCGCGAACCTCCCCGGATGGGTCCGAAGCCGACGCATCCGCGAGAAGGGTGACCGCGGCAGGCGGCGAGGTGGACGAGACAACCGCCCCTGCCGCGGCATCGGGCAAAATCCATTTTTCCAAAGTGCTGGCCAGCGTCTGCGCCAGCACCGGCTTGCTCATGTAGTCGCTCATGCCCGAGGCGAGGCATTTTTCGCGATCGCCGTCCATCGCGTTGGCGGTCACCGCGATGATCGGGGTGCTCCTGAAGCGCCCGCCGCTGCTGCGGATGACGCGGGTGGCCTCGTATCCGTCCAGTTCCGGCATCTGACAGTCCATCAGCACGATATCGTAGGGGCTGCGGGTCAATGCCGAGACTGCCTCACGGCCGTTGCTAACCGCATCGGCGGTATAGCCGAGGCGCTCCAGCATCCGCAGCATCACGCGCTGGTTCATCAGGTGATCTTCCGCTACCAGAATCCGAATTAGCTTGGCGGTTTCGGGCGGGACCCGGGTGATGAAGTTGCCGGCGTTCGAGGTGCCTCGAGCTCGTTGGGGCGACTTCTCCAGCATGTCATCAACTCCTCGGCGCGATGGGTTTCCAGGATGCGCGACCGTTCCTGCACTCCTCGAATCAGGTCCGATGCCGCCTTGGTTCAGCTTCGATACGAGCGCGTGCAAGTCGGCCTTTTGCAGGCCAAGGCAGCGAGCAAACTCGGCGATGCCATCCGCCATCGCGGTCAGCGCCTGAGCGCTTTCCGCGATCGTATCGGCGAATTCCTTATCCGCCTCGGTCAGTTCGCCCTCGACCAGCATCTGCGTGACGCCGAGGATCGAGTTCAGTGGCGTGCGCATCTCATGGCTCAATTGCGCAAGGAACTCCGCACACACGCGGGCGGTGTCGAAGCGAGGTCGCTCCGCCGCGACGACATCCACGCCTGACGCTCCATTGATAGGATGCGCGCGATCGTCGGCGTGATAGCCGTTCCTCGAATTGGAGCTTCGATCGTCTGTTTCAAGCTGAGACATTCGTGACGCAATCGGACCTCGAATGGCGAGGCCTCCCGATGGGGAATACAAGGAGCATGCCGCCGGCGAGGCTGCATGATCGGGTGCGGTCAGAGGTCACCTACCCCGACCATCGATGTGCCTTGCTAACTCACAGCTAACCGCTGCATACGAAGGACCCGATCTCCACCAGCATTCGCAGCAGACCGCTATGCGCTCAAATAGCGACACCACCCGCCAACCGAATGGCGCCCTGCCGCCATCGATCGCACTTGCAAAATGACACGCCACCTCGCTAGACCGATTCTCATGCCACAAGACGTTCCCGTTGAATCCACCTACGACTGGAAGGCCCTCATCGACGACCTCAATGCCCTGCTGCGTCTGCGAACTACGCCTATCGGGATGAAGATGTTCGCGACGGTCGAGGAGATGGAGGCGATCCCGAAGATTCGCCGCCCCAAGTCGATCCACACGACCGACCAGATTGTTGCGCAGGCCGCGCGGCTGGGATGGACGGTCGGCATCACGATGAAGGATCTGGTCGGTGCGCAATGCGGCGCCGTTATCGGACTTCATCCGCGCGACGACGAATGGCTCTCGGGCAAGGGCATGGCGGGCGTATGGTACTCGACGCTGAAGGATTCCTCGGATCATCAGCATGCGATGGATACCGCGCCGCACGGGAAGTACCTCGCGATGGCGGTGTCGCCGCTGACGTCGGGCCGCCTCAACCCGCCCGACATCTGCCTGATCTATGGCACCCCGGGTCAGATGATCATCTTCATCAATGGGTTGCAGTGGTCGGGCTATAAGAAGTTCCAATGGGGCGTCGTCGGCGAGTCGGCCTGCGCGGATTCGTGGGGTCGCGCGCTCAAAACGGGCGAGCCCAGCCTGTCTATTCCGTGCTATGCCGAGCGACGCTACGGCGGAGTACTCGATGAGGAGATGCTGATGGCGATTCCGCCGCACTTCCTGCCCAAGACCATCGAGGGGATGAAGCGGCTGGCGGGGAATGGGCTACGGTATCCGATCCCGCAGTACGGCATCCAGTCGGATGCGCGCGCGGGATTGGCGGTGAGTTACGGCTCGCGGGAGAAGTGACCGGGTAATCGAACCCGT
>Ga0335081_10019736_pt1 | contig 10897 bp, 11 predicted proteins | sample Lox_Sample_35_FD_206713 | JGI IMG/M metagenome (GOLD analysis project Ga0335081, IMG submission 206713) | Soil microbial communities from Loxahatchee National Wildlife Refuge, Florida, United States - Lox_Sample_3.5 | ecosystem: Environmental > Terrestrial > Soil > Wetlands | place: USA...
ATCCCGCACGCGCCCTGGATGTCGCGGGTATAATAATGAACCGCAATTCCGTTCCCAATGAGACAGGGTCTCCGATGAACCCGTCGGGACTCCGCATGGGCACGCCAACCGTTACTACACGGGGCATGAAAGAAAAGGAGATGGATATGATCGCCGGATGGGTTGATCGTGTAATTAACCTGGTTGCCCCTTACTGCGATCTCAAGCCTGCTGAATTTGAGGCTAAGATCAGGAACATGAGCGAGCTAAAGAAAACCGCGGTAGAAGTGAAGGCATTGTGTAAGAAGTACCCTCTCGACATGGGCTGATATCACGACCGGGCGAGAATGATATGACAGTCAGGGTCTCACCCGGCCCTAAAGGAGGCTGAAATATTTTTGCCCAGGGTCGACACCTGCTCAAGGAGATTTCCATGAGCAGGTGTCATCTATATTATAAGACATGCCCGGAAAGGAGGGGGAGATAGCAAAAATACAATTACTCTCTGTTATGAATCAAGCCTATCGTAGCCAGGAGAAGTACCGCCAGGCCGAAGGCTATATATAAGACGGTGACGCGGTTTAGCCGCAATTCTCCTCTCTCCGTGAACAGCAATACGTTTGAGATGTAGCTCCAGTATATCAAAAAGGTATAATTGAGAAGCAATGCTATTCTCGGGTAACCGAAAATCAATATGAGGGTGGTTAAGGACAGCAGCATGAGGATGTGAGAAAGCTGCAACGAAAGTTTTGCTGTCAGTAACGGCTCCATCTTTCCTTCCTTTTCTTTTCAAAACACTCATTTCCTTTTGCCGGTTATTTTTCCGTTTCTTTGATCGTAGCCTAAGATATGCGGGAGAGAAAAGCAGTGATAATAATCACACTCCGTAGAAATTTCCGTATAAGGATTCCGTGTTGGTTTCCCTGAAGCGCAAACAAAAAAGGCACCCACGCATTGCGAGCGGTGCCTTTTCTATCGGTATTAAATATATCTTATAAAGTCTTTACATTGACGGCGGCCGGGCCTTTTGGGCTCTGCTGAATATCGAATTTGACGCGCTGACCCTCAGCCAATGTCCTGAAGCCCGTATCTTGAATGGCGGTGAAATGAACAAATACGTCGCCGCCTTCATCATTAGCTATAAATCCGAATCCCTTCTTCTCATTAAACCACTTGACAACTCCTTCTGACACTGTATTCCTCCTCCTTTCTTAGATTTTTCAAAAGTTGGATTTCCACGTTGACAGAAAGAGCAGTTCACCATAGTCCAAGTGGATATAATGGCTTACCTTATGCTGCAAGATGACTCTACCCAACTTTTTATTATCCCTGAAGCGCAAAAAGGTCTCTTTCTCCGGGGCCTGTTTATCTATTATGAGCTTTTCCCCATTGTCAAGTATTTTCTGTAACAATTTTGGTGCAAAAAGCTCGGCCCGGCAGGAATTAAGGCAAGTTTTTGAAGGAATTCAGCCGTCTCTACCTGAGACTGACTCCCTGGACGGTTCGGGAAATGATCTGATTGATGGCGGGCATCGCCTGGAGGGCCGCTTTCTCGCCTTCGAGGATAGCCTCATGCCTCTTTCCGAAATCGGAGGCCCCTATGTGCCCGACATTGGGTCTGATAACTACGTCTGCCCGGGCCAGTTGCGTCTGCGCGATCTTGGCGTGCATGATGTCTACGGACTGCAATATCGTTTCTATGGTGCTTCTGGGCGGCGAGTTTGCGAGATTCGATGAGATGTCTACGGCAATGACAACATCCGCACCGTACCGTCTCGCGGCATCAACGGCCACGGGGCTTACAACCCCTCCGTCTACGTAAGTGCCATCGGAAAGTTTTACGGGCCTGAAGATACCGGGGATGGAGCAGCTTGCCCTCACCGCCGTTCCCGTATTCCCTTTACCGAATACGACTTCTTCTCCCGTCTGTATATTTGTGGCGACTGCATAAAATGCGGTCTGCAGCTTTTCGATCGGTGTATCCCGCAACGCCCAGTTGACATAATTTTCCAGCTTCTCACCCTTCACGAACCCGTTATCGGGAATGGTGAGGTCCACGATGTCATCCCTCTGAATGGAAAGGGCCATGGTTTGAAGCGTGAATGCGTCGATCCCGTATGCATAGAGGCTTCCGACAAAGCTCCCTGCACTGGTGCCGACTATCATGTGGATTGGGACCCTGTTCGTTTCGAGGATCTTAAGTACACCGATGTGTGCAAAGCCCCTGGAGGCGCCAGCCCCCATGACAACGGCAATCTTGACCGGCTTTGTGGGAGGCGGTACTGAAGCAGGCTTCGCGACGCATCCGAGCACAAGAAAAACAAGTGCTGCTGAGACGACCGATAGTGAACGAAACTTTAATCTGTAGAAAAGATATGTTCTTTCCATATTGCGGATTGGTCAGAAGGGCCGGCAACGCCCTTCTGACCATTTGGGCAGACTTATTTATAGTATCCGCAGGCAACAATGAGGTCACCCACTTTTTCGAAGAAGATCGACTTGGCCTCCAGCTTTTTGCTTACCGGGTTGGTCCACTTGTAATCCATGGTTCCCCTCCCCTTTGCATTGGCCTCATCGATTGTTGCTTTAATGAATTTTTTCCCGTCCGAGTCCTTAAGATCAATCAGAGGCTTTCCAATCAGTGCGTGATTTGCGCCATGGGATACGACAACTCCCTTCTGATCCAGCACATAGATATACAGATCATCCTTCACAAACTGTCCCTTCATGTCGTCGAAGGCCGCAAATGCCTTGGCCTGTCCGTTTGCCTTGAGATATGCAACGGCCTTATCCAGCATGGTCTTCGCTTCTTTAGCCGTGCCCCTCGCCATCGCGACGGAAGTCATCCCTACTATGAGGCCCACCACCAAGATTACTGCTATCAGTTTTTTCATTTTCCCCTCTCCTTTTTTACGTCTTGGGATTGTGCCACTTATCTTTCGACGGCATCTTTAATTTGACCGATGCGTTTGCTGAAATGTCACCTCCTTTCCTGTAGCTGCCGTCGGGAAATAAAGAGGCTGCACCAACCGTTCAGGTGTCTCTGATGAACGGTTCATTTAGCCGTAAGACCGCTTACACGGTAATTGAATTCATAGTTCAGGGCGCCGCTCCAGTTCTGCTGGAATACGCTCTTGTAGCGCGTCCCGTCGACAGGTCCCACAGGCTTCCCGTAAGTGTAGAACCAGTTGACGATGGGGCTTCCCGTAAAACCGAGGGCAATCCAGTAGGAACCGGGCATAAGGATCGGATTATCCCGGCCGAAATCGAAGTCCGTCCATCTGTATCCGGGCTTGAGCGAGAGTTGATCGAGATTGACGAAGTCGCTTGTTGCAATCGGCTGTCCCGGCTTACCCTGATCATCCTGAAAGAGGTCGACCCAGAGCAGGCCGTCACCGCCGAACTTGTGCAGGGCGAGCCCGACTTTCTGCAGTTTGACGGGTTTTCTCAGAACGACGACCTGGGCATATTGGGTGAGATTTGTGGTTACGTATTCGGCCGTCTCAACGAGGAAATTCCTGGACATCTCAAATTGATTCACCCCAGAGGCCTTGGTCACCCGCGGAAACGCAAAGTCCACATTTTCAGGAAACTCTAGGTTGCCGTAAACAAACGGTACCTCATAGCGAAGCCCCTTCTTCTCTTCTTCGGATATTACGGGGGGCGGCGGTGGCGGAGTTACCTCGATCTGCTTGAACTCGGCCTTCACCAGCGGAGAGAGAAGCAGATTCTTGGGACCGTAAGCCTCTCGGGCTCCCTTCACATTGACCTTGTCGCTGTTGAAATTTGCCGCGATGCTTTCCTGTAGCTTCGGCCTCTCCGCCTGTTTCATTTGAGCCCATTTCAGAAGCCCGTCGTTCTTTGTCTCGTTGTTGTCTACGCCGACCTCTATACGAAGGTAGCGCGTCGACACGAAGAGCATGGTATTCTGGGGGTCAAACGGCACCCAACCAAGCTGCGGAAACCAGACCTCAACCCAGGAATGGCGCCCCTGGCCCATCTTGAATGTCAGGGTCCCTTTCTGCCAGGCGATGTCAAAAGGCTGGTTGAACGTCACGCCGTTCACTATCCGGACGGGTATGCCGACGGAGCGAAGCAGGGCAGCACTGAGGTGGGAAAAATTCTGGCAATTTCCCTTGCCCGATTCCAGTGAGTACACCGCGTCATACCGTGGCGGAGGAGTGACGTAGCGGACGTGATCTACAACCCAGGCGATTATTCGCTGCACGGCGTCGAATTCAGTCGTTACTCCGCCGGTAAGCTTGGCTGCTAGTTCGCGCACGCGGGGGTCATTGGATTGCACCTGTTCGGTCGGCTTAAGATAATCGGCAAGGTCAGGCTTCACTGCGCCGATGGGGAAAGGATCCTGTGTTGCAAGTGATGGCAACTTCGTCTCGCTCTGGGCGTCGCAGACAAGGCGCACGTCAATCACATCGGGCGGTCTTATCCATGTTGCAACGACGATCTGGTTGCCACGCCCATCGGAGGTGTTCTTCTTCTCCTGCGGCTCGGGAGAGAAAACGAGGCCGAATTTCTTGATCTCCTGGCTTGTCGTCGGCGACTGGAAATTCTGGGGCACGACGAAACTGAGGGTCATCTTCTGGATGCCTCCCCCGGCCGTCACCTGCTCCTGAAGCTCGTAGCGGATGTTCGCCCCCATATCTCCCTTTACGGTGTAATTCTCTGCCGTTGCAAGGGCAGGCCATATTAAAATCATGCTGAGCAAGGCAGTGAATATTCTTTTCATCGATTTGCTCCTTTCAAATTAGAACGCCGCAGGTTTGCAGATTATTTCCCTCACCTTAAGATCGAAGAATCTGGCGCTGTTTGCGGGCTTGATAATGAGGGCGGAATCTATGCCGCTCCCGGTTCCTCCTGCCGCTATCACATCTTCGTCGGTCCTCACGAGGCCGCAATCTGTCGCCATCAACGTAATTTCGATCGCAACCTTCACGCCCTGACCGAATACGCGGAGCGTATAAGCCATGATCTCATCCACCTGGTAAGTGTCTAATTTGTTCCTCACGCCGCGGCCGACTCCTCCGAAGGCGTGCTGGCAGGTCAGGACTTTTACGCCGCGGGACTCCAGTTCTGCTCTATCCTTTTCTGGCAACTCCTGAAGATCGGGCTTCGCATATCCTGTTACATGTGTGACGGCGATAATCTTGACGTCTTTGTCAAAGACCTTAAGGGCCTCGAAGGCCGTTCGTCCGCTCACAGTGGCCATCAGCACCTTCCCGATGGAAAGCTCGCGCGCCCTCCTCGCTACTGCTTCAAGGACGGCCTTCGTGTTCCTTCCCCCCGGCTTTAGAAAATAACGACAGGGTATGTCGCTGTAGCGGGATGGTTCAGTCATGGCAGCTTGCCTCTCCCAGATCACTCTTTGAAAAAAGTATCATTAAGGTGACTCCTTTCTCCTGCACGTTGCAACAAGAACGCAACCAACGGGAGCCCTGGAAAAAGCCGATGCTGTTTCAGGTGCGGAATTACAAGGGTAGTTATAGGCAAGCGCGTGCCCTCTGTCAATCATAAAGTTGACCCGTTTTTCTCTTCTTTGCAGAGCTCGAAAATACAAAATATCATTTGACAAAATGATTTAAGTGTATAGGTTAAGGGCCAATACAATGCGAGCAACAACCCGAAAGGAGCATATAATGTTCGAAGTTACGGAAAAAGCGGTTGAGATGATTCAGGACTTTCTCAAGGACAGAACCGGGGAACATACGATCAGGATCACAATGAATGAAGGCGGGTGATCCGGGCCCTCTCTGGGCATGGCTCTGGATGAGCCGAGAGAAGGCGACGAAACATTTAAGAAGAATGGGCTCGTGTTCATTATCAACAAAGAGATATTTGAGCTGGCAAAACCGATCGGGGTCGATTTTATCACGACGCCGCAGGGAAGCGGATTCAGGCTGACTTCAAGCCTGGATGCGGGTAGCGCTTGCGGCCGGTCATGCAGTTGCTGAAATTGCGGGTTCTCTATGACTGAAGAAGGGAAGGCGGATTCTCTTCGATGTCTCGCCGATGACCTCATCAGGGCGAAAAGATACAACGATGCGATTCCTCTCTACGAGAAACTCGTTGAATTGCATCCGGACGAGGATTCCCTCCTTCTATCTTTGGCATGGGCCTATCACGACAGCGGAAGGCAGGGTGATGCCGTCGCCTGTTTTGAGCGGTTGCTGGAAATTGAACTTAAGCGAGATGTCTTCACCGGTTTTGCATTCGATGAACTGGTGAGGATCTTCAAGGAAACTGGAGATCACGAGCAGCTCGTTGCCGTATGCGAGAGGGTTGCTGCAGCCCAGCCGGATGACGTGGCGCTGCTTAATGATCTCGGGCATGCATATCTGATGGCCGGGATGCCCCTGGCGTCCGTCGAGGTATTCACAAAAATGACGGACATGGAGCCGGATGCATCCGCCAATTATTGCAATCTGGGCAACGCCCTCATCCAGATGCGTGATTTTGACGGCGCCGAATCGGCATACAGAAAAGCAGTAGAGATCGATCCATCGGAGACAGGCTCATTCTACAACAAGCTTGCCAATTCGTATCTTGATGCAGGCCATTACGGGATGGCGGAGAGGGCCTTCCGAAGATGTCTCGAGTTCCGCCCCGATGAAACCATGTACATGTGTAGCCTTGGCGATATCCTTGTGAAGATGGGGAGGATTGACGAGGCTGTCGACATGTACGAAAGAGCTACAGATACAGGGCGTGTTCAAGCGGGCGCTTACAGCAATAGACTGGGCAACACCCTCGCCAGGGAAAATCATCACAGGGCCGCAATTGAGGCTTTCGAAAAGGCCATTGCGGCCGACCCCCGCAATCCCTTCTATTACATCCACCTTGCCGATTCATATAAAGCGATCGGCCTCACCGATCGTGCGGAAGAAACCCTCCGCCGTGCAGAGTCTCTGAAATAAATGCTCCGCCGACACCTTCGAGGGATTTTTTTCCAAGGCGAAATGTCTTTTCTAAGTTTCCTGAAATCAGTGCGTGATTTGAAGCGAGATCAGATGCGCCCCTTCCTCTTCAGGGCCTCCTTGAAGACGTGGTAAAAAGCGGCGTTATCGTTGAGGCTGCGTTTGAGGATAGCATCGATATCATCGATGTTCTTCATATTGACGACGATATTCACGCTCTTGTGGAAAGCGGTCATGTTGTCCATGGTGCGGTATCTATTACTCAGGAGCGCTACGAAGACCTGCCTCCTCGTGCCAATGCTGAGATTGGCGAGAGCACCGAGGACCAGATTGGCATCGGGCTTTTCCGTATCAAAGTTTTCATTCAGTATGATGACATCGTAAACGTGGAAGCGCATATTCTTGAGGGCGTCTTTTACGGAAGCAGGCTCAGTAATCTGGTAGCCCATGAGCCTGAGCGAGCCGGTGACCTTTTCTCTGGCAACGGGATCAGATTCGCAGACCAGTGCGGTCCCGATCCCGACATCCACGAAGTCGAATGGCTTATCTGAGGCATCGTACAGGTAAGAATCTTCTTCAGTGAAATTGGTCTTTTCTTCTTCCACGACCTAAGTCCTCTTCATCTGCGTTTCTTAAATCTCCCGTAATCTCTATCGACCTCAAGCTTGCCCAGGATATCTGTCGTAGTCTCTCCCCTCTCGCTCTTGACGGCGTCAATGCCGCGCCCCACCGCGCCCCGGTTGGATGCAAAGGCTTTGGCGGTATCTTCGGTGATGAAGCCGTGTTTATAAAGATCGACTATGTATTCGTCGAATGTAACCATGCCGAAGGCCTTGCCGGAAAGAATTATGTCCTCAAAAGTTTTCCCATCCGCTTCGCCATGCAGGATTGTATCTTTCACGCGCATGTTTGTTCCCATTATCTCGAAGGCCGCGACGCGGCCTCCGTCGACCCGGGGCAGGAGCCGCTGGCAAATGATCCATCTTACGGTGTCGGCAAGGCGGATGCGGACCTGCATTTCCTCTTCCGCAGCAAACATACCGAGTATTCGGTTAATGGTCTGGCCTGCATCCACCGTATGGAGAGTTGCCATCACCAGATGGCCTGTTTCCGCCGCGCTCATGGCTATTTCCACTGTTTCCCTGTCTCTCATCTCGCCGACAAGGATGACCTTGGGTGCCTGTCTCAAGGCGGCGCGCAGACCGCTCGAGAATGTGTCAAAATCTGTCCCCAGCTCTCTCTGGTTGAAAGTCGCCATCTTGTGGGGATGTGCATATTCGACAGGGTCTTCGAGGGTGATCACATGGATCGACTTCTGCTCGTTGATCTCATTCAACACTGCGGCAAGCGATGTGGTCTTGCCGGTGCCCGTGGCACCGGTCACGAGGATGATTCCGTTGTGCTCCTTCGCCATCTGATAGAATGCATCGGGCAGGTTCAATTCCTTGCAGGTTGGTATTTTGGATTCCAGCTTCCTCAAGGCAATTGAGTAATTGCCTTTCTGCGAGAATACATTGACGCGGAAGCGCGCCTTGCCGGGCAGTTCGTAAGACAGGTCGCATGAGCCTTCGTTAACGAGCATGTCCGTCAACCGGCGGTCCTGGTTGATCAGGTTGAGGGCGAATATCTCCGTCTGGAACGGGGTCAGTTTTTCAAAGCGGGGGTCGACCTCCGCCACCTTCAACACGCCCACCGTTTCCACCTGGAACGGCTTACCCACGGTGATGTTCAGGTCCGAGACGTTCTTGTGAGAGTCCAGCATCTTCGTCAGGATGTAATCTATTTCCTGTTTTCTCATGGCGTATCCCTCTCTTGCTTTCCTCAGGCTTCGGTAAAATCAAGCGGCGGCGCCTTCAGAAGAGGTCTGAACTTTGCCTTGTCGTTGGCTTTCATGTAGGCATCGTCCGCTGTGATCCATCCCTTGTTGCAGAGGTCCAAGATGGCGTCGTCAAGAAGCTGCATGCCGTACTTCCTCCCCGTCTGGATCATGTTCGGTATCTGGAAGGTCTTGGATTCGCGGATGAGATTGCGAACTGCGGAATTGGCGATCATGATCTCGAGCGCAACGCAGCGGCCCCTCCTGTCGACTCGCTTGAAAAGAACCTGTGAGATAACGGCCCTGATTCCGTCAGCCAGCGTGGAACGGATCTGCATCTGCTCCTCGGCGGGGAATACCTCTATGATGCGGTCGACGGTTCTCGCCGCACTCGACGTGTGCAGTGTGGAGAAGACGAGATGGCCCGTGTTTGCAGCTTCGACGGCCAGCGATATCGTCTCCATGTCCCTCATTTCGCCCACCAGGATTATATCCGGATCCTCGCGCAGCGCCCCGCGCAACGCCGCTGAAAAGCTTTTGGTGTGGAGACCGACCTCCCTGTGATTGATGATGCAACCTTCGCTCTGATGGACGAATTCGATGGGATCCTCGATCGTGATTATGTGATCCTTCCGGAGCCGGTTCGCTTCATCTATGATCGCGGCAAGGGTCGTTGATTTCCCGCACCCGGTAGGGCCCGTAACGAGAACAAGCCCCCTGGGCAGTGTGGCTAGTTTAGCGATCACAGGCGGCAATCCCAAATCCTGGCACGTCATGATCCTGGTCGGTATTTCTCTGAAAACTGCAGCCACCCCGAATTTCTGGGAGAAGAAATTGGCCCTGTACCGTGCGAGGTTGGGTATCTCATAGGCAAAGTCTATGTCGCCTGTCTCTTCAAACTGCTTGACCTTGTGTTCAGGTGCAATCTCATAAAGCATTGCCTTGAGCTCGTCATTGTTCAGCACATTGTACTTCACCCGCTCCATCTCTCCCCTTATGCGGAGGACAGGTTGCTGTCCGGCGACTAAATGCAGGTCTGATGCGCCCTGGTCGTGCATCAACTGGAAAAAAGCATCAATCTTTGCCATAGAATATCTCCCCGGGTGTCATGAAATGTATATCCGTGCGAGGCAGGCACATCGTATCTCCCTGTTACTGAATTTCGGCATCTCTTAAGATGTATCGGGAGAATGGAATTTTACTTTAGTAAAGTTTTCTGATTTAGGGCCCGATGTCTCGGGAGTATAGGAAAAGACCTCATGTTTGTCAAGGTGAAACCCCTTTTCCTAACTATTGCTTGACACGGATTGCGGGGATCGTATATTATCGATTCGTCCTGATTTTTTGACGACCTTCTTCTGGAAATGAGTGGGGATGTAGCTCAACTGGGAGAGCGCGGCGTTCGCAATGCCGAGGTCAGGGGTTCGATCCCCCTCATCTCCACCAGGAATAGAAAAACAGGCTGCTTTTGCGTGGAAGCGGCCTGTTTCTTTTTTAGAAAATCTTCGCAAACCGTCTTTTTTTTCGTTTCTTCCAGTTCCCCTTGTGGTAGGCGTAGCTTGCAAGCAGGGGAAGCGCAGTCGTAGCCTCGGAAAACACCATCTGCTCGCATGCCATATCCACCTTTCCCCAGGAGGCGGCCTCCTTCAATGTGGAGCTCGAACAGGCGCCGTCCCTCACGTCCGCCACGGTTATCTGTACCGCATACTTGTGCATGGGTGCCTCGAATCCCAAAATCTCTGCACATATGACCGTGTCCTGAGCGAAGTTCTTGGGTACCCCCCCGCCGATCATGAGAAGCCCGGACGTGGGGGACTTTATTTTGATCATGGTAAGTTCGCGGAAATCCTTCACCGCGTCGATTGAAACATGTTTATCAGGGTGTTTGTCCTGGTGCAGAACAAGGCCGAAGCCCGCGCTGCTGTCGGAAAAGGCGGGACAGAATATCGGGACGTCGTTTCTGTATGCGACTTCCACGAGTGAATCCTTCTTGACGGCATTCTTTGCAAGAAATTTTCCCATCTCACGGACGAATTCGCGGGATGAATACGGACCGGGCGGAAGTGTTTCGGCAATCTCTGTAACGGTCTTGTCGCAGACCTGGAGCTTCTGCTCGTCGATGTAGGTGTCGTAGATTCGGTCGATGTAGAGTTTTCTCAATACCCTGTCA
>Ga0335081_10019737_pt1 | contig 10896 bp, 14 predicted proteins | sample Lox_Sample_35_FD_206713 | JGI IMG/M metagenome (GOLD analysis project Ga0335081, IMG submission 206713) | Soil microbial communities from Loxahatchee National Wildlife Refuge, Florida, United States - Lox_Sample_3.5 | ecosystem: Environmental > Terrestrial > Soil > Wetlands | place: USA...
GGCCGGGTCGCTGAGCAGCGCGGCCAGGGGCTCGCCGAGTGCGTCAGCCGCGCCCAGGACGGCGTGCATGAGCGCGCTGCCGACGCCGTTTTGCTGGCGGTCCGGGCGGACGGACAGCGGGCCGAGCGCGATGACGGGAGCCTGGCCGACGTGCCCGCGGGTGCCTAGGACGTGGCCGATTGGTTCGCCTGCGGGGGTGACCGCGACCAGGGACAGCGCCGGGAGCCAGGCGGGGCTGGCGCGGAGCTCGTCAATCAGCCTCGCCTCGTTCGGGATCTGGCTTGATGGGCGGCTTGGGGCGAACGCGGCGGTCGTGATGGCGCGGATGACGACGGCGTCGCGTTCGGTCTCGCGTCGGATCAGCACGTGGTCACGGTGGCCCGCCGCCGAGCCGAGATGCAATCGGATTTCGCGGGCCCGCAGGGCCGGCCAGGACGTTCGGCTCCACGCCGCCACGCCAGCACCCGATCATGCGGCGTGGATGCCGCGATCAGCTCCTTATGCTGAAGGTGTCGAAGCAGCCGAACTGGTACGCGTCGGCCTGCTCTCTGAGCTTCACGGTGACGTTGATGTGGCTGCCCGGGGAGAAGGAGTCGGTCTGGCTCGTGCCGCACGCCTCCTTGCCGGCGGGCTGCGTGATGCGAACGATGACTGTGTCCGCCGCAGCGGGCTGGACGGTAGTGCCCCGGGTGGTGTCGGCGTGGCCAGTGATCGACCCGTTGGACAGCAGGGTCCCGCTCGTCCCGCCCTGATACCAGCTCCAGCTTCCAGTGCAACTGCCGGTGTTGCAGTCCAGGGTGAGGTTCGCCGTGTTGTCGGCGGCCATGGCGGGTGCTGGCAGCGCCGCCGCCACCCCGAACAGGGCCGCCACGATCAGGCTGAGCTCCGTGATCGTTCTTTTCGACATGGGAGAAACCGGGCAGACGTTTACAGTCGCTAGGTGTCGAACGGACGGCCCGGACTAGCTCTGAAGTGTCCGGGCGGCTTTATCAGGTGCCGAGCACCCGGTCCAGCCGGGCGATGAGCGCATAGTCGAACCAGGTGCTGTCCAGCACATGCCGCAGCGATCAGGCATCGTCACGGCATCCCCGATACCCGCCAGGTCAACTGAAAGTCAGGACGTTAGGAAGCCGGGACGAGCACCTCCGCCAGGTCGGCCAGCCGCGCCGTCAGCTCACCGGCGTCGAAGGTGTCATGCGGGTGGGCTGGGAACTCGTTGAAGGCCCAGATCCCGCCGCAGCCCTCCGGCGGCGCCTCCCGCCGCCCGCCGGTGCAGCGCGGGTAGGCGACCCCTGGCTCGGCCGGGACGATCTTCTCTACCACGATGTCGTGCCGCCAGTCGTTACGGAAATCGTAGACGTACACGACCTTCGCCTTCTCGGCCGCGGCCACCTGGGCCACGGCGGCGGTGGTCTCGTCTTTCCGCTTCGCCCAGTCGTCACCGTCATCCGGTGCGCCGAACTCACCGCATACCGTCTCGAACGCGTGCAGGTGCAGGCTATGCCAGAAGAAGGCGACCTGGATGACCGCGTGCACCTGGTCGAGCCGCATGGCGCTGGTCCAATCCGCCGCCAGACCGGCGGCTTGGAACCGTGCAGGGTCACCTTGACACGGTGGTCGCGGCCTGCTTCGGCAAGCTGGGCAGTTCCTGGACGGCGACGCGCTTGCCGCCGACGAGCGTCTGCTGGCTGAGCCGGTCCAGCATCTGCTGCATGAAGGCGCCACCTATCGCCTCCTCTAGCTGCGACAGCGTCAGGCCGGCGAATAGGTCGGGCGATGGTGTTGGCTCCTCCGGCATGCCCTCCATTGTTCCAGACCGGAAATGGCCGAACGGGCCTGGTGCGTGCCTCGCGTGAAGGCCACGCCGGTCAGCGGGGCAATCTGGTGGCGCTGTCATGTCTGGTTTTACATTTGGGTCATGGGAGGGCACTTGATGGACCGGGCGGCGGCGGCATGCCCGGCGAGCCGCCCTGGCGTGTCTTCAGCGGCGGCCGCCTGCTGGATGATCTGTCCCTGGCCGAGATTCAGCCGGAGGTAACGGGGCCTGCGGCACCGCTGGTGCTGATTTTCACCAGCGGCACCACCGGGGCGCCGAAGGGCGTCCCGGTCCCGGTCCGGGCGCTGGCGGGAATCAGCTGTTACATGGAGTACGGCCTGGATGTGCGGCCAGAGGATGTCTACTGGAACGCGGCCGATCCGGGCTGGGCCTATGGCTTGTACTACGCGATCCTCGGTCCGCTGGCGACCGGCAGGCGCAGCATCCTGCTGCACGCCGGGTTCTCACCCGCCTTGACCTGGCAGGTGCTGGAGCGATTTGGCGTGACTAATTTCGCGGCGGCGCCAACCATCTACCGCGCGATGCGTGCCGGTGACGGCGAACCCGCGCACGTTCGGCTCCGGCGTGCTTCCTCAGCCGGTGAGCCGCTGACACCCGACATCGTGACCTGGTCCAAGGCCGCGCTCGGCACGGAAGTCCGCGACCACTACGGCCAGACCGAGCACGGCATGATCATCGTCAACGGGTGGCACGATGACGTGCGCACCGAGGTCCGGCCCGGCTCGATGGGGCAGCCGCTGCCCGGGTTCAGCTGCGCCGTTCTGCACGATGACCGGGACGAGCCGACGGCGGCGGGGACGCCCGGGCGGATCGCGGTCGACATGACCGCCAGCCCGCTGGCGCACTTCACCAGGTACCACGGCGACCCGGACACCACCGGGCGCTTCACCGCTGACGGGCGCTGGTGGCTGACCGGCGACGGCGGATACGCGGACGCGGACGAGAACTACTTCTTCTCGGCGCGCGACGACGACGTGATCATCATGGCGGGCTACCGGATCGGGCCGTTCGACGTCGAAAGCGTGCTGGTGACTCACGACCAGGTCATCGAGGCCGCGGTCATCGGCGTGCCCGACGAGCTGCGCGGAGAAGTCATCGAGGCCTTCGTGGTGCTCCGCGATCCTGGCCAGGGCACTGAGGAACTCGCCGGTGAGCTCCAGCAACTCGTCAAGGACAAGTTCGCCGCGCACGCCTACCCGCGCCGCGTGCACTTCGTTGACGCGCTGCCGAAAACCCCGAGCGGCAAGGTCCAGCGATACCTCCTGCGCCAGCAACGGGCCGAATCGGCCACGCCGTCCAGCCCCGGCACCCAGCCGCATTCACCTGGCTAGCTGGCGGCCGCGGAAGCCGGAGAGACGTTCGGCCGGATCGTGCTCGTGCCCTCGGGCCGGGCCGGCTCGTTATCGGGCAAGCTTCTGGCCCGGAGCTGGCATGACCGAAGTGCGGCCGGGCAGTGGGGGCAGCCAGGTCTGGTCGGTAACAGGAGGCTCTGGTCATGGGTGGCGCTCTGACCATCACGGTTCGCAGCGAACGCGGCGCCGTGATCGCGGCAGTCACCGGGGAGATCGACATTTCTACTGTGGCCCAGCTGCGGGAGACCCTGTTCGAGCTGGCGGACCACGGCGCGACGCTGATCGTGGACCTGAACCGGGTCACGTTCATCGATTCGGCCGGGCTCGGGGCGCTAGTCGGCACGGCCCGGCGCGCCGCTGCGCACGGCGGCAGCGTGCATGCGGTCTGCGCCCGGCCGCAGACCCGCAAGCTGCTGTGGATGACCGGGGTGGACCGGCGGATCCCGCTGACGGCCACCGTGGACGGCGCGCTGATGCTCATGGGAGTGTCCCGGGGTGACTCCGGTTCCGGCACCTGATCAGGCGGTTTTCTGGGGCGGCTGCGCGGATGGCGTCATCGCGTTATCGCGTCATCGTGGCTCAGGTGCGGTCGAAGGGTTCGGGGTAGGTGAAGGTGCCGCGGAGCCGGGGGTGGTATGTGGTGAGGATGCGGACCTGGAAGTGCGGCTGCCATTGCGGCTTGGGCGGGTGATCTGGTAAGCGGTGCTGAGCTCGAATCCGAACCGGCGGTAGTAGGCCGGGTTGCCGAGCAGCGCGGCCAGCGGCTCGCCGAGTGCGTCCGCCACGCCCAGGACGAGTGAATCAACGTTGCTCGGCGACTACCGGAGGAGCTCGCTGTGCGCGGCGCGGGTGCTCGGAGACGGCACCGTCCCTAGCTGCTCATGTAGTGTCAGGCGACAGCGCTCGAAGGCGCGCAAGGCGGTACCGGCGTTGCCCGCCGCAGCGTGCGCGCGCATCAGGATCCGCCAGCCGCTCTCGCGCAGTTCATCGAGCCCGAGCACGAGTTCGGCACTCTGGATGGCGGCCGAGGTCTGGCCGCGCTGAAGCTGGACATCTGCCATGCACTCGACGGCGCGGATCCGGAGCTCGTGCAGTTTCCTGCGCCATTCGTCCGCCCATATCCCCTCGACACCCGGCAGGAACGGCCGCGCGGTGATGAGACGCGCCACAAAGGCGTGACCTGCCGCGCCATCGAGGTCGCCGCCCTTCAACGCGGCCTCTGCGAGATGAACCGCCAGAACGGCCGCGTCAACGTCAACCCAGCCCTGCCGGGGCAGCCGGAACTGGTAGGCGCCGAACGCGTTCCGGATCAGCTCGGCACCCGGCAGGCCCGCGCGGCTGATCGCGGCCCGGACCTTGCTGACGATGGCCTTCAGCGAGCTCTCCCAGGCGGCCGGCAGGCTGGCCGGCCAGATTTCGCTGGCCAGCTCGTCCCTCGACAGCGGCCGCACATGCTCGGCGGCGAGAAAGCCGAGCAGGTGGCGGCCCTGCGGCCCGGGCAGCGCCGACTCGGCCAGCAGATGCTCTCCGGCTTCGAGGCAGAGCGGCCCGGTCAGGTAGACGCGCATGTCGCGCCAGCCCCTTCCCAACCATCCGGCAACCCTTCGAGCGTAGCCTGCGTCACGAGTCCAGTCCGAGGAGGAGCCTGACATGGAGAAAGAGATCGTCTGTGACTGCGGCTGGCGCGTTCGCGGCAGTGAGGACGAGATCGTCGCCGCGGCCCAGGAACACGGCCGCACGGCACATGACATGGTGCCCACGCGCGAGCAGGCGCTGGCCACCGCCAAGCCCGTCCCGACGGAGGAGTAACCGATGAAGACGATCCACCACGTGTTCGAGGTCGCGGCGCCGCCCGGAAGGATATTCGCCGCGCTGACGACCGCCGAAGGGCTGTCGGGATGGTGGACCACGAAGGTGTCAGCGCAGGCTGAGGTCGGCGCGCTCGTGGATTTCACCTTCGGCGGCGATTTCAACCCCGACATGCGGGTCACCGAGCTCGACCCGCCCGGCCTGGTGGGCTGGGAGTGCGTCGGCGGTCATGAACCGTGGGCCGAAGCCTTCCGCTTCGAGCTGGAAGAGAAAGGCACCGGCACTGTCGTCCGGTTCTGGCAGAACTACGCACGCGAGCTGAGCGACGACGCCTACGGCACATACAACTTCAACAGGGGCTATTACCTGGAAAGCCTGCGCCTGCTCGGCGAAACCGGCATCGGCAAGCCCTTCCAGGCCGGCCAGTGACCGCGAAGAACCTCGTGCTGCACGCAACGACCGAACTGTTCGGCCGCCGCGACCTCAGCGCCATCGACCGGGCCTGGGCGGCGGACTACGTCGAGCACTCGACAATCGCCGGGCCTGGCCTTCCTGGCTTGCGGGAGGCGGCGGGCGGTCTTCCCGCCGGTTTCCGCTATGAAAGGCTGCGTGTCCTCGCCGAGGACGAACTGGTCGTGGTGCACGGCCTGTACCACGGGCTCGGTTCCGCCCCGATCGTGGGATGCGACCTGTGGCGAGTGGCGGACGACAGGATCGCCGAACACTGGGACGCGCGCCAGCCGTGGGCCGACCAGACGGTGTCCGGGCACACCATGACGGAAGGGCCCGCGATCGTGACGGAACCAGACAAGACCGCCGCCAGCAGGAAGTTGGTCGAGCAGTTCGTCGAGCTGATCATGATGGGCGGAGACCGGACGCAGATCACCCGGTTCTTCGACGGCGACCGTTTCATCCAGCACAACCCTCAGATCGCCGACGGCGTGAGCGGTCTCGGCCATGCGATTCAGGCCGGCGTATGGGCAGCCGTGGTGGAGCGCGTGCACCACATCGTCGCCGATGGCGAGTTCGTCTTCACCCAGGGCGAGGGAATGCTGCACGGCATCCCGACCGCGTTCTATGACCTTTTCCGCGTCGAGAACGACAAGCTCGCCGAGCACTGGGACGTAGTATTCGCCGAGCCGAAGACGCTGCCGCACGGCAACGGGCTTTTCTGATCTCCTCTTTGCTCTTCCCGCGCTGGACGGGCGCTGGCGCTGATTATGCCGATCCGCCGGTAGGCGATGCGAACGTGCTGCGCCCGAATTCGGAATTACTAATCTGGCCTCTTTGTTTCCGGCCTCTTTGTTTCCGGCCTCTTTGTTCCGGTCTCTTTGTTCTCGTCTGGTTCTTGAATCTCATCAGTCACATTCGCCTATCTATTCGGAAAATAACCGGGATACTGGTAATTTGAGGTTATATACGGTATCATATTCGAAGAATAATTCTCTTGCCGAACGGATGTGGCTCATGCCTTCGGAACCGGATCCCGCAGACCCCGGGTGGGGCGAGGATTCCGCCTGGCCGGACCGGGATCCGATGACGGCCGAGGAGCGGGAGGCGTGGCTGGACCGGCTGTGCGCGCAGGACGACGACCCGTTCGACCTGCCTGAGGAGTACTGGGATCCGGAGTCTTGCGCGCCGCCGCCGGGTCAGGACGAGCTGGCTGCCGAGGAGCTAGCTGAGGTTCACGAGGCTGCCGCCGATGAGATGCTCGCCTTGGACGCCGCCAGCACGGGGCGGCGGGGGCCTGAGCAGGCCGGGTCGGCCCGGGTGTTCCCGGGCGAGTCGGATAGCCGGGCGGCCGGGTTCGGGGCCGGGATGGCGTGGGACGTGATGCCGGGCTGCGCGCAGCTGGCGGTGGCCGCCGATGCCGCGGTGGACGGCAGCGGGCCGGGTGACCGGTTCGGCGGAGTAGCTGATCATGAGCTGGTCGGGCTGGTCTGCGCCTGGGACCGGGCCGAGGCGCACGCCGCGGCCCGCAAGCTGGTCGCGGTCGCGGAGGTGTTCCGGCGTAATCCCGAGGACGGGTTCGAGCCGGGCCCGGGGCAGATGCCTCAGGTGGTGCACGAGTTCACCCGGGACCAGCTGGCCCTGGCGCTGGGCGAGTCCCGGGCGGCCGCGGACTGGTCGACGGTGTACGAAACGGGCGCGGGCTCCTCGGTCACGGTCCCTCCCGGCGCAGGGCGGAGGTGGCGCCGTCGCGGCTGACGACGAACCGGACCGGGACCCGCTCGGCCAGGGCCGGCACGTGGGTGACCAGGCCGACCATGCGGTCCCTGTCGGCGGCGAGCCGCTCCAGCGTGGTGGCGACGGTATCGAGGGTTTCCGGGTCCAGGGTGCCGAACCCCTCGTCGAGGAACATGGAGTTCAGGTCGCGCACGCCGGCGGAAAGCTGGACGACCTGGCGGGACAGCGCGAGAGCCAGTGCCAGGGAGGCCTGGAAGGTTTCGCCGCCGGACAGCGTGTTCACCGGGCGGCTGGCCGCGGCGTCCTGGTAGTCGATGACCACCAGGTCGTTGCGGTCGTCCCGGTCCAGCTCGTACTGCCCGCCGGACAGCTCCATGAGCGTGGCCGATGCCTCGGCCACCAGCGAGTCCAGGGCCTCGCCGCACAGCCAGCGCTCGAAGCGATCTGAACGGAGCAGCCGACCCAGTTCGGAAGCGACCTGCTCGTCCTCGCGGTGGGTCCGGACCTGATCATCGAGCCTGGTCGCCTGCTCGCGGTCGCGGCGGACCCGGTCAAGATCAGCGCCCGCGTGTGCGAGGCGGCCGGCCACCTCGCTCGGGGCCTTCGCGGGATCGGTTACCCCGGCGATGCCGTGCTCGGACAGCAGGCCGAGCAGTGCGGCCGTGCCGGCGGTGATTTCCTGCCGCAGGGCTGAGGCCGCGGCGTCCAGGTCCGGGAGGCGCTGGCTGCGATCCGCGTGCTGCTCCGCGGCCCAGGTGGCCAGCGCGGCCCAGGCGACGGCCAGGTCACCTTCCTGGACGACGGGGGCACCAAGACCCACCACCGAGTCGCGCGCCCGGCGCAGGCCGGCCCAGGCCCTGGTCTCATCCTCGGCGAGGTCCTCACGGCCCTTCTTCGCCGCCACCAGCTCCCCACGCCGGGTCCGCGCGGCTTCGCGGGCCTGGCCCAGGGCTTCGTCGGCCCAGACGATCGCTTCGAGCGTGCTGATGACCTCGGGTTCCGCGGGTGCCGCCGCGAGCGACGCCGCCACGTCATCGAGGCCCCGGCGGGTGAAGTCCACGGTGGCCTCGGCGGCTGCCACCAGCTTGCCGGCCTCGCCGTGGGCGTTCCTGGCCTGGATGAGCTTCTTCCTGGCGGCGTCGACCGCGGTCCGGACCTCGTCAAGCCCCGGCGGCGTCGGATGGTGGGCAGCGCGGTGACCGGCTGGAGGCAGACCGGGCAGGGTTCGCCGACCCGCAGGCCTTCGGCGAGCGCGTAGGCCTGGTCGGCTTGCTGCGCAGCCTCCGATGCGGCGCGAGCGTGCTCCGCCTCCTGCTCGGCCTCCTCGAGACCGAGGGCGAGTGTGTGCTCCGCATCCCGTCCGGCGGTCAGGTCCGCTTGCTGCGCCTGAAGCCGGGTCGTGAGGGTGTGCTGCTGCTCGTAGGCACGAGCCAGGGCCTCCACGTGAGCCTGGTCGGGCAGCGTGGTGCGGGCCCGTTCGGCCTCTTCCTCGGCGCTGGCCGCATCGGCGGATTGCTTCTCGCGGGCCGTGACCCGCTCGTCGGCGGCGGCGATCCGGTCCGCCAGGTCCGCCACCCCGGGCGGCACGCGGACGGCCGCCAGCAGCCCGGCCTCGGCGCGCACGGTGTCGGCCGCCTCAGCCGCCTGGCGGGCCTGTTCGGCCCGCTGGCTGAGGGCGTGCAGGCGGCCTTCGACGTCCCGTCCGAGTTCTTGCAGTTCCCGGACGCGGGCGGCGGCCCGTTCCTCGGCTTCCTCGGTGGCATCGGCGAGCTTGGCCCGTTGTTCCAGCGCGAGGCGCGCCCGTTCGGCCGCCAGCCTGGCCCGGTCCCGGGCCTGCTGCCCGATCTTCTTGTAGACGCCGAACGCCAGCAGCTCGACGAGCAGCGCCTGGCGCTTGCTCGGCTCCGCCTGGAGGAAGTCGGCGAACCGGCCCTGCGGCAGCAGCACTGACTGGATGAAGTGGTCGTAGGTGAGCCCCAGGATGTCCTGGACCTTCGCCTTGACCGGGTCGGGGCCCTCGGCGAGGTGGTCGATGCTGGCGCCCAGGAGGTCGGCCAGCGGCGCGTCGGGCGCGACGGCTGGGTCGAGCCGGTCGAGCCGGGCCTCCCTGGTGTGCACCTGGCCGCGGGCGCCAGGGCATGGGCGATGACGTTCTCCTTGCCCCACCGGGGCACGGTGCCGTACAGCGCGAAGCACAGGCCGTCGATCAGCGTGCTCTTACCGGACCCGGTCGGCCCGGTCAGGGCGAAGAAGTTCACGTCGGAGAAGTCGACCTCGGCCGGCCGGCGGTAGCTGCCGAACCCGTCCAGGAACAGCCGCAGCGGTCGCATCAGGCCTCCCCGGTCAGGGCGGACAGGCCGGCCGGGTCGCTGGTCACCTCGTCGAGCAGCTCGCCGAACATCGCGGTCAGCCGCGGGTCGTCGACGTTCTGCTCGGTCAGGAAGTCGGCGAACAGCTGCTGCGGGCTGCGGCCGACCCGGCTCGTTCGGTCCCCGCTGCGGCCGCCGGGCCGGGGCCGGTGCGCGTCGTCGAGCATCACCTCCAGGGTGTTCGGCAGCCGTTCCCGGACCTCGTCCCCCAGGCCGGCCCGGCCCGGCTCGGCCAGCACCACCCGCAGGTAGGCGTCGCCCGCCTGCTCGCCCTCGTCGATCACCTGATCCAGGGTCCCGCGTAGCGTCCGCAGCGGGCGGCCGCCGGTGACCGGGACCGGCCGGGCGTCGGCGCGCACGCCCGGCTCGGCCGTGACGATCAGCACGGACGGGTCGTTGTCCTGCTCGCCGAAATCGACGGCCAGCGGCGAGCCGGAGTAGAAGATGGGGCAGGGCCCGGGGATCTCCTGGCACCGGTGCAGGTGGCCGAGCGCGACGTAATGCGCGCTCGGCGGGAACATGCTGGCCGGGAGCTCGTAACCGAGGCTGGTCTGCACGTCGCGCTCGCCGCCGCCGCGCCGGCCGCCCAGCAGCGTCGCGTGCGCCATGACCACGTTCACCGCGTCGCCGGTGAAGCCCTCGGTGAGGAGCTTCACCATGGCGTCGACCTGCCGGGCGTAGTCCAGGCTGTGTTCGGCGAAGTCGTGCAGCAGCGCCTCGGCGGCGCGCACCGCGTACCGGTGCGACAGGAACGGCAGCGCCGCGACGTTGACCGATTCCCCGCCGCGGGTGCGCAGGGCCACGGTGCCGCCCTGGCCGGGCCGTCTCGGCAGGCCCAGGACATGGAGGCCCAGCTGGCCGAGCACCGGCCGGTACACCGCATCCAGCAGGTTCTGGTTGTCGTGGTTGCCGGCGATCGCCACCACCTGGCGGCCGTCCTCGCGCAGCGCGAGCAGGGTCCGCATGACCAGGCCCTGGGCCTGAGCATTGGGCGCGGCCGTCTCGAACAGGTCACCGGCGATCAGCACCACGTCGACGTCTTCGGCGCGGGCCGTCCGCACGATGCTGCCCAGCGCATCAGCGCCTTGGTGTTGTGCGCCTCACCCTGGAGCACGCCGCAGTGGATGATCGAGTGCAGCAGGAACATGGCGAACGAGGTCTTGGTCGCGATCCCGGATACCCCCGAGATCGACACGTGCGCGCCGCGGGTCCCGTCGACGAACTCGAAGTTGACGTAGACCGGCTGCCCGTCCCGGGCGAACCCGACCGGGACCTTGGACGAGCCCATCTCGTCGAAGTACAGGGCCGAGTCGCGCTTTGCTCCCGCCGCGCGAGTCACCGG
>Ga0335081_10019738_pt1 | contig 10896 bp, 10 predicted proteins | sample Lox_Sample_35_FD_206713 | JGI IMG/M metagenome (GOLD analysis project Ga0335081, IMG submission 206713) | Soil microbial communities from Loxahatchee National Wildlife Refuge, Florida, United States - Lox_Sample_3.5 | ecosystem: Environmental > Terrestrial > Soil > Wetlands | place: USA...
CTCGTCGGACACTCCTCAGGCGCGGTGGCCGCGCTGGAGGCTGCGCTTCGGTCGCCTGCCAGCTTCGCGGCGATGGCGCTGTACGAGCCGCCACTCCCTGCCAGCTCACCGATCGCCGGTGAGCCCGGGAGACCCGCACGGGCCGCGCTGGACAGCGGGGACCCGAGCCAGGCGATGCGGATCCACATGCGCGACATCGTCGGGCTGCCGGCAGCCGACGTCGAAGCGATGTTCGTCCATCCCGAGACACACGCCCGGCTCGAACACGTCGGGGACTCTTGCTTGGGTAAGCCGTTCGACCGGTGCTGGTCTCGCTTACGAGGCTCAGGCGGACTGGGCAGCCCGACGCCGACTATGCTGGCGCTAATCGGTTTTCGTAGGCCATTCGGGCGGCCGGGGCGTGGTCGACGAACGAGGGTGCCGTGCTCTGGAAGACATGTCCCAAGTGAACGACTCGGCGGAGTCGCTCGACCAAGAGCGTTACCGTGCGTTCTTCGAAGAGAGCATGGATGGGGTGCTCTTCACTCGCCCGGACGGCACTGTGCTGAAAGCGAATCCGGCGGCGTGTGAGATCCTCCTTCTGACGGAAGCCGAGATCTGTGCCCGAGGGCGCGCTGGGCTTGCGGATCCCACCGACGAGGCGTGGGCAGCCGGGATAGCTGAGCGCCGGCGGAACGGCCGGTTCCGTGGTGACCTCAGGATGCTGCGCGGCGATGGATCGACCATCACCGTCGAAGCGACATCCCGAGTCTTCGGCGGAGCGGACGGTACGACCCATACGTGCGTTGTGTTCCGCGATATCACCGAGCGGTTGCGCCTCACCGAGGAGCTGCGGAACGCCGATGCGGTTGCGCGAGCGACGACGACGCGGTTGCAGGAGTTGCTCGAGCAAGCGTCCGACCCGATCTTCGTCGCCGATCTGGAGGGGCGGTACACCGAGGTGAACGAGGCCGCGTGTCGGATGCTCGGTTTCTCGCGCGAGGAACTCCTTGGCAAGACGATCGTCGATCTGATTCCGGACGTGGATCGCGAGCGGCTCTGGCGAACGAGGGAGGAACTGCTGATGGGGGGCGTCCGGGTCGATGAGTGGACGCTCGTGCGGAAGGACGGTGCGGCGGTACCGGTCGAGGTGAGTGCGAAGATCCTTCGCGATGGGCGCTGGCAGGCCATCGTGCGCGATATCAGCGAGCGCAAGCGTGCAGAGGAGGAGCGCGTCCGGGCCTCCCGGCGCGTGGCTGAAATCCTCGAGGCGGCGCCAGACGCCGTCGTCGTCTGCGACGCCGAGGGTCGGATCGTGGTCGTGAACGAGCAGACCTGGCGGCTCTTTGGCTACGAGCGAGAGGAGCTGCTCGGCAGAAGCGTCGACGAGCTGATCCCCGAACGCTTCCGCGATCGCCATCTCGAGCACCGGGCCGCGTACGCAGCAGCGCCGCAGACGCGGCCGATGGGCTTCGGACGTCAGCTCACCGGACGTCGCAGAGACGGTTTCGAGTTTGCGGTGGATATCACGCTCGCGACCATCACGAGCGATGAGGGGCCGCTCGTGTTGGTCTTCGTACGCGATGTCACCGAACGGGAGCGCCGGGAGCGGGCCGAAAGGGAGTTCATCGCAAATGCTGCACATGAGCTGCGGACACCGCTGGCGGGAATCGTCAGCGCCGTGGACGTGCTGCAGGGCGGTGCCGCCGCTGTCCCGGAGCAGCGCGAGCGATTCCTGGACGGGATCGCCGGCGAGGCAGCACGGTTGACCACTCTTGTTCGGGCGCTGCTGCTCCTCGCGCGTATCGAGAGCCAGCAGGAGACGATCGCGCTCGAACGGGTCGAGCTCCGACCGCTGCTGGGTGAGGCGGCCCGCCAGTTCGACACCGCCGCGGACGTAGAAACCGTGGTCGAGTGCCCCCGGGGGCTGGCCGTTCAGGCCAACCGAGTGCTCCTGGAGGCGGCGATCCGAAACCTCGCCCAGAACGCGAGCCGTCATACGCGGCATGGTCAAATCAAGTTCCGCGGGACGGGGAGTGCGGATGGAACCGTCACGATCGAGGTACGCGACAGCGGCCGTGGTATGCCTCCGGATGTCCAGGATCGCGTCTTCGAGCGCTTCTTCCGGCCGGCTAGCGACCGCGAGGGCTTTGGGCTCGGGCTTCCGCTCGTGCGGGAGATTGTTCGTGCGCTCGGTGGGAAAGTCGAGATCGAGTCGGAGCCCGACCTCGGGACGACGGTCAGGCTGCATCTGGAGGGGGCGGAGTGAAACGGCGGATCCTGATCGTCGAGGACGAGCCGCTGATCGCCGATTCGGTCACGTTCGCGCTCGAGCGTGAGGCGTTCGAGGTCGAGGTCGCGGCCGACGGCGCGTCGGCGCTCGCGAAGGCGGCCTCGAGGCCGTGGGACCTCGTGGTCCTCGATCTGGGGCTTCCTGACCGCTCGGGCCTCGACGTCTGCCGGGATCTGCGCGACGCAAGCTCGGTGCCAATCGTGATCCTGACGGCACGCGACGCGGAATACGACCGTATCATCGGCCTCGAGGCCGGATCGGACGACTACCTGGTGAAGCCGTTCTCGATGGCGGAGCTAGTCGCCCGCGTCCGTGCACAGCTCCGTCGTCGCGACCTCGACCACACGGAACCGAGCGCTAACGTCCGCCACGTCGGGGGCCTGACGCTTGACTCGAGTCGCCGTCAGGTACTTGTTGACGGCATCGCGGTGCACCTCACCAATTCCGAATTCGCGCTCCTCGAGTTGCTCTGTGAACAACCGGATCACGTCGTCAGCAGACGTGCGATCGTGGAGCGGCTCTGGTCGGGCACCTACGTGGGCGACACCCGCGTCTGCGACACCTACGTCTCGCGGCTCCGCAAGAAGATCGAGTTCGACAGCGACAGCCCCGTCCGCATATTGACCGTCCGCGGGCATGGCTACCGGCTCGTGACTGCCTGACAGAACTGACAGGAAACTGCCAGTCGAGTGTCACCCACGGTTCCTCCGCGCCGTGAATCCTCGGATCTGACCGAGCGAGCACTCCTCGCCCCGGTCAGGGGGAACTTCCCTAGGGGATGACGGCGGGGACGGCTGGCCCCTTCACAGGGGTCAGCTGTTACTAACGCGACAGGAGGCCCAGATGGAGACAATCGCAACCGATCCGGCCGACCGGAAGCGTGGCGTCAACAACATGATGCGCGAAGGACTGCGCGCTCATGATCCAAACGAGCCGATCCCCTTCTTCTGCGAGTGCGACAGCAAGGACTGCTACGAAGCGGTCTGGCGAACCGGCCTCCAATACGACGAGGCCCGCCGCGACGCAAGTTGGCGCGCGCTGGCGCCCCACGCAGCAAGCGCGACAGAAACGGCGCAACAGCGAGGCGCGATCCCGGCCGTCTACGAAGCCGTATGACCCAACCTGAGACGTGCCGACCACAGCCGTCTGAGCGGCCAGCGAGGTTTCGCCGACATGTTCGGGCCAAGCTCGGCGATCAGCCGCGACGCCGCTCGAGCTGCGTGCTTCTCTCACGACAGTGGGAGCTCTCAGGGCCGCCTTTGCGACCAGTGGACACTCTGCTACCGACCTGCCGGGCTGGTCGCCCGCCGCTGCATCGGGAATTCACTGGGAGGGGAACCGGGGACTCGCGTCTGGCAGGCTCGAATCAGACTCAGCTACCGACAGACTCAGTGCCGCGCGCAACTCGACTGTGTACGGCGAAAAACCAGATGCCAGTCGCGTTCTTCTGCGAATGCGGTGCCGTCGGCCGCTTCGCGCCGGTCTTCGTCTCGCCGGCCGACTTCGCCGCAGCCATGGCTGCGAGTCGCGGCTGGGTGCTCACGGACGGACACGGGCCCTGGACGGGCGAGACGCCATGAGCGCCCGAGCTCACACCGGTGAGATTCGTGTTCGCGAGCCGGTTCGCACTCGAGTGCCTTTGTCGGAATCGAAGCTTTGGTCTTCTGCTGCACGGCCGGGGATGGTGCCGCGGGCTCGTCTCGCGCGGCTCCGAGAGGCCGCGATCCGCAGCCGGCTGACAGTCGTCTCTGCCCCTGCCGGCTACGGGAAGTCGACCCTCGTCGCAGAATGGAACGACCTCGATCCACGAGCGACCGGGTGGGTTCATCTCGACCGCGGCGACAACGACCCGGTCGTCCTGCTCTTCGACATCGCAAGGGCACTCGAACGCCTGGGGCCACCCCCGGATCGGATCCGGGATGAGCTGGCGCGAGAGCGGCCGAGGATCGATCAGATGGTCTTGCCTCTGCTCGGGGCCGAACTGGACGACCGCGGGCCATTCGTGCTCGTGCTGGACGACGCGCATGCCGTCACTGCGGAGAAGAGCCTTGCGATCCTCGCATTCCTCGCCGACCGTGTCCCGGACGGGTCACAGCTCCTGCTCGTGACGCGAGGAGAGCCGGGCGTACCCCTCGGCCGGGTGCGTGCAAGCGGGGATCTCGTCGAGGTGGGGAGCGCGGATCTGGCTCTGGACGCGCAGGAGACGCAGGCCGTGGCGGCAGGTAACGGGCTCGACCTGCCGGAGGACGCAGCCGAGGCGTTACGGGAGCGCACCGAGGGCTGGGCTGCTGCGGTCGTGCTTGCAGCGCTGTCGCTCCGAGGCCGCGAGGACGCCGGGGAGCGAGCCGCCGCGCTGTCGGGCGACCAGCAGGACATAGCCGACTATCTCCTCGAGGAGGTGCTGAAGAGCCAACCCGAGGAGCTGGCGACATTCCTGCTCGCGACGTCGATTCTCGAGCGGATGACCGCGCCGTTGTGCAACGCCGTTCTCCTCATCGACAACGCAGCCGATTCGCTCGAGGCGCTGGTGCGTTCGAATGCGTTCGTGATCCCTCTCGACGATGGTCGCGAGTGGTTTCGATACCACCACCTGTTCGGCGATCTCTTGCGCGCCGAGCTGAAGCGGCGCCACCCCCAGCTGGTCCGCGAGTACCTGGTCCGAGCCGCAGGCTGGTGCGAGGTCCACGGACGCCCAGACGAAGCGTTCGCCTATGCGCACGAGTCCGGCGATCTGGCCCAGGCAGGCCGGATCGCTCTCGCCAACCGAGCCGGGTTCACGCAGCGCGGCCAGAGCCAAACTTTGCAGCTCTGGCTCGACCGCTGCACCGATGATCAGATCGCCTCCGACCCGCAGTTGGCGATCGCAGCTCTGTGGGCCCTCGGGTATCAGGGCGACGAGGCCCGAGCACGGCGATACATAGCTGCGGCCGAGCAGGGCCCGCTCGACCTGGAATCCGCCGACGGCTCGTCCTCGCTTCGGTCCGCACTTGCGTACGCGCGTACAGCCGTCGCTCCCGACGGAATCACGCAGATGCTGCGCGACGCCGAATACGTGTACGCGTCCGAGACTGTGGGCACACGGTGGCATCTCGGCGGTGCCCGTGTCATCGGCATGGCCTACGTTCTCATGGGGCGCCCTCAGGAGGCGATGATGCCGCTCCGGGAGGCACTCACCGGAGAGCAGCCGCGTGCCGGACGGGTTCTGCCTTTGGCCTATCTCGCGTTGGCGGCGAGGGACCAGGGCAATCGCAGAGACGCGCACCGCTGGGCGGCGCAGGCGGCCCAGGTGGTCGCCGAGGAACACCTCGAGGAAACGATGTTCAACGCCGTCGCGTGCACCGCAGCGGCCTTCACGAGTCTGGACCGCGGGGACCACACTTCAGCCGAGAGCCGGCTCGAGGAAGTTCGGCTTCTTCGTCCCTTGATTTCCGCGTCCCGTTGGCTCGACGCCGATCTGGCGTTGCGCTGCGCCGATGTCAGCTTCGATCTCGGGAACCGGACGGGCGCTGCGGAGTTCGCCCAGATCGCAGGTGACGCTTTGCACGGGTATCCCGACGCCGGAGCTCTGCCGACCCGGCTGCAACGCACCCTCGAGCGAATCAGGCTTGGACGCGACTACGAGCTCACCACTGCCGAGCTCCGGCTCATCCACTTCCTGCCGACCCATCTCTCGCTCCAGGAGATCGCCGATCATCTCTACCTCTCGCGCCCAACCGTCAAGACGCACATCGCATCGATCTACCGCAAGCTGGGCGTCGACGGCAGATCGCAAGCAGTCGAGCTCATCAACCTGCTCGGCCTGGGATCGATGAAGGTCATGGTCACAGATCGCGCGAGCGGCTGAGTCCACGGTTCGGCTAGCGCGAGTCGAATCGGCCTGAGGATCACGGTCGCATCCGGCCCGTCCTTGCCCCCTCGGGGCAGGTCGACTTGCTCCAATGAGAGTCGACAGCGGACAATTGCGAGTGCGTACGTGTGAACTCCCTTTCCGACTTGCGGTGAGGACGTCTCCGGACGTAGGCGTGGTGGTCAACTCGGTGGGCGGTGGGTCGCCGCAACGCGTGCCAGCTTGAGGGGAAGCTCGGCACGTACGACGGTGCCGCGGCCCGGCGGACTATCGACCAGAAGCTGACCTTCAAGTGTCTCGATTCGGTCCCGAAGCCCGCGCAGTCCCGTACCTCCGTCGGGGCGGGCGCCGCCGGTGCCCTCGTCGGCGATCTCGACGATGATCCAGCCGTCGCCGCAGGTGACCCGGACCGCGGCCGAGCAGGCGCCGGCGTGCTTGGCGACGTTTGCGAGAGCCTCGGAGACGGCGTAATAGGCGGTCGTCTCCACGGGCTCCGGCAGACGTTCCGGCAGGTCAATGTCGAGTTCGACGGCGACCGGCGCGCGCGCGGCCAGCACGTCCAGCGCCGGCCCGAGGCCGCGCTCCGTGAGCACAGCCGGGTGGATTCCCTGTGCGAGCTCGCGCAACTCGCTCAACGCCTCGGCGAGCTCGTCGGACAGCGTCGCGAGGAGGTTCTCGGTGTCATCGGTCGAGACGGGAAGCGTCGCCTGCGCCCGCCGCAACCCGATCGACAGTGCGACCAGTCGCTGCTGTGCGCCGTCGTGGAGGTTTCGCTCCAACCGGCGTCGCTCGGCGTCGCTGGCCTCGACGATGCGCAGCCGGGAGGCCTCCAGTTCCTCTCGCGCCTGGGCACTGGCGACCGCGAGCCCGACCAGCTCCGCGAACGCCTGCATCCGCTGTTCCGTCTCGGGCGGCAGCGACTCTCCCTCCCGCAGCGCCACGCCGATGATGCCCCAGATCGAGCCGGCAACGATGATCGGGACTCCGAGTGTTGAGCGGAAGCCGAGCTCGCGGATGCGCTGGGCCAGCTCACCCTCGAGGCCCTCGAAACCGTCGATGCGGGCCGGCGCGCCCGTGTGCAGCACGGTCCATGCGGTGAGCCCCTCCTCGATCGGCACGGTGCTTCCGATCTCGATGCCGTCGATCATGTGGCTCCCAAAGCGGCCGACGATGGTGCTGCTCGTGGCGTCGACAAAGCGTTGGAGCACAGCTTCGCGGATCCCGAGCAGCCGGCAGACCTCCTCCGTCACGAGCTGGAAGACCTGCTCCGGCGGGGCGTCGCTCGCGACGAGCGTCGCCACCCGCCGGAGCGCCGCCTGCTCCGCGGCGAGCCGGTGGAGCTCTGCACCCGCCCAGCGCTTCTCGGTGAAGTCGCGCATGATGATCACGACCTCGCCGTCGCCGCTCGGCACCATCCGCGACTCGCAATAGTGGACGGCGCCGTCGAGCTCCAACTCGTACTCGACCGAGCGCATCTCGCCGCTCTCGCGGGCCCTCCGTGCACAGCTGAGGAGCGCCTCGGCCACGTCGGGCGGAGCGACGTCGCGGACGCTGCGGCCGACCAGCTCCTCGGCCGAGAGCGGGAGCTCGGCGTGCTCGTCGACACGCACGTCGAGGTAGGTGCCCGCTGCGTCGATCCGGAGCATCACGTCGGGGATCGCGCTGAGCAGCGCTCGGTTGCGAGCCTCCACCTGCCGCACGGTCGCACCGTCGCGCGGGTTACGCGCTGCACCCGGCTCGGCCGAAGGGGAGGCGCTGGGCCGGAGCGCTCGTTCCTTCATTCGAGCAACCTCTTGAGAGCCGCGTGCTCGTCGACGATGAGGACACCCCGCATCGGCCTACACCTGTTCGGGCAATCCCGCCTGTGCCATCTTCATCAGATCCTGTTACCCGGACACGTCGTTTGTAGTCCGACGCCGGCGTCTCCCCGCGTGGCTTGCGACCGGCGGTCTAGGAGATCCTGCGGCGGTACGTGAGCATGGCGAAGCTGTACGCGACGATGAGGATGGCGAGACACCAGGCGAGGGCGATCCAGATGTCGGTGCCGACCGGGTGGCGTGTGAACAGGTCGCGAATGGCGTTGACGATGGACGTCACCGGCTGGTGCTCGGCGAAGGCGCGCACGGGGCCGGGCATGGTGTCGGTGGGCACGAATGCCGAGCTGATGAAGGGCAGGAAGATGAGCGGGTAGGAGAACGCGCTCGCGCCGTCCGCGGACTTCGCGGAGAGACCGACGATGACGGCCATCCAGGTCAACATCAGGGTGAACAGCACCAGGATGCCCGCGACCGCGACCCACGCCGGCACTCCCGCATCCGACCGGAAGCCCATCAGGAGGGCAACGAGCACGACAAGCACGAGCGAGATCAGATTGGCGACCACTGAGGTCAGCACGTGCGCCCACAGGACGGACGACCGTGCGATGGGCATTGACTGGAATCGCTCGAAGATGCCGCTCTTCATATCCAGGAATAGCCGGAATGCCGTGTAGGAGATGCCCGTAGCGATTGTGATGAGCAGAATGCCGGGCAGCAGGTAGTTCACATATGAGTCCGACCCTGAGTTGATCGCGCCGCCGAACACGTAGACGAACAGCAGCAGCATCGCGATCGGCATGATCGCGGTCGTGATGATGGTGTCCGGGCTGCGCGTGATGTGGCGCAGGGACCGTCCGAGCAGGACAGCCGTGTCGCTGAAGAAATGATTGGTCATCGTTGCTCCTTACTCGTCATGCCGCCGCCGCGGTCACTGCCTGCTCGCCGCCCTTGCCGTGGTCACTGACGATGGCAAGGAAGACGTCCTCGAGGGTCGGCTGCTTTTCGACGTATTCGACCTTGGCAGGCGGGAGCAGCTGCTTGAGCTCGGCGAGGGTGCCGTTCACGATTATCCGCCCCTCGTGGAGGATCGCGATCCGGTCGGCGAGTTGTTCGGCCTCGTCCAGATACTGCGTCGTGAGCAGCACCGTCGTGCCGTGCTCGGCGAGCTCTTTGACCGTCTGCCACACCTCGATGCGCCCCTGGGGGTCGAGCCCGGTCGTCGGCTCGTCGAGGAAGATGACGGGCGGGTCCCCGACCAGGCTCATCGCGATGTCGAGGCGGCGACGCATGCCGCCCGAGTACGTCGACACCTTCCGGGCGGCCCCGTCGGTCAGCGAGAAACGATCGAGGAGGTCATCCGCGATCGTGCCCGGGTCGTCGAGGTGCCGCAACTTGGCGACCAGCACGAGGTTCTCCCGCCCGCTGAGGATCTCGTCGACGGCGGCGAACTGTCCGGTGAGGCTGATGGCCTCCCGCACCTCGGCTCCCTGAACGGCGACGTCGAAGCCGTCGACGCTGGCAGTCCCCGCGTCGGCCCTGAGCAGCGTGGACAGGATCTTCACGACCGTGGTCTTGCCCGCCCCGTTGGATCCGAGCAGGGCGAAGATGCTGCCGCGCTCCACGTCGAAGTCCACGCCGCGCAGCACACGCAGGTCCTTATACGACTTCTCCAGACCCCGAACATGGATGGCTGCGTCGGCGGTCATTCCTGGTCCCCTCGCTCCGCCTCCTCGATCGCCTTGATCAGGCGACCGCGTTCTTTGTCGATCCATCGCTCGCCGGTGTAAGCCTGGGCGAACGTCTCGGCGAACTCGACCGGGTCGTCACCGACGATCGCGCGCACGGGCGTCCCGTCGGCCGCGGCACGCTCCCAGAGGTCGGCGAGGTCGCCGAACATCTCGACGATGGTCTCGCCGTCCGTGAGGCCCCCGTAGACCATGAAGTACCGCTGCAGAGCCTTCGCGACGGTGCCGTACGGCTCGGGGAGGGCCTCGATGCGGGCCCTGTACTGCCTGTACTGCTTCTTCTGCTCGAGCGACCCGGTAACCAACTCGATCCACCTTGCGGTCATGTCTATCTGCCTCCTTCGCGGAGCTGTTCGAGCCGTTCTGCGAGGAAGCTCCAGGTCCCCCAGAACTCTTCGAGATACTTCCGTCCCTGGGCGTTGAGGGAATAGACCTTGCGAGGCGGCCCCTTCTCGGACGGGACCTTCTCCACGTCGACGAGGCCGCGCTGCTCAACCCTGATGAGCAGGGCGTAGACCGTGCCCTCGGCGATGTCAGAGAAGCCCTGCTCCCGCAGCCACGCCGTGATCTCATAGCCGTACGCAGCCCGGCCGGAGAGGATCGCGAGGACGATGCCCTCCAGCGTGCCCTTGAGCATCTCCGTCATCTGCTTGCCCACGTACTACCTCTCTACTCAGTGAGACTGACTACTGGTACATAGTAGCACTCAATAGTGGCACTGCAAGCCGGGCCCCGGTGGCAGATCTACGACGACTCGATCGCTGTGGCGATGGCCGAAGCGCCATGCCTTCGGTATGGCCCCGACGCGCCGAAGGGCGTTTGCGATCCGCTGCTGCTCGGCCACCGCCACGAACTCTCCGTGCCGCTGCCGGGCGATCTCGAAGTGAATGTCGGGATGCAAGGCCATCTCGATGCTCCCTTGTCACGGATCACTCGAGGCTGCCAGCGCCAGATCCGCCTGCCAATAGGGCCAACCGACGTCCGTCGGTGCGGCGAACCCGACATCGCCATGACGTCCAGCGGAGGTTCGGTTGACCGCGGCTAGACGTCGATCGACTCGACGAGTCTGCTCACGGCTTACACGGTTGTCGCTCTCACTTCCTATCGACGACCTCTCGCGCCTAGTTGCCCAGCGATCGCTGGTAGCGAGGCAGGTGCGGTGCGAGGACGCCGTGGGCGACCGAGGTAGCCTCTCGCTCTCGGCCGCTGTCGACA
>Ga0335081_10019739_pt1 | contig 10896 bp, 6 predicted proteins | sample Lox_Sample_35_FD_206713 | JGI IMG/M metagenome (GOLD analysis project Ga0335081, IMG submission 206713) | Soil microbial communities from Loxahatchee National Wildlife Refuge, Florida, United States - Lox_Sample_3.5 | ecosystem: Environmental > Terrestrial > Soil > Wetlands | place: USA: Florida...
CCGGCCGGCTGCCGCCGGGTCCTGCCGGCCAGCGTCGCCGAGGCCGCGACATACATCCTGCAGGGCGTCCTGACCAGCGGCACAGCCGAGGGCGATGGCATCAGCCGGGCCGGCGTCGCCATCCCGGCAGCCGGCAAGACCGGGACCGCCAACAACTTCGAGTTCGCCGCGTTCGGCGGCTTCACGCCCCGCCTGGCCGGCTACGTGTCGATGTTCAATCCGGCCGGGCCGGTGGACCATCCGATGGTCGGGTACGCGTCCTGCTTCCGGTCCGCCGGCGGCAGCCAGGACTGCCCGGGCTCGGTCTTCGGCGCGAACGCCGGCCAGATCTGGCAGCTGACCTTCGACCACGCGGACCTCGGCAGCACCGTGGCGTCGTTCCGCTATCCGGCGGGCGGCGACTTCTTCCGCCAGGGCACCGGCCAGTCGGTCGGCAACCCGCCAAAGCATCACTGAGCGCCGGCCGGCCACCGCCGGCGGATCCGGCCGGACTCAGGCCTGCTGGTGGTCGGCCAGCGTGGGAGTCCGGCGGGCGACAAGCTCGGTGACCACCCGCGCGATGTGCTGCGGCGCCAGGCCGAGGTCGTCCAGCAGGTCGCCCCGCTCGCCGTGCTCCAGGAACTCCTGCGGCAGGCCGAAGGTGCGTACCGGCGTGTCCACGTCCGCGTCGCGCAGCAGCCTGGCTACCGCATCGCCGAACCCGCCGACCCTGCCGTTGTCCTCCACCGTCACGACGAGCCCGTGCTCGCGGGCGGCCGGCGCCAGCGCGGGATCGAGCGGCTTGACCCAGCGCGGGTCGACGACGGTCACGCCGATCCCCTGGTCCGCCAGCCGCTCGGCGGCTGTAACGCACACCCCTGCCATCGGGCCCGCGCCCAGCAGCAGCACGTCCCCGGCCGCCGCTCCCGGCGACCGCAGCACGTCCATGCCGCCGAGCGTGGCCACGGCGGGCACGTCCGGCAGGGACAGCCGGCCGGGGAAGCGCAGCGCCGTCGGCCCGTCGTCAATCGCGACCGCCTCGCGCAGCAGCTCGACGATCCGCGTGCCGTCCCTGGGCACCGCGACCCGCAGGCCCGGCACCAGCTGCAGGATCGAGCCGTCCCACATGCCGTGATGGCTGGCCCCGTCCGGTCCGGTCACCCCGGCCCGGTCCAGCACGAACGTCACCGGCAGCCGGTGCAGGGCGACGTCCATGATCACCTGATCGAAGGCCCGGTTCAGGAACGTGGCGTAGATCGCCACCACCGGGTGCAGCCCGCCCATGGCCAGGCCTGCCGAGCTGGTCACCGCGTGCTGCTCGGCGATACCCACGTCGAACACCCGGTCGGGGAAGGCAGCGGCGAACTTCGCCAGCCCGGTCGGGTGCAGCATCGCGGCCGTGATCGCGACGATGTCCGGCCGGCTCGCCCCGATCTCGGCGAGCTCCTCGCCGAAGACCTGGGTCCACGGCCGCGGCCGCGGCGTCACGGCCGCGCTGGCCTGCTTGCCGCCCGCCGGGCTGACCTGATGCAGGCAGTCCTCGTCGTTCTCCTCAGCCAGCGGATAGCCGAAGCCCTTCCTGGTGATCACGTGGACCAGGACGGGGCCGCCGAAGTCCCGGGCTCGCCGCAGTGCGTGCTCGACCGCCTGCTCGTCATGGCCGTCGACCGGCCCGAGGTACTTCAGGCCGAGGTCCTCGAACAGCACCTGCGGCTGCAGGACGTCCTTCAGCCCCTTCTTGATCCCGTGCAGCGTTTCGAAGAGCGGCGGACCCACCAGCGGCGTGTGCGACAGCGAGGACTTGATGTACTCCAGCACCTGCTCGTAACGCTGCGACACCCGGACCGAGGCCAGGTGCTCGGCCAGCCCGCCGATCGTCGGCTGGTAGGACCTGCCGTTGTCGTTCACGACGATCACGAGCCTGCGATCGCGCGCCGCGGCGATATTGTTCAGCGCCTCCCAAGCCATCCCGCCGGTCAGGGCGCCGTCGCCGATGACAGCCACGACGCACCGGTGCGACTCGCCGCGCAGCTGGTACGCCTTCGCCAGACCGTCCGCATAGGACAGGCTGGTCGACGCGTGCGAGTTCTCGACGACGTCATGCTCGGACTCGGCCTGGTTCGGGTAGCCCGAGACCCCGCCGCGCTGGCGCAGACCGGGAAAGCCCTCGTGGCGGCCGGTGAGCAGCTTGTGCACGTAGGACTGGTGGCCGGTATCGAACACGACCCGGTCGACGGGCGAGTCGAAGACCCGGTGCAGGGCGATCGTCAGCTCGACGACGCCCAGGTTCGGGCCGAGGTGACCGCCGTTGGCGGTCACTACCTTGATCAGGTAGTCCCGGATCTCGGCGGCTAGCTGGGGCAGGTCCTCGGCACCGAGGGACTTGAGATCGCGCGGACTCCGGATGCTCTCCAACAAGCTCACTTAGTCTGCTCCTCGTGCTCGGCAGGAAGCTTCCGCTGCCCGCTGGCTGGCACGGCGGTGCCCGCCGGGTCAGTCGAGTCTATTTCCGCTGTGCCCGCGCCACGCACTGCGGCACGGCACTGCGCCGGTGTCCCGACCCGAGACCGGCGCGGGGCTGCAAATCATGCTAATCAGCTTCTTTCCATCGTATGGCGCTGATTACCGGCCAGCGCTGCAGCCCCCCGAGCCGGCCGCAGGCGTCTAAGGTGGTGTCCCATGACTGGCGAACTGTCCCCCGCTGGTGGCGCGGGCGAGCTGCGGGCCTCGCACGCCGACCGGGACCGGGTCGTCGAGGTGCTCAGGATCGCGGCGGGGGACGGCAGGATCACCGCCGACGAGCTTGACCAGCGACTCGATGCGGCGCTGACGGCCACGACACTGGGCGAACTCGCCGTCCTCACCACCGACCTGCCCCGCGTGCCCGTCAGCCCGGCCGGCCTGCCAGCACAGTCGCCCAAGGACCTGATCCGCATCGACTGCGGCGGCGGGGTGGCCCGGCGTGACGGTCCCTGGCTGGTGCCGAAGCGGATGGAGATCAGCGTCACCAGCGGCGTGGTCCAGCTGGACTTCACTCGGGCGACGATCACCGAGCCGGAGCTGCATATCGAGGCGACCATCGGCAGCGGCGTCCTCAACCTGGTGACCAGGCCGGGCATCGAGGTGGAGCTGGACGCGGTAGCCACCGCCAGCGGCACCGCCACGGTCCGCCCGCCGGCCGGGCCGCCGGCGCCGGGCATCCTGCGCATCGTGATCTCCGGCCGGGTAGACAGCGGCGTGCTCGCTGCCGAGCCGCCCGCCGGGCCACGGCGCACGTTCCGGCAGTGGCTGCTGCGTCGCCCCCCGGCGCGCCGGGCGCTGCCCCGCTAGCCTCCGGCCGGCACCGTGATCGGCCGGCCGGCCAGCCAGCCGGTGATCAGCTGCGCCACGGCGATCACGAGCAGGACCGCGACGGGAATGCTCCAGCCGCCGGTCTCGGTGTGCAGGAAGCCGATGACCAGCGGCCCCAGGCTCGCAATCAGGTACCCGATGCCCTGCGCGAAGGCGGAAAGCGAGGCAGCCGTGCCGGGATCGGGCGCCCTGGCCATCGTGTAGTAGATGCCGAGGCCGAGGGTGGCGCCCTGGCCGAGCCCGAGCAAAACCATGAACTCGGGGGCGAGGCCGTACGGTCCGAAGCCGGCGCCGGCCAGCCCGCCGGCGGTCGCGATCATCGAGGCCGCGGCCAGCAGCCGCTGGTCCGCGAACCGATGCGCCAGCACCGGGACGGCAAGCGCGGTGATCGCGTTGCCGAAGTTCATGAGGGCGAGCAGCGTCCCCGCATAGGCGGCGCTCGCGCCCCGGTCACGGAACATCGTCGCGAACCAGGACAGCGTCGCGTAGTAGGACAGGCTCTGCAGGCCCATGAACAGCATGACCTGCCACGCCAGCGCGTGCCCGCGCATCGCCAGCGCGCCAGCATGCGCGCCGCGCTCGGGCAGCGTGCGGAATCTCAGCTGCGGCGCCCAGACGAGCACCGCGATGATCGCCGGGCCCGCCCACAGGCCGAGCGTGAGCCTGGCCGCGGGCGTCCCGCCGCCTGCGGCGGTGAAGATAGGAACCGCCAGTGCCGAGGCCGCGATCGCCCCCGCCGCGAGCGCCAGCAGGTACAGCCCGATGAGCAGGCCGGCCCGCTCCGGCGCGCGTCGCTTGACCAGGCTGGGCAGCAGCACGTTCATCAGCGCGATCCCGCCGCCGGCCACGATCGTGCCGGGAAACAGCAGCGCAGACGGGGCCGTGCTGCGCAGCACCAGGCCGCCCGCTATCAGGACGAGTGCGCCGCCGAGTACCCGCTCCTCGCCGTACCTGCGGCTCAGCGGCGCGCCGCTGCCGGAGAACACGCCGAAGCAGAGCACGGGCACGGCGGCGAGCACCGCGAGGCTGCCGGACGAGACGTGCAGGACGGACTCGAGCTCCGGGAACACCGGCGGCAGGCCGGTGATCATCGAGCGCAGGTTGAAGGCAACCACGAGGATGCCGGTGACCAGCAGCGCCCCGCCCGCGGCCCGGCTCTTGCTCACGCGCGCACCCGGCTGGCCGGCGCCGGCGCCAACCGGGCGGTGCACGCATCGGCGCCGGTTACGACGCTGAGGCTGGTGTGCACCGCTGTCTCATCCGCCCGGCCGGGACCGGGCCGCGTGGCCGCCCGGCCCGGCACCGACGGCGCGCTGGTCGGCCGGTTCGGCGGCGTCAGCACGGTCAGGATGCCGGTGATCATCAGGACTACGGCGAGCGCCGCCACTTCCAGCCGGATCGCTCGCGCCGGGCCGGCGCCCGGTTCAGGCCTGCTCCGCATCCACCTGCGTCCGGCGTACGCCAGCCCCGCGGCCACGCATACCACCGCCGCCTTGGCGAGCAGGAACAAGCCGTAGCCGGTGTGCACCAGGTCACCAGGAGGCACCAGGACGAGCGCGGAGATCACGCCGGTGATGAGGACGATCGCGAACAGCCACGCCGCCGCAGTCGCGTACAGCCGGATGATGCCCTGCATGGCAGCAGGGTTGTCGCGCCACGCGAGGCCGGCCCGCAGCGCGTAGCACAGCATCCCGGCCCACAGCACGGCCGGCAGCAGGTGGCAGTAGCTGACGAGGGCGCCGGCCACCGGGATGACGCCCTCCGGATGCGAGCGGACCCCCTCGGCGGCCACGACCCCGCACAGCAGCACGGCGGCCCAGCCCGGCCTCCGCACGCGCGCCGCGAGCGCCGCGAGCGCGAAGAGCACGGCCTCGACCGCCGCGATCCTGGCGGTCCCGCCATCCGGCAGGCCGGGCGGCGCCGGCGATGCCAGCCGGGCCGCGAGCGCCGGGCCGGCCGCCGCGGTCACGAGCAGCGCCGCGCTCGCGGCCAGCCCGGCCAGCGCGCCGCGCAGGGCCCACGGGCCGGGCAGCGCCGCCCCGCGCTCGCCCTTGTACTGCCGCGACAGCCCGCGGCCTGCCAGCCCGCCGAGCGCCACGGCCAGGCCCGCCAGCATCACGCCGCGTTCCGCGCCGGTCAGCCAGAGGCCCGGGGTCGCCAGAGACACCGAGGCCGAAGCGATCTTCACCCGCCTGACAGTAACGCCTTTACCGCCCATATCGCCCGGCGACCGCGGCAGTTACCTGGCGGCATTGCTCAGGCCCTGCTGACCAGCGAGCGCAGCACGTACTGCATGATCCCGCCGTGCCGGTAGTACTCGGCCTCGCCGGGGGTGTCGATCCGGACGATCGCGGTGAACTCCTTGTCGTCTGCGCGCACGGTGACCGCACGCGGCGTCTCGCCTGTGTTCATCGCCTCGACCCCGGTGATGTCGAATACCTCGTGCCCGGTCAGGCCGAGCGACTCGGCGGTGTCACCGGGCCTGAACTGGAGCGGGAGCACGCCCATCCCGATCAGGTTGGAGCGGTGGATGCGCTCGAAGGACTCCACCAGGACCGCGCGCACGCCCAGCAGCGCGGTGCCCTTGGCGGCCCAGTCACGCGACGAGCCGGAGCCGTACTCCTTGCCGCCGAGCACGACGAGCGGCGTGCCCTCGTCGATGTACTGCCTGGACGCGTCGTAGATCGACATCTGCTCGCCGCCGGGCAGCCTGATCGTCACGCCGCCCTCGGTGCCGGGCGCGAGCAGGTTGCGCAGCCGGATGTTGGCGAAGGTGCCGCGGATCATCACCTCGTGGTTACCGCGCCGGGAGCCGTAGCTGTTGAAGTCCGGGCGCTGCACGCCGTGCTCGGTCAGGTACCGGCCCGCCGGGCTGTCGGTCTTGATCGCGCCGGCCGGCGAGATGTGGTCGGTGGTGACGGAGTCGCCGAGCATCGCCAGCACCCGCGCGCCGTGGATGTCGGTCACCGGGCTCGGCTCGGCCTGCATCCCCTCGAAGTACGGCGGGTGCCGCACGTAGGTCGAGTCCTCGTCCCAGGCGAACGTGTCGCCGGGCTGGACATCGAGCTCCTGCCAGCGCTCGTCGCCGGTGAAGACGTCCGCGTAGTCGCGCGTGAACATCTCCGCGGCGACCGCGGTCTCGACGATCTCCTCGATCTCGGCCGGCGACGGCCACAGGTCCCGCAGGTAGACGTCCTGGCCGGAGGCTCCGGTACCGATCGGCTCGCGGTCCAGGTCGATGTCCATGGTCCCGGCGAGGGCGTAGGCGACCACGAGCGGAGGCGAGGCCAGGTAGTTCATCTTGACGTCCGGGTTGATCCTGCCCTCGAAGTTCCGGTTGCCGGACAGGACCGATACGACCGCCAGGTCATTCTCGGCGACCGCGGCGCTGATCGCCTCGGGCAGCGGTCCGGAGTTCCCGATGCAGGTCGTGCAGCCGTAGCCGACGAGGCTGAAGCCGAGCTTCTCCAGATACGGCGTGAGGCCGGCCCGCTCGTAGTAGTCCATGACGACCTTCGAGCCAGGCGCCAGCGTCGTCTTCACCCACGGCTTGCGCTCCAGCCCGGCCTCGACCGCCTTCTTGGCCAGCAGCGCCGCGCCGACCATGACCGAGGGGTTGGACGTGTTCGTGCAGGACGTGATCGCCGCTATAACCACCGATCCGTGGTCCACGGTGGTCGTCGTGCCGTCCTCGAGCGTGACCTCGACCCGGGCCGACGGCCGGCTCGGTCCGCCGGCCGGCCGCTGGCCGGTGCCGCCGCCGTTCTCGCTGTCGGCGGTGAAGGGATCGGATGCGGGGAACGTGCCCGCGATGTCGTCGTCCAGCTTGTCGAGCTTCACGTAGGACCCGAGCGCGGCGCGGAACGAGTCCCTGGCGTCGCTGACCGGCACGCGGTCCTGCGGGCGCTTGGGGCCCGCGAGCGACGGCACGACGGTGCCGAGATCGAGCTGAAGTTCCTCGGAATAGCGCGAGTGCGCGGCCGGGTCGTGCCACAGGCCCTGCTCCTTGGCGTACGCCTCCACGAGCGCGACCTGATGGGCCGGCCGGCCGGTCAGCCGCAGGTAGGCAAGCGTTTCCGCGTCGATGGGGAAGATCGCGCAGGTGGAGCCGAACTCGGGGCTCATGTTGCCGATCGTCGCCCGGTTGGCGACCGGCACGGCGCTGACGCCGTCCCCGTAGAACTCGACGAACTTGCCGACGACGCCGTGGTGGCGCAGCAGCTCGGTGATCGTGAGCACCAGGTCGGTGGCGGTAGCGCCGGCCGGCAGCTCGCCGGACAGCCGGAAGCCGACGACGCGCGGGATCAGCATCGACACCGGCTGGCCGAGCATGGCCGCCTCGGCCTCGATGCCGCCGACGCCCCAGCCGAGGATCCCGAGGCCGTTCTGCATCGTGGTGTGCGAGTCGGTGCCGACGCAGGTGTCGGGGTAGGCGAGTGTCGCGCCGCCGGACCGCTGCGTCATCACGACCCGCGCCAGGTACTCGATGTTCACCTGGTGCACGATGCCGGTGCCCGGCGGGACGACCTTGAACTGGCGCAGCGCTTCCTGGCCCCAGCGCAGGAACGCGAAGCGCTCCTTGTTGCGGTGGAACTCGAGCTCGACGTTCCGCTCGAACGCGTCGGGACGGCCGAAGACGTCGGCGATCACGGAGTGGTCGATGACAAGCTCCGCCGGGACGAGCGGGTTGATCTTCGCGGCGTCGCCGCCGAGGGCCTGCATTGCCTCCCGCATCGCCGCGAGGTCCACCACCGCGGGCACGCCGGTGAGGTCCTGCAGGATGACGCGGCCCGGCGTGAACTGGATCTCGGTGTCGGGCTCGGCGGCCGGGTCCCACCGCGCGAGCGCGGTCGCATGATCCGCGGTGATGTTCAGCCCGTCCTCGTTGCGCAGCAGGTTCTCGAGCAGGATCTTCAGGCTGTAGGGCAAGTCGGCCGCGCCGCTGACGGCGTCCAGCCGGTCGATCTGATAGCTGGTCCCGGCTACATCCAGGGTGGCGCGGCTGCCGAAGCTGTTTCCGGTCATATCTCCTCGTTCTCCTGCCCGGCCACGCCCGCGGCCTCGGCTAAATCTTCCCGCACAAGCGCGCAGGGGGCACCGCCCACCCACCGCAAGCACCCGGGCCGGGCCAAAGTATCTCGATATCAAGTTATCTATCCCGAGGCTAGCGTCGCGTTATCTCGACGTCAAGCTATCCGCCAGGGCCGGCCACCGCCCGCGGACCCCAGGGCGACACATTGACGTCGGCTTGCGCCGGGTGGAACATGTGAGCGCTGTGGCGTATGTGCGCAAGCGGTAGGAGTTGCCCGTGACCAGTTCCATCGACGCGATCCTGCAGGCAGCGGTCGACAACGACGCCGTTCCCGGCGTCGTGGCGATGGCGGCCAGTGCCGACGGCCCCGTCTACGAAGGCTCGGCCGGCGTTCGCACCGTGGACGCGAGCGATCCGATCACCCCCGACACGATGATGCGGATCGCGTCGATGACCAAGATCGTAACCACCACCGCCGCGCTCCAGCTCGCCGAGCAGGGCAGCCTCGACATCGAGGCGCCGGTGGATGCCTACCGGCCTGAGTTCGCAGAACTCCGGGTGCTCGACGGCTTCGACGGCGACGCGCCGCGGCTGCGCCCGCCGGCCAGCCGGGCCACGGTCCGCAATCTGCTCACCCACACCACCGGCTTCGGGTACTGGATCTGGGACGGCGACATCGACCGGTACGAGCAGGTCACGGGCACGCCGAACATCATGCCCGGCACCCTGGACGCGTTCACCGCACCGCTCGTCTTCGACCCGGGCACGCGATTTGAGTACGGCATCAGCCTGGACTGGCTCGGCCGGGTCGTGGAGGCGGTCAGCGGGCAGCCGCTTGACGCCTACATCGCCGAGAACATCACCGGACCACTCGGCATGACGAACACCGTCGCCCGGATGTCGGCGGAGCAGCGCGCCAGCTCGACGCCGGTCCACATGCGCGGCGAGGACGGCAAGTGGATGGCTACCGATGTCGACTGGGCCCAGCAGCCCGAGTTCTGGGGTGGCGGGCACTTCCTGTACTCCACGCCGCGGGATTTCCTGACGTTCCAGCGCATGCTGCTCGGCGGCGGCGCGGTGGACGGCACGCGCATCCTGTCCGCGGACACGGTCGACGCGGCGTTCTCGAACCAGATCGGTGACCTGGAGTTCCCGGCCGAGATGCCGACCGCGCATCCCGAGCTGAGCGCCCCGATCAACCTCGGGCCCGGCCTCAAGTGGGGCTGGGGGCTGCTGCTGAACCCGGCCGCGTTCCCGGGCATGCGGGCCGCGTGGAGCGGCTCGTGGTCGGGCCTGTTCAACACGCACTTCTGGATCGACCGGGCCAGCGGCATCACCGGCGCGATCTACTCGCAGACGCTGCCGCTCGCCGATCCGGCGGCGTTCGAGATGTACGTGAACTTCGAGATCGCCTTGTACGGGTCCCGCTAGGGCCGCGCCGGGATGGGCAGCCGCTAGGCGGTGATGCGTTCCCGGCGCGGGTCGTAGAACGGCGCGATCTGCAGCCGTGCGGGCAGGTCGCCTGCGCCGGACCTGACCCTGAACCTCTGCCCGGCGAGCCAGTCCGCCGTGACCCCGTCCGGGCAGCTGACCTGGGCCAGGCCGACCGGGCCGCCGAGGGTGTGCCCGAACGCGGCGGCCCGCACGTAGCCCGCCCACCCGCCGTCCGCCAGCACCGGCTCGTTGCCGAACAGGTCGGCCTCCGCATCCTCGACCAGCAGCCCGACGACCCGGCTGCGCGGCGGCCCGGCCGCCCGTGCGGCCAGCAGCGCGTCCCGGCCCGTGAACCCGCCGGGCTTGTCCCACGCGACCGCGAACCCGAGCCCGGCGGCCAGCGGGGTGTCGGTGCTGTCGATGTCGACGCCGAAGTCGCGGTACCCCTTCTCCAGCCGCAGGCTGGTCATCGCAGCGAGCCCGACCGGGCCGAAGCCAAGATCTGCTCCGGCCGCCATCAGCTCGTCGTAGACTCCCGCCGCGTACTCGGCGGGCACGTGCAGTTCCCAGCCAAGCTCGCCCACGTAGGTGACGCGGATGGCCAGCACCGGCGCATACCCCACGTAGATCTGCCTCGCGCTCAGATACGGGAACGCCTGGTTTCCGATATCGGCGTCGGTCAGCCGGCCGATCAGGTCGCGGCTGGCCGGACCCTGCACCGAGAGCAGCGTGGTGCCCGACGTGATGTCGGCGACCGTCACGACCTCGCCCGGCCGCGCGGCGCGGCGGATCATCGGCTCGATCCTGCGGTGGATCACGTCGCTGGCGACCACCAGGAACTTCTCCGGCTCGAGCCAGGTGACGGTGAGGTCCGCCTCGATGCCGCCAGCCTCGTTCAGCCACTGGGTGTAGACGATCCGGCCGAGCTCGGCGGTGACGTTGTTGGCGGACAGGCGGCCGAGCACTCCGGCGGCACCCGGGCCCTGCACGAGGAACTTGGCCATCAGGCTCATGTCCATGACGCCGACACCCGCGCGGATCAGCTGGTGCTCGCGCGCCACGATCTGGTGCGATGCCTGCCGCCGGAAGTCCAGCGCCGG
>Ga0335081_10019740_pt1 | contig 10895 bp, 7 predicted proteins | sample Lox_Sample_35_FD_206713 | JGI IMG/M metagenome (GOLD analysis project Ga0335081, IMG submission 206713) | Soil microbial communities from Loxahatchee National Wildlife Refuge, Florida, United States - Lox_Sample_3.5 | ecosystem: Environmental > Terrestrial > Soil > Wetlands | place: USA: Florida...
TCACATACATATTCGATTGGATGAAAGGAAAACAAGGAATTCTTGTTGATGAAATCATAGAGCCGGCGGGTTCCCATGCAATAGCTGGCAACAATCTTTCCCTGATGGATTGTTTTTGCTTCTCCTGTAACAACACCCCCCTCTACTAAATCAATTATTGGATCCGTAATAACATCGGAATGAATGCCCAAGGCACGCCGGTTAGTTAAGTACTTGAGCATTTGATTGGGAATTCTCCCCAACCCAATCTGAAGCGTTGATCCGTCTTCTATAATCCGCGCAACGTATCGGGCAATCTTCTCGGATACGGCGTCTTCCACTGCAGGGTGAAGATATTCAATGATCGGCGTTTCAACAAATACCATCTTGTCGATTCGATCTACTGAAATGAGAGTATCCCCGCGCGTCCAAGGCATGTTAGGATTTATTTCGGCGATCACCCTACGCGCATTATTCACAATAGTGGATGTAATATCGGTGGAAACACCGAGGCTCACAAAACCGTTCTCATCCGGCATGGTAACCTGCACAAGGGCGAGGTCGATGGAAATGCCGCCCCTTTTTATCAGGTGGGGAACTTGAACGAGCGAAATGGGGATATAGTCAGCCTTGCCCTGCTTTATAACCTCACGTGTATCACTGCCGACGAAGAAAACCTTGTGATGAAATTTTGTGTACGGACGGCCGTCCGCACGAGGAATAGCGCCGTCAACGAGGAAATGGTAAAGGTGCACATCTTTGAGTTTATCACCTATGCTCTCCAATGTCTGCACCAGGACTCTGGGTGTCGCGCAAGCTGTTCCAACAAAAATCCTCTCGCCGGATGAAACGGACGCAAGGGCCTCCTCAGCCGTTGCAATCTTGTCTCCCAGAGCTTGAAGAATGTCGCGGGTTGAAGACGCTCCGTTGTTCATCCATTTGCCCTATTTGTTGGTCTACAGTTCAGGTATTCCAATCATCCGGCAGAATTTTCTCGTATCAGGGTTGTCCGCCTGGCAGGTGCTACATCTCATGCCAGCACCTTAATCCTTGCTGTACGTCTCAAGAATTCTATAAATAGAAGTGCAAATGTGAGATCAACTACTCCACACAAAGCAAGTAATAGAGGAATGTTACCGACGAGATAATGATAGGACAAGACAAAAAATACGAGTATCTTTGCGATGATTCCAATCTTTACTATGTCATGATTCTTAGAGAGGTCCCTTGAAACCCAGTAATAGCCTATCCCGAAAGCAAACACTAAAGCCATAGCCAATTGCATTACGGCTGCATAGTTCAGCGGTTGCATTTTGAGTAAGGCGAAAGCCTCAGCACTCCAGAAAAAAAACAAAACGCCTGCTCCCCAGTTCCAAAAGGCGCCAACAACGAAGAGTTTTCTATAGTATGCTTTCTTATACATGGTTTCCTCCTTCTGTGGAAATAGCGGAATAGTTATCCACCCAGAGTAGCCAGCGCCTCTTTTGTCTGTTTTAAAAACACATCGGCTTCGCATTCTTCAAAGAGCTGCGCCGCATTGGTCATGTATTTTCTCGCCTGTTCGGGCTTCTTTCTGATCTTGTAGAGCTGCCCTAGGTCAAGATAACACTGGCCTAACAAACCCTTGGCCCCAATTTCCTTCGCAACCTCGATGGCCTTTCGAAAATTTTCCTCCGCCCTCTGAGAGGCAAAGGGGACTGTCTTGATCAGGAAGCCGATATTCTTTGCCAGGAAAGAAATATCCTTCTTGCCGCCACCCTGAGCAATTTGCAAGTAGACCCTGGCTAGCAGATAGTAACTGTGGATGATGCGGTACTTGCTGTCGTTCACAAGAAGTACCTCTCGCACCTCTTCCATCTGATCTATTCCCTTCTGCAGATCTCCCTTGATTATGGTAATGACGCTGTTGAAGCCTTGGGCTGCGGTCCCAATCTTTTCATACCCGTGCGTCTCGTCAAACTTCGTTATTTCCTGAAGGACGCGGTCGGCCTCTTCATACTGCTCGTTACCGACGTATGCATACCCAAGCATGACCTTTATTGCGAGCGACGCTGCCGGCTCCAGGGCAAAATCACGAATGGCCTCGAGCGCACATTCAATAGCGGCGGGGAAATCCCCTGCAGCCGCATGACTCCACACGAGAACGAGGTAACCGTCGGTTATACAGCCCACATAGAACTGCTTCCTGCCGTAGTCAATGAAGGCTCTGCCCAGCTCTCTTGCTTTCCTCGCCTCACCTCTTGCAAAGTACGCCATGCCTAGCGCCGTGGAAGATATCCGGTATACGTCCGGATCGGTCTTATATACTTTAATCTGCTGCAGCCTCTCTGCGAAGGCTATTGCTTCATCAAGACGTCCGAGGTCTGCACAGGCGAAGGTTAAAAACGCCAAGCCGTAGCCGATGACATTCTGGTCTCCGCTCTCCTCACCCAATTTCAGGCCCTTGTACGAATACTCGTAGGCCTCTTTCAGCTTGTCCCTGTATTCCAGCGCTCCGCCCAGCCTGACATAAAGCATGCCCAGCCTTGCCTTGTCGCCGAGCGATACCGCGAAATCCTCATGCACTTTCAGGAATTCTTCGAGTTCGTTGTAGACGGCACGATGATGATACACTACAGCCCATTTCAGGATAAGGTCGAGGAGAAGCAGTTTCTCTTCCTTCGATTTCCCGGTTTTGGCAGAGAGAAGTTCGAACGCCTCCTTATAATACTGATGGGATTCATCGAGTGTGTATCTCTTGAGACTCTTCTCACCGGACTTCATCAGGTAGTCAACCGCCTTCAAGACCGATGTGCCGCGCCGGAAATGGAAGGCTAGGGTCTCATAGAATTCGGGAAGCCGGTCATGAAAGAGCTGCTCCATGATCCCGCCTATCCGCTCGTGGATGACTCGCCGCTCCCTCTTAAGGATGCCGCTGTAAACCACCTCCTGAGTCAGCGCATGCTTGAAGATGTACTCCATATCAGGCTGAAGCGCCTTGATCCTGATCAGATCCTGACGCTCGAGGCTGCTGAGCGGCCTGTCGATGGGCTCTTTCAGCTTCGTTATCCTCCCCAGGATCTCATACAGAAAGGCGCGGCCGATAACGGCTGCTTCCTGAAGGACTCGTTTTGCCTTTTCATCCAGCCTGTCGAGTCTCGCCGTTATGATTCCCTGAATGGTAGGTGGTATATCGGCCTCTTTCAAGGGCCTAACAAGGTTCCACCCTCTTTCGTCACGGACAAGCGTGCCGGATTCAATCAAAGAATTTACGACCTCTTCCAGGTGGAACGGGTTTCTCTCCACCTTTGTCTGTATGAATCTCATGAGGTCCGTCGGTATGCGCTCTGTTTTGAGGAGTGATTCCAGCATATCCTGCGCTTCGGAGCCGGAGAGGTCATACAGTCTGATCTCCTGGTACAGCTTACCCAGGCCGTTAACCTGCTGGGCGGTGAAAAGGCTGAAGGAAGGCCTGTAGGTGCATAGGACAAGCGCCGGGTATCTGAAGTCTGCGAGTACATGATGCATGAGTTCCACGAAGGACGGGTCCGCCCAGTGCAGATCCTCCACACAGATCACCATAGGGCCTATTCGCGGGATGGATGCGGTGAAGATCCTTTTTGCCGCTTCATGGAGGCGCGCCTTCCAGAAGTCGGGGTTCACTCCTTCTATCTCCGGATATTTGAGAGAGTAAAGACTGCCCACATAGGGTATAAGGTCTTTGCGGTCGCCGATGAGGTCGTTCGCCCCGGCTTCCACCTTCTGTCTCACGATATCGACCGTGTCACCCTCGCGAACCTGCCAGGCACGGCTCAGGAGGTTGACGAGAGGAAAATAAGGAATGTTCTGGCCGTATGGATAGCAATGTCCTTCTCTCCAATGGATGTCTTCAGAGCGTAGCGTCGCCTTGAATTCTTCTACGAGTCTGCTTTTTCCAGTCCCTGCTTCACCGATAATGGAAAAGACCGCCCCTTTCCCCTGCTTCAGATTGTGTATTGCTTCCTGCAATTGAGCCATCTCCACCTTGCGCCCGATGAGCTCCGACCTCATTCCGGATAGGCGGTGCGTCTTGGTCGGCTTTTCTTTTGGTGACAGGACCCTGAAGATCCTTACCGGCTCTGTCTTGCCGTTCACAGTAGCAGGTTTCATGGTTTCGAAGTTGAAATTGCCGGTAGCCCTGCGATACGTATCCGTGTCGACAATAAGCTCACCGGGCTTTGCCAGAGAGGAGAGTCGGAAGGCGGTATTAATCGTGTCTCCCAGAACGCCGTGTGTTCCCTTTTCCAGGTTGATGTCCCCTGTTACGACGAGACCGGTGCAGATTCCCGAGTGCATCGCCAACGGCCCACCGATCTTCTCTTCATACTGCTTGCTCAGCGATTTGACGACTGCATGGATGTCGAAGGCCGCTTTGATGGCCCGCACAGGGTCGTCTTCCTGGGCTGAGGGAACACCGAAGAGCGCCATTACTGCATCGCCGATATACTTCTCCATGAAACCTTCGTACTGGCTGATGACCTTGTTTAAACCCTCCAGTACATGCCCCATGATCTCCTTCACTTCTTCCGGGTCGAGCTTTGCCGACATGGCTGTGTAACCTGAAATATCGGAGAAGAGAACCGTAACGTGCTTGCGCTCACCCTCGGGCGCGGGGACAGCCTTTACCTCTTTGTCGGGCTCGTCCAGCCTCTGGCCGCAGCTATCGCAGAATTTGCTGCTCGCCTGATTTGTCGCTCCGCATTGAGTGCATTGCAGCTCTAATTTGCGCCCGCACTCCTTGCAGAATTTTGCGCCTTCTCTGTTCTTAAACTGACAATGGGGACACTTCATCTCTCGATTCTCATTTCAGACGCTTCCCGCAAGCAGGAATTCTTTGCCAAGGATGTTTGTAAAGTTGTGATGGCGACATTTTTCTCGCACCTCATCCCTCATCGTGAAAGAAAAAAATGTCAGAAAGAACAATCCGTGCCGACGGATATATGAAAAGAATATTTCGGACTGCAAGCCTCATTCATCGGAAATGAACAACCTCATTCGGTCCCGGAGAGTCCGCAATATTCAATGGCGCGATGAATGCAACTCCTCCATTTCCTATAGCTAATGGCAAGTCTGATGGCGATTGTCAAGCATTTTTTGTCTTTTGTACCGGTACCGATCAAATTTGGAAACATGATCATCCCTCTGCGGTTGCAAATGATCGCCGGCCGTTGTATAGTCCACAAAATCAATCCTAACTTTTCACGCAATGAATTCTACAGACAATTGGCAAATCGAACATACCTGTCCTCAGTGCTCGGCCCCGGCGACACTCGACGAAACGGATCGTTTTTTCCTGTGCACCTATTGCCGTACGAAACTCTATCTCGCGACGGATGATCATTTCAGATATTTCATACCGCCGCCGCGAGATACAAATCCGCGGGAAACCGTCTATGTGCCTTACTGGCGCGTCAAGGGACTTTCTTATGCAATGCAGGAAAATGGGCTCACCCAGCGCTTCGTCGATACAACTATGACTGCTGTGAGACTGGCCGGCATACCGGCATCGCTGGGCTTGAGGCCGCAGGTCTTGAAGCTGAAATTTGCATCACCCGAAATCGAGGGGCGGTTTCTCGACATCAGGACACTCTTACCATATGTTCTGAAGAACGTTCTCTCGCTCCCGCAGATACTTGAAAAGGTCTTCGGCGTAACTGAGCTGCCCGCCCCTTCCGTTTTCCACAGCGCATTCGTCGGAGAAACGACGGGCCTGATCTATTCTCCCATGTATGTGGAAAATGAGATGCTCTGCGACTCTCTGCTCAAGCGTCCGGTGTGTTCGGCAAAGACTGCAGATGTCCAGGGACTTCTTGCCGCGGGCAACAGCAATACCTGGCAGTTAGCATTTGTGCCGACCCTCTGCCCTCAGTGTGGCTGGGATCTCCAGGGAGAAAAGGACGCCCTGGTCTTGATATGCACAAACTGCAGTTCCGCCTGGCGGTGTGAGGGGAAAGAATTCAAGAAGGTTGAATTCGCGGTCATGGAAGGCACAGGTGAGATATCCCAATACCTGCCGTTCTGGCGGATGAAGGCCCGGATAGACGGCCTCAAGGTCGACACCTACGCCGATCTCATCCGTCTAGGAAATCTTCCCAGGGCAATTACTCCCGACTTCGAGGAGAGGCCTTTATACTTCTGGAGTCCTGCCTTCAAGATCAATCCTGCCCTCTTTCTCAGATGGACGCGGCAGATGACAGTCTCACAGCCGGGAGAGAAGACGGGAGACTCGCTTCCGAAAGCCACCCTATACCCCGCCACGCTTCCGATCAGCGAAGCGGCAGAGAGCATCATGCTTGCCGTTGCGGATATTGGTGTCGACAAGCGAAGGCTGTTTCCACTTCTGCCGAAGATCCGCATCACTGTGGACGAATGCTTGCTTGTTTATCATCCTTTCATTGAAAGCCGCAACGAACTGGTCCATGCGAATATGCGATTCAGTCTGGACAAGAAATCCCTTGCATACGGCGTTGGCCTTTAGTGTAAGTATCCTTTAATTGAAGCTCTCCACATCAAGCTGCAGAGAATCTTCGATCCATAAGGAATAATAATTTCCCCCATTCGCTCGCTTGTCCCGCGGGAAGCAACGGGTAATGCAGTCGCTGCCGGATTCAGGCTGTGCCGTGCGGCTTGAAACGCAGCAGAGCTTCATTGAGGGTCTGCTCATCCAGCGACCTTTCCTTGAGTCTGCTTCGCAGCGCCTCTATCATGTACGTAATCTTCGACACTATGAGACCGCGAATCAAATAATTGAGTGCAAATTCCTGGGAGGGTTTGAGTCCTTTGATGTGGAGGGAAGTGATGATCTCTTCGATCACGGGAACTACCTGCTCGTTAATCGCTTTTTGTGAAGAAGTCAACTCACCGTCCTTCTTGGCACCCCAAACGGCCGGGACTACAAACGTAATCGGCTCAGAGAGAAGCTCCATCCTGTGATTTACGAATATATCCCAGACCACCTTTTCTATCAGCGGCCCTATTGCATCGGCAATCTTCATCAGGTCTTCCGGTTCTTCGTCGCTTGTCATCCTTGCTAAAAAATCTTTTAGTATCTTCATGAGAATTCTCCGTTCGCCTCAAGTCTGGGAATCATGCAGCCCTTTTCTAATGGTTCTTATCATCCTCCGCATCATGGTATATCCGCCTCATGAAAAAGACAAGGGGTACAGTCAACACCAGCGCGACGGACATAAGATGGAATACGTCATTGAAAGACATCATGGATGCCTCCCTTACAACCTCTTCGTATATGGCACCAAGCCCGCCCTGATGGGAAAGACCGGGATCAAATCCTCTGTACTGCAGGAGCTGCGAGGCCTGGCCGCTTCCTACCGAATACGTCGTATCGAACGGCGTAAGATGCTCTATGAGTCGGGCCTGATGAAACTGCGCCCTCCGCGTCAGGATCGTCGTGGAAACGGCCACGCCGAAGCTGCCACCGATATTTCTCACAAGGTTGAAGATTGATGTGGCATTCCCCATCTCTTCTTTTCTCATGCGTGAAAGCGTTAATGTGGTGAGGGGAATGATGATCAAGCCCACGCCAACCCCCATGACGATCCTCGGCCAGACAACGGTGTCGAAATCGGCCAGCCTGTTGAACATTGACATGAGATACGTGGAATAGGCGGTCACAAGAATACCTGCAATGACCAGCCCCTTGGAGTTTATTCTCGTTATTAGCCTGCCGACGATGGGCATGGCGATAAGACTTGCAACACCTCCGGGCGCGAGCACCAGGCCGGCGAGCGTCGCCGTATATCCCATCAGGCTCTGCAGGTAAATGGGCAAAAGGATGATACTGCCAAAGAGATTGAAGAAAACAAAAAACAGGATGACGTTTCCGAGACTGAAGGAAAGGTTCTTCAAGATCCTAAGATCAACAATAGGGTGTTCGGCAAACATCTCAACTACCACAAAGAAGATGAGCGATATGATCGAGGCAAAACAGAGCCATGTAATTAAGTCCGAAGAAAACCAGTCTTCCCTCTGCCCCTTGTCTAGCATAATCTGAAGACAACCGATGCCGACGCTGAGCAACACCAGGCCCCAGTAATCGATCTTCATCTTCGCGCCCCTGAGGTACGATGGGTCCACTATAAAGAGAAGGGTCATCAGGATGGAGACAATACCGACAGGGATGTTGATGAAGAATATCCAGTTCCATGACCAGTTGTCAGTAATCCAGCCGCCCAGGAAAGGCCCTATGATCGGCCCGAACATGATCCCGATTCCAAACATCGCCATTGCGGTACCGTGCTGCGACGGCGGGAAAGTTTCCAGAAGGATCGCCTGTGATATCGGTTGAAGGGTCCCGCCGGAAAGCCCCTGGACTACGCGGAAGACGACTAGGCTCTGTATGCTCCAGGCGAGGCCACAGAGAAGAGAACTCACGGTAAACAAGGAGACGGAAAGGACGAGAAGGCGTTTCCGGCCCAGCAGCCTCGCCAGCCATCCGGTCATCGGAACGATAATGGCATTGGCAGCCAGGTAGGATGTAATGGACCATGTGGCTTCATCGATACCTGCGGAAAGGCTGCCGCGTATGTGATCCAGGGAAACATTCACAACCGACGTATCGACGATAACCATGAGTGTGGGAAGCATCACGGTTAGCGTAACGAGCCACTTGTTTACGGTCGAAGCCACCGGGAGGTTATTCCTTCGTGATGATCGTCGGCTCGACGGACATGCCGACCCTGAGGATGTGGTTGGGATCCGTTCCCTCTTTCAAGACGATCTTTATCGGCACACGCTGGACAACCTTCACATAATTCCCTGTGGCGTTCTCAGGCGGAAGCAAGGAAAAGACAGCCCCGGTCCCGGCCATTATGCTCTGCACGATGCCCTCAAACTCCCGTTTCGGGTATGTGTCGACTCTTATCATTGCCCTCTGACCGGCCTTCACATTCTCGATCTCGGTTTCCTTGTAGTTGGCGATGATCCAGACGTCGCATAAGGGAACAACAGCCATCAGCGGTTGTCCCGCCTGAATCTGGTTGCCGGTTTCAACTGTCTTCTTTGTGATGTAGCCGTCAGAAGGCGCATAGATTTTAGTATAGCTTCTCTTCAGATCCTCCGCTTTCACTACCTCGCCTCTCTGTTTCACAACGGAGCTTTGCGCCTTGAGCGCCGATTCGGTCTGCTGTATCAGCGCCTTCTGGGTCTCAAGGGCGGCTTCAACCTGTTTCAGTTGTTCTCTGGCTGCCTCCACTTGAGCGAGGCTGACGTCATAATTAGTCTTCGCCCTGTCCAGCCGTTCCTCAGGTACAACCTCTTTCGCGCGGAGTACCTGTGCACGCTTGTAGTCGAGATCCGCCTGCTTGAGGTTCGCCTCCTGAAGCTTCAGGTTTGCCCGTGCCGACTTCACAGTGAATTGCAGCTCGAGGAGCTGCCTCTTCGTCACATCAACCTTTGTCGTAATTTCCTGGAGTTTGGCTTGCTCCGCGTTCCTTGCCGACTCTGCCTCGTTGACCCTGACCTCATAGTCCCTTATGTCAATCTCCAGAAGAACATCATCCTTCTTCACAGGCTGATTGTCGTCCACATAAATAGCTTTGACTGTGCCCGGAACCTTCGATGCGATTACATGAATCCTGCCCGTAACAAAGGCATCATCAGTGCTTACATACTTCTTTCGGTACTCACGGTAAAAATAAACGCCCGCAATCCCGACGATGAGCAAAACGAAGCACAACAGAATAGCGATCTTCTTCCTGTTGTTGTTGATAAATTCGCGCGATATGTTCATATATGCAGCCTCATAGGAAGCAAGTTACTTATACCATAAGACGAATCATCTTCGGAGGCAAAAAAAAAGGTCAGCCTGACGGACTAACCTTTTTCCATTTGTCGAAGACGCCATACGGGGAAGACATCTATCGACCCGCACCTTACAAGCCGGGGATGAGATGAAACTCCTTTGATGATGGTTTCTTAAGTACGCCGGCAGCTTTACTTGTTTTTATGCCGGTTGGCTTTCAAACGCTTCTTATATTTGTGTTTGCTTATCTTCTTCTTTCTCTTCTTTACGACACTTCCCATTATCTACCCCAAATATTCCTGATCAATAATGTTTTCAAACAAGCTGTCACTATTTTTGCAAAGCTCCCCGAAAAGTAGCGGAATCATATATGATGGAATTGCTCATGTCAATGAAAGATAAATAATTTCTTCCTGTTTCTGTTGACTGCAAAAGGTGACCTACGGCAGCCTGGAGCGGGACTACAATCTGCTGAATCAACAAAAAAAGGATGAAACGAAATGTTCTGCTTGTAGAGGTAGGTCTGTCCACAAAAAATGATAACCACTTTACTTAAAAAATGGGAGCCATGATTTCTTGGCAGGACAAAACTCTTCTATCCATTTAGAAGGAAGCTCATCCGGTCCGTAATATTGCCATTCATTATTGCCGTAAATCTGGATGTCCATGGTGCGACCGGATACATCGCGATCTATAAATCTGATAAAACGAATGCCCTTGGCAGTGCAGTTTACCTGGGTAAAAAACAAGGTCTCTTTATAATTCTCGTATCCCTTCGTTGGTTTGGATAATTTTTCCCTTTCCTTGATTCTGGATTTTACGGCGCTTTGTGATCTGGCCACCCTTTTGAGCCACACCCCGATTGTATCCTTTGAGGGATGGGTGACATTCGTCTTATTATAATAGATGTCAAAATCCGGATTTTCAAAGAGGTCGCCGACGGCAAAATGGCCGGAATGCAGCAATACCCAATCGTCACTTTCTGCATTATCGGCCCTTTGACATCCAATAGTCATCAGAGCAATCGTTATCATAACAAGATTACATATAACATACATAACATGCTTCATAACCGGACTCGCTCTTCACGTCTATATGGCGTAAGCTGCCTACATCCTCTCTTCGACATATAAAAGTA
>Ga0335081_10019741_pt1 | contig 10895 bp, 10 predicted proteins | sample Lox_Sample_35_FD_206713 | JGI IMG/M metagenome (GOLD analysis project Ga0335081, IMG submission 206713) | Soil microbial communities from Loxahatchee National Wildlife Refuge, Florida, United States - Lox_Sample_3.5 | ecosystem: Environmental > Terrestrial > Soil > Wetlands | place: USA...
GACCAGCACCTCCCAGTGATCCCGGGTCGTCGCGAGTGTGAACGCGCTCGGGACTGTTACCACCTCAGCGCCGCGCAGGGCGAGGATCCGGTAGAGCTCCGGGAAGCGGATGTCGTAGCAGACGGTCAGTCCGAGCGTGATGCCACCCTCGAGGCTGGACACGACGATCTCGCTGCCCGGCTGCTCGTGCTCTGACTCGGCGTAGGCGATGCCGTCGACCTCGACGTCGAACATGTGCAGCTTGCGGTAGGCCGCCTTGATCTCGCCGTCGCTGCCGACGTGAACGCTCGTGTTGGAGGACTTGACAGCCCCTTGCACCTGCTCGACGATCGAGCCGGCGACGATCTCGATTCCCAGCTCGCGGGCGATGCCGCGAACCCACGTCGTGGAGCGGCCGCCCAGCGGCTCTGCGGCCGCCAACATCTGCGCCGCGGTGCCGAGCACGTTCCACTTCTCGGGCAGCACCACCAGGCGCGCGCCTCGCGCCGCCGCTTCACTGACGAGACGCTGAGCGGTCGCCAGGTTGCGACCGGTGTCCTCGCTGGAATTGAGCTGAATCGCGGCGACGCGCATGCAGGATTGCCTGATTGACTGGTCAGTCAACTGGTCCACAAGCATAACGAGCCGCCGACAGCCCTCGCGATCAACGACGTCGGCCCAGGTGGCTTGCGGCGCCCGCTAAGGCTTTAGGGGCCGTTAGGGCCCGCGCGGGCCCTTCGGGCGGGTCTCGCTTGCGTGGTCCAGTCGTGTCCTCGCGCCGTCAGCCGCGACCCTTCAGCGCGGCGCTTCCGGGACAGCGACCGCGCTCGCGCAGTCAAGAGCCGGGGCGGGTAACCGTCCCGGCTACCCGAGACGGCCGCGCGCAGCGAAGCTACCCCACCAACCCACCCAGCCCGCCGCGCCCCACGAGTTGGTGTGAAAAGTCCAGACGCTTCGTTCTATCAAAGGTCCAGATACACCGCAGCGAATTGCGTCCCAACTGGCGCTCAAGCTCCTCGACTCTCTCACGCAGCCCCTGGTTCTGCGCCATCAACTCCGCGACGAGCGCCTCCAACTCCTCATAGCTGGGCCGCCGCGAATCCGAACTTGCAGATGCCATGCATGCAACATTCCCTGCAAAGCGCCCAAATCCTACTGCCGCCATGCCTGCGGAGAGGAGCGCGGTCACCGGCCCTGCCGCCATGCCTGCGGAGAGGAGCACGGTCACCGGCCCTGCCGCCCATGCCTGCGGAGAGCTGCGATCACGGTGCGAGGAACGAGCCTTGCACGCCGCCGGCCAGGCCCGCGACCGCCCCCGAATCGTGCAGCGCCGCGATCTCGGCCGCATCGAAGCCCGCCGCCGCGAGGATCTCGTCGGTGTGCTCGCCCAGCCCCGGCCCCGGGGCGCGGGTCGGATCGGCCGGAGTGCGGCTCAGCTTCACCGGCGCGCCGAGCTGCTTGATGGGCTCGAGGGCGCCCGGCTGCGCGAGCTCGACGACCATCTGCCGGGCCGCGACGAGCTCGGACTGCATCGCTTCGTCGAGCTCGAGCACGGGCTCGAGACAGCACTCGTGGGCTGATGCGAACGCCTGCCACTGCTCGCGCGTGCGGCTTGCGATCAGCTCGGACACGGCGGCGTGCGCGGGCGAGCCGGGCGGGTCGAATGCACACTGGAGCAGGTCCTCGCGGCCGACGCCGCGGCAGAACGCGCTCCAGAACTGGGGCTCCAGCGCCGCGAGCGTCACGAAGCCGTCCGCGCAGCGGTAGGGCCGGTAGCAGATCAGACCGCCGGCGAGTGCCAGCCGCCCACGGGAAGGCGGCCGGCCGTGAGCGAACGTCTCCCCCACCACCGTCGCCAGCCACGACAGCGAGCCGTCGAACATCGAGCAGTCGACGAGCTGGCCCTCGCCAGAGCGCTCGCGCTCGCGCAGGGCGATCAGCACCCCGATGACGCCCATCAGCGCGCCACCGCCGAGGTCGGCGATCTGCCCAGCGGCCTGCACCGGCGGGCCGTCGGGGTCTCCGCTGAGGGCGAGCAGGCCGTTGAGGCCGACGTAGTTGAGGTCGTGACCGGCGCGATCACGGTTGGGGCCGTCCTGGCCGTAGCCGCTGATCGCGCAGTAGATCAGACGCCCGTTGCGCTCGCGCAGGCGCTCGTAGCCGACCCCGAGGCGATCGAGGACGCCGGGACGAAACGACTCGAGCAGCACGTCGGCGTCGCCCGCGAGGCGCAACAGCACCTCCCTGCCCTGATCGGTCTTGAGATCCAGCCGGATCGACCGCTTGCCCCGGTTGAGCGCCAGGAACATGGCGCCGGCGGCCGTCGGGTCGGCCCCCTCGTAGTGCGGCTGCGACCAGCGCATGTAGTCGCCCTTGCCGGTGTCCTCGACCTTGATCACGTCGGCGCCGAAGTCCGCCAGCAGCAGCGTGCAGAACGGCCCGGGCAACAGCCGGCTGAGGTCGAGCACCATCAAGCCCTCGAGCGGGAGGTTCACCGGCCACCTCGCGCCTGCAGCTCGATACCCAGCAGGGCGCGGGCCTCTTCGACGGTCGCGGGGCGCCGGCCGGCATCCTCGGTCATCCGGCGCGCCTTGGCGACCAGCTCACCGTTGCAGCGCGCCATCGCGCCGTCGGGGAGGTAGAAGTTGTCCTCGAGCCCGACCCTGATCGAGCCGCCCAGCGCAAGCGCCGCCGCCACCATCGTCCACTGCCCGCGACCGATCCCGATCACGCCCCAATGATGCCTGCCGGCGGGCAGGTTGTCGACCATCGCCGCGAGGTTGCGGGCGCTCGCGGGCACGCCGCCGAGGACCCCCATGACGAAGTCGGCGTGCAGCGGCGCCGCGAGCAGCCCCATGTCGAGCAGCGGCGCCAGCGAGCCGACGTGCCCGATGTCGAAGCACTCGTGCTCGGGCTTGATCTGCAGCCGCGACATCGCGCCGAGCAGCTCGATGATGTCGTCGAACGGGTTGGCGAACACGAACTTGAACACGAAGTCCCTGCGCGAGCGCGAGTACTTGGCGTAGTTGAGCGAGCCCATGTTGAGCGCGGCGACCTCCGGCCGGCACGCGGTCAGGTATGCGATCCGCTTGGCGACCGGCACGCCGACGGTGCCGGTGGAGAAGTTGATGATCGCGGCCCCGCTCACCTCGCCGGCGATCGCGTCGCGGATCGCGCCGAAGTCCTCGACCTCGTGCGAGGGCACGCCGTCAGGGCGGCGCGCGTGGATGTGGATCATCGTCGCGCCCTCGTCGACGATCCGCCGCGCCTCGGCGGCGTACTCGCCGGGCGTGTACGGGATCGCCGGGCACTGGTCGCGGCTGGTGATCGCCCCCGAGATCGCGCAGGTGATCACGACCGGGTCAGAGAGCGTCAAACCGGCACCACCCCGTTTCGCTTCCAGGGCCGCTGCACCCGCTTGCCGGCCGCGAGCTCGAGCGCGCGGCAGATCGTCTCGCGCGTCTCGCGCGGATCGATCACGTCGTCGATCATGCCGTTGCCCGCAGCGATGTAGACGTCGATCGCCTCGCGCACGCGTTCGATCAGCCGGCGGCGCTCGGCGGCCGGGTCGCCGGCCTCCAGGACCTGCTTGCGAAAGACGATCTCGACCGCGCCCTCGGCACCCATCACGCTGATCTCGGCCGACGGCCATGCGACGATCAGGTCGGGCTCGTACGCACGACCGCACATCACGTAGTAGCCTGCGCCGTAGGCCTTGCGCAGCACGACCGTGATCTTCGGCACGGTTGCGTTGGCCGTCGCGTATAGCATCTTCGCGCCGTGGCGGATGATTCCCGCTTGCTCGACTTTTGTGCCGACCATGAACCCCGGCACGTCCACCAGGTAGACGAGCGGCAGCCCGAAGGCGTTGCAGAGGTTGACGAACCGCGCCGCCTTGTCGGCCGAGTCGTTGTCGAGGATCCCACCGAGCTGCCTCGGCTGGCTGGCGACGATCCCGGCGGGGCGGCCGCCGAAGCGCGCCAGGCAGGTGATGATCGTCTTCGCCCACCGCGGCTTGAGGTCGAAGTGCACCCCGTCGTCGACGATCCTGCGGATCACCTCGTACATGTCGTACGGCTTGCGTCCCGACGCGGGCAAGACGTCGAGCAGCTCCTCGTCGGCGCGCTCGATCGGGTCTTCGGTCGCGATCACCGGCGGCGGCTGCTCGCAGTGGGAGGGGAAGTAGCTCAGGTATCGCTTGATCGCCTCGATGCAGGCGCCATCGTCTGCCACCTCGAGATCGCCGACGCCCGACCTGCGGCAGTGCACGCGCGAGCCGCCGAGCTGCTCCTGGGTCACGTCCTCGCCGATCGCCGCCCGCACCAGGTGCGGGCCCGCGAGCGCCATCGAGCCGCGGCCGGCGACCATCGGCACGAAATCGGCCAGGCCCGGGATGTAAGCGGTCCCTGCGGCGCACGGGCCCATCAGCGCGGCGACCTGGGGGATCACGCCGGAGCTGATCACCTGCTCGCGGAACAGGTGGCCGGTGCCCGCGAACAGCGACCCGACCGCCTCCTGGACCCTCGCGCCGGCCGAATCCAGCAGCCAGACCATCGGGATCCGCTCGCTCAGCGCGAGCTCGCGCAGGCGGCTGACCTTGACCTCTCCGGTCATTCCCATCGAGCCTGCCATCACCGTGAAGTCGTATGCGGCGACCGCGGCCGGGCGACCGTCGACCTTGCCGTAGCCGGTGATGACGCCATCCGCCGGCGCCTGCACCCCATCCATCGCCCGTTGGGAGAAGTGCGGCCGGCCGTGGATGCCGAGCTCGACGAACGTGCCGCGGTCGATCAGCAGCGCGATCCGCTCGCGCGCGGTCAGCTTGCCGGCGGCGTGCTGGGCTGCGATCCGCTCGGCCCCACCGCCCGCCTCGATCTGGTCGCGCCGAGCGCGGAGATCGTCGGCGAGCGAGCGAAGCGGGCCGGTCGCCTCGGTCTTCATCTACGGAAGTATGGGGCTCTGCCTCGAGGGCGAAGCGCGGGCGGCGCACTGTATCGCCGGCGCCGATCGGGCTGACCGGCGATACACTGCGCGACCCGCGAGCGGTGTCCGAGGCAGAGCCCCCTCATCGCCCCCGCCACGCCGGCTCGCGCTTCTCGAAGAACGCCTTCACGCCCTCCTGGAGGTCCTCGGTCGAGAACGCGATCGCCAGCTGCGCGCGCAGGTAGTCGAGCGCGTCGGCGAACGCCATGTCCTGCTGGCGGAAGATCGCGTCCTTGCCGAGCCTCATCATCACCGGCGACTTGGCGGCCAGCCTGTGCGCCCACTCGCGCACGACGTCGTCGAACTGCTCGGAGCTCACGACCCGGTTGACGATCCCGATCCGCTCGGCCTCGTGCGCCGAGATCTGCTCGCCGAGCAACAGCAGCTCGGCGGCGCGCTTGCGCGGCACGTTGCGGTAGATCAGCGCCATGATCATGAACGGGAACAGGCCGACGTTGATCTCCGGCGTGCCGAAGCGCACCCCTTCGCGCGCGAGGATCAGATCGCACGCGAGCGCGATCCCCAGCGCGCCCGCCAGCACGTGGCCGTTGGCGGCGCAGATCGACGGCTTGCCGAGCTCGCCGAGCAGCCGGAACAAGCGTGGGAAGCGCTCGGTCTCCAAGTGCTTGCCCAGCAGCGACGCATCGGCGGCGAATCCGGCCAGGTTTGCACCGGCGGAGAACACGCGCTCGTGCGTGGAGGTCAGCACAACGCAGCGAGCCGCGGGGTCGTCGCGGGCCGCCTCGAGCACGCAGATCAGCTCCCCGAGCAACTCGTCGGAAAGCGCGTTGCGGTTCTCGGGCCGATCGAGCGCGATCGTCGCCACGCCGGCCTGCGAGACGTCGTAGCGGAGCGTCGCGTAGGGCATTGCGCTGTCAAACGTTACGGTGCGGGGATGACAGCAGCCACCGATGCCCGCAAGCCCGATTACGCCACCCGTCGCAGGCACTTCATCTTCACCGACGAGCACGAGCAGTTGCGCGAGTCGATCCGCCGGTTCGCGATCGCCGAGCTGGCGCCGCATGCCGACGAGTGGGAGCAGACGACGTTCCCCGACTGGGTGTTCGCGCGAATGGGCGAGCTCGGCTTCCTCGGGCTCGACAAGCCGGAGCGCTACGGCGGCCAGGGCGGTGACTACTACGGCGAGCTGGTGCTCGCCGAGGAGCTCGTCCACGCCCACTCCGGCGGCCTCGGAATGGGCGTGCTGGTGCAGACCGACATGGCGATGCCGCCGATCCTCGCGTTCGGGACCGAGGAACAGAAGCAGCAGTGGCTGGCGCCGGCGATCGCGGGCAAGGTGATCCTGTGCCTGGGGATCACCGAGCCCGACGCCGGCTCGGACGTATCCGCGATCAGGACGCGCGCGTCGGTCGACGGCGAGGGCTATCTGATCAACGGCGCCAAGACGTTCATCACAAACGGTCACCGAGCACACGCGATCGTCCTCCTCGCCAAGACCGATCCCGGCGCCGGGCACGACGCCTTCACCATGTTCCTGGTGCCGATGGACGCCCCGGGCGTGATCCGCGAGAAGCGCCTGCGCAAGCTCGGGATGCACTCCTCCGACACGGCGCTGGTCGCCTTCCAGGATGTCCAGGTTCCCGGGTCGGCGGTGCTCGGACAGGTCGGCAGAGGCTTTCATCAGATCATGTGGGAGCTGCAGGGAGAGCGGCTGATCGGCGCGGCGGGATCGGTCGCCGGGGCCCAGCTCGTGTTCGAACGGACGCTCGAGTACGCGCTTCAGCGCAACGCGTTCGGCCGCCCGATCGGCCACTTCCAGGTGATCCGCCACAAGTTCGCGGAGATGGCCACCAAGCTCGAGACCGCGCGCGAGATGGTGTACACGACCGCCTGGCGGTTTCACAACGGCGACTACCCCGTGCGCGAGATCACGATCGCGAAGCTCTACGCGGCGCGGATCGCCGCTGAGGTCGCCGACGAGTGCCTCCAGGTCCACGGCGGCAACGGCTACATGCAGGAGTACGGGATCGAGCGCGCATGGCGCGACCTGCGCCTGAGCCGCATCGGCGGCGGCACCGACGAGATCATGCTGGACCTGATCGGGCGCTCTTACGGGTTGTAGCCCGGATTGCGCGGCGCGCGAACGCCCACGCAGGCGCCGCGCCGCCGGATATCGTGCGCGTCATGGAGGCGGACGGGCCACCTTCGGGCATGGGTGGGCGCTCGGGCGCGGGCGGCGTCCTCGACGCGTCGCTAAAGGCATATCGAGCCCAGGCGCTGAACCTGTGGAAGATCGTGGCGCTGATCGTCGTGCCGGCGCGGGTCGTCAACGAGCTCGTAGCCGCGGCGACGCTGCCCGGCGGCGTGTATGCCCAGAACGGCAACCTCTACACCCACACGGGCCAGACGACGAGCACCAGCGCCGCGGCCGTGGCCGTCAGCATCGCGATAAGCGTCGTCGCGGCGGCGCTCGCGATCGGAGCGCTGTCCAAATGCGTCCTCGACCACTACACCGGGCGCCCAGCGGAGTGGCGCTCGTCGCTGAGCTTCGCCAGGCAGCGCCTCGCGTCGCTGCTGTGGCTGTCGATCATCTCAGCGGCGCTGCTGCTCGTCGGCTTCGTGCTCTTCGTCCTGCCCGGCATCTGGTTGGTGGTCGCGTTGAGCACCGCGGTGCCGGCGCTGATGTTCGAGCGGGTCGGACCCCTGCGCGCCCTCGGTCGCTCGCTCGAGCTCGTGCGCGGCCGCTGGTGGCCCACCTTCGGCGTGCTGTTGGTCGCGCTGCTGCTGGTGATCGGCGTGCAGATCCTGCTCGCGATCATCTTCGGCTCGATCGAGTCGGGTCTTAAGGTCGGCAGCGTCACGCTGCTGATCGTCCTCGACGGGATCAGCGGCGCGATCTCGGCGCTGATCTCCTACCCGTTCCTCGCGATCGTCTGCGCCGTGATCTACATCGATTTGCGGATGCGCAAGGAGGGGCTGGACGCCGACAGCCTCGCGCGCCACATCGGCGCGCCGGAGCTGCGTTAGGGCCCGTACAAGAATCAGCGAGCGTAGTAGACGAGTGGCTGGGCGTGTCTGGCGTCACCGGCCCGCCGCGATAATACCGGGAGTATTTGAGGACGAGCCGGTGGCGCCGGGCAGCCGGATGGCTCGGGCGCGGCCCGTTCAGGCGAAGCCGGATGGCGAGTGGGCCGCAAGCCCGAGTAGACGCCGTCAGAACGGGTAATAACTGTTCGCAGGCCCTTCCTTATTAGGGCCCGAGGGCCCGTCAGAGCCTCGGGGTAGACGCTCGGTTGTGAAGCGCCGCTTCTTTGATTATCGTCCTCGATCAAGGGCATCACTGGTAGGGGGTGTGCCGGAAGCGAATAAACGAGACAACGGATTGTTCTATGGTGATTACCCTTACCGCGAGCACGGGTGCGAAGATCTCGGTGTGGCGCGAGGAGGACATGTTTCACGCGCGACTTGCGCAAGGATCGGACGACGCGCAGATCTGTCTCGGGATCGACCTGTTCGAGGTGATCGCCGAGCTGGCAGGGCTGGACCTCGAGCAGGAGCCGCAGGCTCAGGAGGCGATCAGGCTCGCCGAGCGCGCCCAGCGGCTGCTCTGCACCGAGCGGCCCGGGGACCCGGGCTAGCTCAGCCTGGCGATCGAAGCCTGCACGAGCGAATCGCGCTTCGACGCGTCGATCACGATGAGGGTTGCTCGTCAGCCGTGCTTGGCGGTCCGCCGCGATCATCTGACGGGGTGTGATGACGTCGGCGCGCGGCCAGTTGCTGATCGCCGGCCCGTCGCTGCTGGACCCGAACTTCTGGCGCACGGTGGTGCTGATCGTCGAGCACACCGACGACGGGGCCCTCGGGCTGGTCCTCAACCGCCCGTCCGAGACGAGCGTGGGCGACGCCGTGCCGCAGCTGCGCGCGCTGCTCGAGCTCGACGATCAGCTGTTCATCGGCGGTCCTGTGCAACCGTCGGCGGTGATCGTGCTCGCCGAGTTCGAGGACCCCGTCGACGCGGCCCTGCTGTCGTTTGACGATGTGGGGGTACTCGCAACCGGCGTGTCACTCGAGCAGCCCCTGGATGGCGTCCGGAGAGCTCGCGCGTTCGTCGGGCACTCCGGTTGGGGTCCGGGCCAGCTCGACTCCGAGCTCGAGCGTGGGGACTGGATCCCTGAGCCGGCTCGGCGCGAGGACACGTTCTCAGCCGCCGCGCGCGGACTGTGGTCTGAGGTCTTGACCCGCAAGGGCGGCAGCTACGCGCTCGTAGCCCGGATGCCGGCCGACCCCTCGGTCAACTAGACGTGGCACTTCGCGGGATGCACCGCCGCCGACCTCACGGGCGACCTACATATCGCGGCGAGCCGGTCGTCCACGGGCCTTGGGGCCCGTCGGGCGATTTAAAGTCGATGGCTCGAGCCGTACGATGGGCCGGTGGCGCACGATCATGCGCACGGGCCGCCCAGAGACGCCGACCGCCGGGCACTGACGATCGCGCTCGGGCTGATCGTCGCCTTCCTGGCGGCCGAGGTGGTCGCAGGGTTGATCGCGTCGTCGCTGGCGTTGCTGTCCGACGCCGCGCACATGCTCACCGACGCCGCCGCGCTTGCGCTGTCGCTCGCAGCGGCGAAGCTCGCGGCCAGGCCGGCGGGCAGCTCGATGACCTACGGGCTGGGGCGGGTGGAGATCCTGAGCGCTCAGGCCAACGGCGCGACGCTGCTAGTGCTGGCGTGCTTCATCATCTACGGCGCGATCAGCAGGCTCGTCTCGCCACCTGCCGTCAGCGGGGGGCTGGTGCTCGTGGTGGCGCTCGTCGGCGTGGTCGTCAACCTGGTCGCGACGCGGATCCTGGGGCAGTCGTCGCCCGATCGAGACCGGAGCCTGAACGTCGAGGGGTCTTACCGTCACATCCTCACCGATCTGTACGGCTTCATCGCCACGGCAGTGGCGGCGATCGTGATCCTCACGACGGGGTTCTCGCGCGCCGACGCGATCGCTTCGCTGCTGATCGCAGCGCTGATGCTCCACGCCGCCTACGAGCTGCTGATCGCCTCCGGCCGGGTGTTCATGGAGGCCGCTCCCGTGGGACTCGATCCCGACCGCATCGGGCGCATGCTCGCGGCGCAACCCGGCGTCGTCGAGGTGCACGACCTTCACGTGTGGGAAGTGACCTCGGGCTTTCCGGCGCTGTCCGCACACGTCGTCGTTCGCGCCGGCGACAACTGCCATGAGCTTCGGCGAGAGCTCCAGCGCGTGCTCGAGGACCGATTCGAGCTGCATCACACGACCCTGCAGGTCGACCACGAGCGCGCTTCCCAGCCGCCGCTGCAAATCGAGAATATCGAGATCGTGCACCAGCGGGCAGAGGGGTCTCACGGGGATTCGCCAGGTGAGCCCAAGCTGGTGGACCACTAGACTCGCAAGAGCGATGAGGGTCGTGAAGCCCGGTGCCGATCGTGACGTGCCGCGCGGCGTCGTCGGCGGCGCGGAGATCTCGCGAGCCACACACCCTCGATTTACAGAACGCGGTGGCTGCCGTCCTCGAGCAACAGCAGCCCGCCGGCCGACAGGATCCGCTCGCCGGCGCTCGGCCCGCTCAGGATCGCGGCCTTGCTGAGCGCCTCGGCCCGTGAAGCGGTCGGCGCGAGCGCGGTTGCCTGGACGACTCCGGTGAACGCCGGCCGCCCCGTGGCGGGATCGAGTAGGTGATGCGCGGCGCGCCCGTGCTCGTCCAGCCAGCTTCGCTTGCCGATCCCGCTGGTGGCGACGGCGCCGGCCGTTAGCTCGAAGGTGTGCAGGGTCGCGCCGCCGAACGGACTCGCGACGCGAACCTGCCTGCGGACGGCCGCGGCGCCACCGAGCCGCAGATCGCCGGCGCAGTCGACCACGAACGCGCCGAACGCCGTCAGCGACGCCGCGAGCTCGTCGGCGAACACTCCCTTAGCGATCCCGCCGAGATCGAGCCTGACGGATGG
>Ga0335081_10019742_pt1 | contig 10895 bp, 9 predicted proteins | sample Lox_Sample_35_FD_206713 | JGI IMG/M metagenome (GOLD analysis project Ga0335081, IMG submission 206713) | Soil microbial communities from Loxahatchee National Wildlife Refuge, Florida, United States - Lox_Sample_3.5 | ecosystem: Environmental > Terrestrial > Soil > Wetlands | place: USA: Florida...
GATCCGGGGGCAGGGTGGCGCCGTAGCAGATGTCGTGCATGCCGTCCAGCTCGGCGGGCTGCCAGCAGTTCACCTCGAGGATGACCCGGTCGGCCAGGTCGATCCACGTGTTGTTGCTGCCGACGGAGGAGGACGGGATCAGCGCGCCGTCCGCGGTCACGCCGGTTACCTCGATGAGCGCGATGTCGAGGTGGCCGGGGAATCCTTGCCTGACCATCTGCGCGACGTGCGACAGGTGCATGTCCAGGTAGTCCAGCGTCCCGGCGTTGATCTTCGCGCGGGTCACCGGGTCGGACTGGTAGGGCATGCGCAGCTCGATCCCGTCCACGGCCGCCAGCGCACCGCCCAGCTCGGGAGCAGTGGCCACGGTCCAGACGCTAACCGCGAAATGGTCGCTGCGCGCGGCCGCCTCCGCGGCCTGGCGGACCAGCACGGCGGGTACTGCCTTCGGGTGGCCGGAACTGGTGAACCCGCTCATCCCGATGCGGTCGCCCGGGGTGATGAACGCCGCGGCCTCCTCAGCCGGCATCACCTTGTCGGCGACGGCCTTGCACTGGATACGCGACCGGTCGGTCATCCGCCCTCCCGTCGACGCCCGGCATCATGGTGGTCCGTGCCCGCGGCGTCCGTAATGGCCGACCCCTCAACGGCCGGGACCCTCAGTCTGACGGCAGGTCACGGCGCCTGCCGGGAGCAGGAGGGCCTTGGCCAGCGGGACTTTCGCCCCTTCCTGAGGTGACCGTCTTAACGTGCGATGAATGGATGACCGGGCAATCGCCCCAGGGAGGTCAACATGGGCGCAGTTTCTGAGATGCCACTGACACCGCTGTCGTTTTTGGAGCGGTCAGCTCGCGTGTGGCCAGGCAAGGTCGCGGTGATCTACGGCGGCCGCCGCCTCACCTACGCCGAGTTCGCGGCCGAGGCGGCGCGGGTGGCCGGAGCGCTGCGGGCCGGCGGCGTCGAACCCGGCGACCGCGTCGCCTACCTGATGCCGAATCTGCCCGAGATGCTCGTCGCCCATTTCGCGGTGCCGCTGGCCGGCGGAGTGCTCGTCGCGATCAATACCCGGCTTACGGCTGAGGAGGTTTCGTATATCCTGCGCCACTCGGGGGCGAAGATCCTGGTCACCGACGCCGCCCTGCTCCCTGTGGCCATGGCGGCCGCGGAAAGCATTGGCACGCTCACCCGGCTGGTCGTGGCCACGGACCCCGAAGCCGCGTCGGCCGAACCGGATCTGACGGCCGACGCCCGGCTCGTCAGCTATCCGGCGTTTCTCGCCGGACAGGCGGCCGGCCCGCTGCCCTGGTCGGTCCCCGACGACCTCGCCCCCATCACGATCAACTACACCTCGGGCACCACCGGGCGCCCGAAGGGCGTCATTTACACCCACCGCGGCGCCTACCTGAACTCGTTCGCGCAGATCATCCACTCCCGGCACGACGAGAACAGCGTGTTCCTGTGGACGTTGCCGATGTTTCACTGCAACGGCTGGTGCGCCCCGTGGGCGGTGACCGCCATCGGCGGCACGCAGGTGTGCCTGCGCGAGGTGCGCGGCGATGCGATCTGGCAGCAGCTGCGGGAGCACGGGGTTACGCACCTGAACGCGGCGCCCACCGTCGTGAGCACCATCCTGAACGCGAGCGCGGCCGGGCAGCTGCCCCGGCCGGTTCTCATCACCACCGCCGGCGCACCGCCCAGCCCCACGACGATCGCCGAGATGGAGCGCATGGGGTTCACGGTCGTGCACGTCTACGGGCTGACCGAGACCTACGGCCCGATCACCTACTGCCAGTTCCAGCCGCCCTGGGCTGACCTGACCGTCGACCAGCGCGCCGCGCTGCAAGCGCGCCAGGGAGTCGGCATGGTCACCGCGGGCGGCATACGCGTCGTGGACGATGAGATGGCAGACGTTCCCGCCGACGGCACGACCATGGGCGAAATCGTCATGCGCGGCAATACCGTCATGGCCGGCTACTACCTGGATCCGGAGGCCACCGCCGAGGCGTTCCGCGGCGGCTGGTTCCATAGCGGCGATCTCGGAGTCATGTTCCCCGACGGGTACGTCGAACTGCGCGACCGCGCCAAGGACATCGTGATCTCCGGCGGGGAGAACATCTCCACGGTCGAGGTGGAGCAGGCGCTGATGAGCCACCCGTGCGTCCTGGAGGCGGCGGTCGTCGGGGTGCCCGACGACAAGTGGGGCGAGCGCCCGAAGGCGTACGTGGTGCTGCGGGCCGGCACCAGCGCCACCCAGCAGGAGCTGATCGCGCATGTGCGCACCAAGATCGCCGGCTACAAGGCACCCCGTGAGGTCGACATTACGGTCGAGCTGCCGAAGACTTCCACGGGAAAAATCCAGAAGTTCGTCCTGCGCGACAAGGAATGGGCTGGTCACAGCCAGCGCGTGCAGGGCTAACCGCCGAGCAGAGTGCCGAGCAGCCTGGCATAGCGCAGCAGGTGCGCGTCGCCAAGGTACTGCTCGCGGACGTGGGCGTGCGCGGCTTGCCCCATCCGCGCCGCCCGGTCCTGGTCGCCGAGCAGGCGGCGCGCTGCCGACCCGAACGCCGCCAGGTCGGCGGGATCCGGCAGCAGGATCCCGGTGCCCTGGGCGATCTGGTCGATGATCCCGCCGACCGCCGAGCCGATGACCGGCCGTCCCTTCCACATTCCCTCCGAGACGGTCAGCCCGAACCCTTCCGCCAGGCTTTTCTGCGCGACGACGGTGGCGTGCCGCTGCAACGCGTTGACCATGGCGGCGTTCTCGTCGATGTCCTCCAGCGGCAGGGTGACCAGCAGGATCCGCTTGCGGGCCGCGGGGCTTAGCGCGCGCCACTGGAGCAGGCACTCACCGTAGACCGCTGCGCCTTCGGGGTCGTCGCTCACGTCCTTGACCGCCGGGCCGACCAGCATCAGGTATCCGGCACCGCCGGGCGCCACGTGGTCGGCGAAGCCGCGCATGACCCCGGCCATGTCCTTGAGCCGGTCCCACCGGGAGACCTGGACCAGCACCGGATCATCGGGGCCGGGACGGCCCTCACCGACGATGACCGCGGGCCTGCTGACGGTGCCCACGTCGCCGTCGCGGCGTACGAACGTCGCGTGCGCCGTGGCCGCCGCGCCGTCCAGCACGCCCAGCTTCACCAGGATGGCCCGCACGGTATCGGCGGCGAGCGGCTGGTTCTTCGGTGAGAACGGGTCGATCGACGGCGGGATGATGCGCACCCTGTCGGCGGGAACCCACGACGGGACATAGGATCGGCGCGAGAACACGTAGGCCTCCGCGGCGGCCAGGTGCGGCCGCAGGAAGCCCCATGCCGCCCGGGTCACCTCGTCTTCCCAGTCGACGCCGATGTGGCAGCGCCAGATCACCCGGGCGCCCGCCTGCGCCAGCGGCGCGGCCAGGCCCGCGGTCTGCGGGTCGTGCAGCAGCACCACATCGCCGGGCCGGACCCGGGTGCTCAGCTCCGCTGCGTTCGCGGCCAGCATCTTCGTGTAATGAGCGGCCTCGGCCGCGCCGAGCGGGGCTCCGGACCTGCTGCCGTGGATCTGGTTGTGCAGCCGCTTGGTGATGGCGAAGAACTCGGCGTCCCCGGAGATCACGAGCCAGCCGATCGGGATGTCCAGATCCTGCACGTACCCGACCAGGACCTGCAGCATCTCGGCGACTCCGCCACCGGCCGCGGTCGAGTTGACGTTCCAGATCGTGTGCCCGGCCAGCACCGGCCGGAACTGGTCGGCGGCCCGGGTCAGCATCGCATACCGCGGGGCGCCGATGACCGGCTCCAGCCGGGATACCGCCAGCCGCGGCACCTCCACCGCATGCACCAGGCTCACGGCATCCCCCTTCCTTCCCGGCCGAGTACCGCCCCGTCCGGAACGTGACGCGGGCCGACCACCCGCACCTCGCCCACGGCCACCACGTTAGCGCCGAAGGTGACGTCGCCTTCGACCTCGAACCGGCGGCAGCGGCGCAGCGACGGTACCCCGGCAGGAAACCGCCGCTCGAAGTCGGGCAGCAGCTTGTAATAGTCCTTATCCAGCGTGACAACGGGCCCCGGGCCGTCGAAGCCGGGCCTCATCCGCCCGTCACTGGCGAGCTCGTAAGCGTCGGAGCGGACGACCAGCAGATCGTCGGTGGTCTTCACCGGGGCGAACCGCGAGCGGGGGACGTGGACCGCCCGGGCGCCGGGAATCGAGCCGATCGCCGCGCCCATCGCCGACTCGAGCTGGATCACCGGGGTGCTCGCCGGGTCGCGCGGATCGACGGTCTCGCGGTTGACGATCAGCGGCAGAGACGGCGCCGCCGGATCGGCGGCCTGCAGGTCCCGGAGGGCGCGCAGGTCAATCCAGATGTTGTTGGTGTTGTACCAGCGCCAGCGCTCTACGTCGGTGAACGAGGTGTCGCCGCCGGGCACCTGCGCCGTCTCCCGCAGCACCACCTTGCCCTGGTAGCGCGCCAGGTGGCCGCCCTTGCGGTCGGCCGGCGTGCCGCGCACCGCCTCCAGCGCGAACGGTACCTGCTCGGCGGCTAGCCAGGCGGCGATCCGGACGTCGGCGAGCGCGCCGAGGTTGTCGGAATTGGATACGAAGGCATAACGCAGCCCGGCGCCGAGCAGGGCGTCGAGGGTGCCGGACGCCGCTAGCGCGGTGTAGATATCGCCGTGCCCGGGCGGGCACCACTCCAGTTCCGGGTCGGCCGGCCACCGCACCGGCTGCAGGTCATCCGCGCGAATCTTAGGCTCGCGGCCTTGCAGGAAGTCGAGCGGTACGCCAGGGGTGCACAGGCTGGCATAGCGTCGAAGCACGTCCAGCGAGGGGCCGCGGGTGGTCGCGGAGTTCATCAGCACCAGCGGCAGGCGACCGCCGAGCCGCTCGCGCAGGGCCAGCACTTGCGTAGCGATGACATCGAGGAAGCGTGTACCCGGCTTGATCTCCAGCAGCGACTTCGGTCCCGTCAGGCCCATGCTCGTCCCCAGCCCGCCGTCGAGCTTGACGACCGCCAGCCGGCCGAGCACGTCACGGGCCCGGCCGGGCGGCGGCTCGGGCAGTTCATCCAGGCGCGGCAGATCGGGAACCGGCTCCAGTACCTCGCCCGGCAGGCACCCGGCCCGCTGCTCGCCCAGCTGCGAGAGGCGCCTGCCCAGGGCAGCCAGCTCAGCGCCGAGGACGCCTCCCGCCTCAGCCTTGGCCAAGACGGCGGCAACATACCCGGGCGTACTCATGCCCTGATTCTCAGCCCTTGCCGCGCATGATGACGACCGGGCACGACGCGTGGCGCACGCAGTACTGGCCGACCGAACCGAGCAGCGCCTCGGTCAGGCCGCCGTGCCCCCGGTTGCCCACCACGAGCAGGTCTGCTCCCTCGGACGCGTCCACCAGCACCGGCGCGGCCCGTCCCTCGACCACGCACGGCCGAACCTCGACGTCGGTGTCGAGCATGCACGTCTCGGTGATCGCCTCGGTGAGGACCAGCCGGGCGTCGTCGGCGTAGTCGGGCACTTCGTCGGCCGAGAGCAGCCCGCTGGCGGCCGGGATCTGCCAGGTCGTGATCGCCTCCACCACCGCCCCGGTCAGCTTGGCCTGGTGGATCGCCCACCGCAGCGCGGCCTTGGACGACTCGAAGCCGTCCACTCCGACCACGATGCGCCGGACCTCGTTATCGTGCCGGCTCATAGCTTCCTCCCTTGATGGCTTCGGTTGCTACCCGCGCGGCGTGCGGGTCGAGGTACTGGCCGCCCAGCGCGTCCGGGCGCAGGTCCGGACCCAGCTGGTAGACCAGCGGGATACCGGTGGGAATGTCCAGCTCGGCGATCTGGTCGTCCGGTATCGACTCCAGGTGCTTGACCAGCGCCCGCAGCGTGTTGCCGTGGGAGACCACCAGCACGCATCCGCTGGCCAGCAGGTCTGGCACGATGGCGTCGTACCAGTAGGGCAGCAGCCGCGCGGTGACGTCCTCGAGCGACTCGGCGCGCGGCCTCGCCTCGGGCGGGAGCGCCTGATAGCGGGGATCGCGCAGCTGAAGCTCCCAGGCCGCCACGCTGATCAGGGGCGGCGTGGCGGCATAGGACCGGCGCCACGCCGTGAACCGCCGCTCGCCGTACTCCTGCCGCACCTGGGCCTTATTCCGTCCCTGCAGCGCCCCGTAGTGCCGCCCGTTGAGCCGCCAGGACCTGCGCACCGGGATCCAGTCGCGGTCCGCGGCGGCCAGGGCCAGATCGGCGGTGCGGATCGTACGCCGCTGCAGCGAGGTATGCGCGCGGGCGGGCAGGACGCCGTGCTGAGCCAGCAGCGACCCGGCCCGGATGGCCTCTTCCTCGCCCGCCGCGGTCAGGTGGGCGTTCTCCCAGCCGGTGAAGATGCCGGCCGCGTTCGACTCGCTCTGCCCGTGCCGCAGCAGGGCCAGGCGGACCTGAGTCATGACTGTTCCAGCACGGCTAGCCCGGGCAAGGTCTTGCCCTGGATGAACTCCAGGCTGGCGCCGCCGCCCGTGGAGACGTGGCCGAACGTGTCCTCAGCGAAGCCGAGCGCACGGATGGCCGCGCCGGTGTCACCGCCGCCGACCACGGTGAACGCCTCGCCATCGGCGAGAGCCTGGGCCACGGCCCGGGTGCCCCCGGAGTACGGTTTCCGCTCGAACATGCCCATCGGGCCGTTCCAGAAGACCGTCTGGGCCGCGAACAGGGCGGCGGCGAACCGCGCCGCCGTCTGAGGGCCGATGTCCAGGCCCATCTGGTCGGCCGGGATCGCGTCGGCGGCTACCACTGCGCCGGAACCGCCGGGTTCCGCCGCTACCACGACGTCGGAGGGCAGCTCGATCTGGCCCGGGGTAGCCCGCTTCAGCAGGTCCGCGGCCGCGGCTACCTGGCTCGCCTCGAGCAGTGAGGTGCCGACCTTGTCCCCGCGGGCGACGAGGAAGGGGAAGGCCATGGCGCCACCGACGAGGATCCGGTCGGCCGCGGTGATGAGGCTGCCGAACGCGTCGAACTTGTCCGCGACCTTGGCGCCGCCCAGCGCCACCACGTACGGCCGCCGGATGTTCGCGGTCAGCCGGTCGAGCGCGTCGACCTCGGCCTTGACCAGATAGCCGGCCGCGTGCGGCAGGCGCAGGGCCACGTCGTAGACGCTGGCGTGCTTGCGATGTACGGCGCCGAAGCCGTCCGAGACGTATAGGTCGGCTAGGTCGGCGAGCTGGTCGGCGAAGTGGCTGCGCTGGGCGTCGTCCTTGCTGGTCTCCGCCGCGTTGAAGCGCAGGTTCTCCAGCATGACCACGCCGCCGGGATGCAGCGCCGCGACCGCGGCGCACGCGGCGGAGCCGGTGGTGTCGGCGGTTAGCTCCACCGGGTGGCCGAGCAGTTCGCCGAGGCGAGCCGCGACCGGCGCGAGCGAGTAAGCGGGATCGGGTTTGCCGCCGGGACGGCCGAGGTGAGCGCAGATGATCACCCTGGCGCCGCGGTCAGTCAGCGCGGTCAGGGTCGGCAGACTCGCTCTGATACGCCCGTCGTCCGCGACGCGGCCGCCGTCGAGCGGCACGTTGAGGTCGGCGCGCAACAGGACGCGCAGGCCGTCGACCGCCAGGTCATCGATCGTCTTCATCATGGTTAATCTCCTCCGTCAGCGCTCGTGCGAGTTCAGCCGCCCGACGGGACGATCACGACGGGCCCGTGGGCGTGGTCGAGGACGGCGTGCTGGACGGAGCCGATGCCGGGGCCCAGACCGTCCGGATGGTCGTGCCTGCCCAGCACCACAAGATCTGCCCGGGCGGAGTAGCTGGCGAGCACCCTGGCGGGATGCCCGGGGACGACGTCCTGGCGGACCCGCACGTCCGGGTACTTCTCTCTCCACTCCTGCAGCGCCGCGGTCAGGTCGCGGGCAGCCTCGGCGGTGATCCGGTCCAAGTCGCCCGGCGCGGAACGGTGCGGCTCGGACGGGTACGAGTGCCAGGTGTGGGCAGCGACCAGGGCGGCATCACGCAGCGACGCTTCCTCGAACGCGAACGCGAGCGCCGCGCCGGCGTCCCGGGGATCGCGGATTCCCACCGCGATCTCGCGGTGCACGGCCATGCTCTCCTCCCGGACCACCACCACCGGGCACGGCGAGCGGCTGGCGACATACCTGCTCACTGAGCCGAGCACCATCGCCGCGAAGCCGCCCGCCCCGCGCGCACCCACGACGAGCATGGACGCGTCGGCGCCGCTTTCCGCCACGGCCAGCGCCGGCGACCCGGACAGCAATCCGGTTGTCAGCGGCAAGCCCGGGGCCACCTCCTCGGACCGGGTGACGGCCGCGTCGAGTGCCCGCGCGGCGATCCCGCGCAAGGCGCAGGCGATCTCCGCTGGCGAGACGCTGTACGCATGTATCCGCGGTACCGGTGCGGGCGCCGACACGATCCGCAGCGGCGCGGAGTGCCGCCTGGCCTCCAGGGCCGCCCACTCAGCGGCCCGCAGTGACTCTTCGGAGCCGTCCACGCCCACCACGACTGGTTTGGCTGCCATTGCCGCCTCCTCCCGATTCGGATCCTTCCAGGTCAGCGTGGCAGGCTAGGGGCCCGGTCCGGCATGGGCGTTAGACATCAGATGCCAGGACCTAGGACCTCCCGAAGGCCGCTGGCTGGACGGGAACAGGGCCCGCGCACGGGCCCTGTTTTCGTGTCCGCTACAGGCGGGCGCCGACCAAGGCGGCCAGGTCGGCCAGCCGGCAGGTGTATCCCCACTCGTTGTCGTACCAGCCGAACACCTTGACCAGCGTCCCGGACGCCTGGGTCAGCGGCGAGTCGAACACGCAGGAGGCGGAGTCGCCGATGACGTCGCGGGAGACGATCGGGTCGGTGCTGTACTTCAGGATGCCCGACAGCGGCCCGGCCGCCGCGGCCGCGAACGCCTGGTTGACCTCTTCGGCGGTGACCTCCCGGCTGAGCACGACCGCGAGGTCGGTCAGGGACCCGTCTTCCACCGGGACCCGGACGGCGACCCCGTCCAGCTTCCCGGCCACCGCGGGAATGACCAGGCCGGTGGCCCGGGCCGCGCCGGTGGTGGTCGGCACGATGTTCGCCGCCGCGGACCGGGCCCGGCGCAGGTCCTTGTGCGGCCCGTCCAGCAGCATCTGGTCTCCGGTGTAGGCGTGGATCGTGGTCATGAAGCCGCGCTCCACGCCGAACGAGTCCACCAGCACCTTCACCATCGGGGCCACGCAGTTGGTGGTGCAGGACGCGTTGGAGATCACGTCGTGCCGGGCCGGGTCGTAGTCACGGTCGTTGACCCCGAGCACGACGGTCAGGTCCACGCCCTTGCCAGGCGCGGAGATCAGCACCTTCCGGGCACCGCTCTTGAGGTGCACCGCCGCGGCGTCCCGGGTGCGGAACTTCCCGGTCGACTCGATGACGACGTCGGTGCCGAGCTTGCCCCAGTCGATCGCGGCCGGGTCCCGCTCGGACAGGACCGCAATCGGGGTGCCGCTGACCGTTATCGAGTCCGGGGTGTGCTCCACGGGGCGGCCGAGCCGGCCGTAGGTGGAGTCGAACGCCAGCAGGTGCGCCAGCGTCCCCGCGTCGGTGATGTCGTTGACCGCCACCACTTCCAGGTCGGCGCGCTCCAGCGCCAGGCGCGTGAACGTGCGCCCGATACGGCCGAAGCCGTTGATACCCACCCTGGTTGTCATGTCGCTTCCTCCTTGTTGATGCTCTCGGTGCCCAGCCTGCGCGCCCACCCCGCCATGTGGCTAGCGCCAATGGGCACATGACCTCGGGACCAACGGCCCTTGGGCCGGGGATCCGGGGACTGAGGTCCTCGTGGGGTGGTGACGTCCGGCCGTGACACACGGACCGGTGGCGGCGGAAGACTCGCAGGTGAGCAGTTAAAGAGCTGATCGGAGCGGACATGGGGTCCGCGTCTTGAAGGAGGCATCCGATGCGCCGCAATTCCCGTCTTTTCGCCTACGCGGGGTTCGCCCTGTCGGCGATCTTGCTGATCGCCGGCGGCCTGCTGCTGTGGGGCTCGGCCTACGTGCACAACACCGTGCAGGGCCAGCTCGCCGCGCAGCAGATCTACTTCCCGCCCGCCGCCGCGTTCGCGCACCCCAAGGCGGGCACCGAGATCACGCCGTCGATGATCCCGTCGGTCTCGCAGTACGCCGGGCAGCAGCTGCTGACCGGGCAGCAGGCCGAAGCCTACGCTGACCACTTCATCGCCGTGCACATCGCCAACATGACCGGCGGCAAGACCTACTCCCAGCTGTCCGCCCAGTCGCTGGCCCAGCCGGCCAACACCAAGCTGGCCGCCGAGGTGAACACGGTGTTCAAGGGCGAGGCGCTGCGGTCCATGCTGCTGAACGCCTTCGGCTGGTGGAAGGTCTCCCAGATCGCCTTCATCGCCTCCATCGTGGCCTTCGCGGCCGGCGGCCTGGGCCTGCTGGCCTCCCTGTTCGGCCTGACCCTGAGCCGCCACCCCGAGATCCTCCACGAGATCATCGAAGGCACCCCCGTCACCCACTCATGACCCCGGGCCCAGATCTACAACAGCACAACCGGCCACCCAGGCCGGCGCCCGCCACGGGCGCCGGCCACCGGTGGTAAGGCAACGAGAATCAGAAGGAAGTGAGCACGATGGCGCGCACCGACATTCACCTCGATGCCATGCTCCGCCACCTGGGCGCCGCATACTACGAGTCCCTGCATGGCCGGGCTACACGCGCCGACGTGAACCGCGCGCTGGACACGGTGGAGGACCACCTGCACGAGGAGGCCTCGCATCCGGCCCCCCCGAAGCCGGTTCACCACGACGACGGGACCCGGCGCCGCCGGTGGGCCCGCCGGGTCAGCGACGTGATGACCACCTCAGTGGTCACCGTGGACCGGATCACCCCGTTCCAGGAGATCGACCGCCTGCTGACCCAGCACCGGA
>Ga0335081_10019745_pt1 | contig 10895 bp, 11 predicted proteins | sample Lox_Sample_35_FD_206713 | JGI IMG/M metagenome (GOLD analysis project Ga0335081, IMG submission 206713) | Soil microbial communities from Loxahatchee National Wildlife Refuge, Florida, United States - Lox_Sample_3.5 | ecosystem: Environmental > Terrestrial > Soil > Wetlands | place: USA...
TGTCTCCTCTCGTGTCTTTAACAGACTATCGAAGCGTATTTTGGCGCCGGCGATCATTGTTCCGGAACGATTGACGGAACACGGTCTTGATCCAGGTAAGTTCACACCTTATCCCGGTCTTAAAGAGGAAGCGTACATCTATGACTTCCAGCCAGACCCTGCGGTTTTGCGGGAGTTGAACCTCGACCCGAATCGGCTGATCATCACCGTACGCCCGCAGGCGAATTGGGCTCATTACCACGACCCGAAATCGGAGGTGTTGTTTCGGGCGCTGATCGAAAGACTGCGCAAGCAGCGCGATGCGCAGGTCGTCATTGTGCCCAGAACCAAGGCACAGTGCGCAGAACTTGTCGCACAGTACCCCTTTGCCGAAGCACCGTTCAGATTGCTGAAACACGCCGTTGATGGGCTGAGTCTTATGTGGTTTTCGGATATGGTGTTTAGCGGTGGCGGCACCATGGTTCGTGAAGCAGCGCTGCTTGGGGTAAACGTCTACAGCACTTTTGCAGGGCAAGTGGGGGCAGCGGATCAACAACTTGCTGCGGAGGGGAAACTCAAGCTCGTGCACGATCCTGCTGAGTTCGATCAGATGATTTTCTCGAAGCGAACCGCTGCTCGATGCGTCCGTCGCGAAGGCAGTGAGACCCGGGAATTCATCTGTCGCGAAATCATCAATTTCACGCAGGAGTTTGCCGTTCACGCAACTGCCCCCGTTGCCGCTTGACCAATGTGTTGCTGTTCGCGCGATGTCTTAGCGAGGTTTGTCGGTGACTGCGGATCGAAACCGCCGTTCACTGCCACATTTCGTTGCATCTTGGGCTTGCTTTTCCGTGCTTGGGGCACAACAGGGCTGACCTTCGCGTGGCAGAGAGGATTGGACAAGAGATTCTGTCACTACCGATCACCTCAGAAATGACGGAGCAACAATTGAACATCTCTGCTATTCCATCGCAGATTTCTTCGAGAACCGAAAGGTCTAGAGCACCGGACGGCGACGACCTGGATGTAGTAACACTTCGCAGCCGGAGTATTTATCTGGCATGCAAGCGCTGTTTGGACATCGTTCTGGCTCTATTCGTGCTCTTGCTTTCACTCCCGATTTGGCTGTTGATTGCACTGCTGATTAAATGCAGTTCGCGGGGCTCAGTATTGTTCGTGAATCGGGCAGTGGGACAACACGGCAAGGTGTTCTTGCTATACAAGTTTCGCACCATGCGTTGCCTGGAACGCTCCGACACCGAGCGGGCTGACGTAGTAAGGAATTCAGTGGAGCAAAAGCCAACTGCTTATAGGGACGGCCAACCGATATACAAGACCGCCCTGGCCGACGACAGGATTACTCGTGTAGGCCGTGTCCTCCGCCGCACGAGCCTGGATGAATTGCCTCAGCTGTGGAACATCCTGCGGGGTAACTTGAGTTTTGTCGGTCCGCGACCGTCATTGCCGGATGAGGTTGCATCGTACGAAGAATGGCAGAAGCAGAGACTGCTGGTGCCGCAGGGTCTGACCGGCTTGTATCAAGTCACTGCGCGCAATCGAGTTCCCATAGACGAGATGGTCCGCATTGACCTGGAATACATTCGCAGGCGCTCATTCTGGTTCGATCTCAGTATTCTTTGCAAGACGCCTTCTGCAATGCTCTCCGGATTGTGATCAAAAACATAAAACAGAACAGAAAGGAACACTAGCGTGATCCGAATTGGGATTATCGGGTGTGGTTATTGGGGGCCTAATCTGGTTCGCACTTTTGCCGAGATGGAGGACGTGACTCTGGGTTGCGTGAGTGATGTTCGTTCGGAGCGTCTCGGTTTCATCGCAAAACGCTATCCCCAGATCAAGGGAACCTATGACGCCATGGCCGTGATTTCGGATCCGACGATTCATGCCGTGATAATCGCGACCCCTCCGCAGACTCACTTTGAGTTAGCGATGTCAGCCCTGAAGGCGGGGAAACACGTCCTGGTGGAAAAGCCGCTTGCCACTTCTGTGCACGAGGCGGAACAGATCGTTGCACTGGCCGAGCGCTTACGTCTCACTCTGTCGGTGGGACACCTGTTTCTTTATGCACCCGCGGTGGCGCGAATTCGCTCCTTGCTGGAACACGGGGCGTTAGGATCTTTGTACTACCTCACTGCCGTTCGCACGAACGTAGGTCCGCCGGACGCGGTTGTGGATGCCCTTTGGGACTTGGCGCCTCACGACATTTCCATCGTTCTGAACCTAATGAAGGAGGCGCCGGAGGAGATATACGCCCAAGGCGGCTCGTTTACCAACCCCAAGCTCATAGAGAGTGCATTTCTAGTCCTGCGCTTTGGCGATGGCCGCTTGGCGCATGTTCACGTGGGCTGGCTAACTCCCAATAAAGTACGCCTCATGCGGATGGTATGCAGCCAAGGTGAAGTCGTCTACGACGACATGCAGCCTGTACAGAAGGTGCAGGTGCACAATCCGGCGATCGACAACCGTGTGGATTCGGGGGCGGCCGGCGGCGCACTCACCTACGGTTCTGGCGGAATCTGGTCGCCACCGTTGCCGAGCTATGAGCCGCTTCGTGCTGAGTGCCTGGACTTTGTCGACAGCATCCGGACGGGCAAGAGACCGCTGAGCGATGGCCAAGCCGGATTGGAAGTTGTACGGGTGCTCGAGGCAGCCTCCCGTTGTTTGAAAGACGATCACGCTGCTCCGACGTCCTTGCGCGCGATTGAGGAGGCAGGAGCGGTGCTATGAGCAACAACGGCTTCTTTGCGCATCCGCAATCGCTCGTTGAGACCCAGGACGTGGGAAGTGGCACCCGAATCTGGGCCTTCGCGCACGTTATGAAAGGTGTCCGCCTCGGCGCCAATTGCAACGTAGGAGAGCATTGCTATCTCGAGTCGGGTGTGGTGGTCGGTGATGACGTCGTTATCAAGAATGGAGTCGCGCTGTGGGAAGGGGTCACCGTTGAAGACCGCGCATTCCTCGGGCCGAATTGCGTCTTTACAAACGATCTTTTTCCCAGGAGCAAAGTCTTCGCCGAACGAATGCGAACCTGCGTGCGGGAAGGAGCAAGTATCGGGGCCAATGCGACCATTCTGTGCGGCATTGAAATAGGCCGTTACTCGCTCGTCGGCGCAGGTTCGGTGGTCACTCGAAGCGTGCCTGATTTTGGTCTGGTCGCAGGGAATCCAGCGCGGTTACGCGGATATGTGTGCCGTTGCGGTGAGAAGCTGAACTTTTCAGGAGAAGAGCAAATGAATTGTATCTGCGGTCTCACTTACCAGAAGCAGGCATCTGGAATCTCCTTTCCCGTGCCCTCGGAAGTTGGCCGATGACGTTTTGGAAGTAATACAGGTTACTCGTTGACGTATGCCACTCACATAGATTTTAAGGAGAAACCTTTGTGCGAGTCCTAGTTACAGGCGGAGCGGGGTTCATAGGATCTCATTTAGTCGATCGTTTCTTAAGCGGTGGGTATAGAGTCCGCGTGCTCGACAGCCTCGAACGCAGAGTTCATCCGAATGGTCGTCCCGCTTACCTGCCGTCGAGTGTGGAGTTCATTCAGGGCAGCGTTACTGACAGGGAAGTTCTGCGCCAGGCGCTCGAGGGCGTTGACGTCGTTTCCCATCAAGCTGCTTACCAGGACTACATGCCGGACTTCGCCCGCTTTCTTCATGTCAATGCAGTGGGAACAGCGCTGATCTATGAATTGATCCTGCAAGGCCGGCTTCCGGTGAAGAAGGTGATCGTGGCGTCCTCGCAGGCGGTCTACGGAGAAGGCCAGTACGACTGTCCGGCGCACGGCTTCTTTCTGCCGCAACCACGGTCACGCGAGCAACTCGCGCACGGCGATTGGGAGGTGCTGTGCCCGCAATGTGGATACCGTGCGAAACCGCGTTTCCTGGGTGAGGAACATACGAATCCCTATAACCAGTACGCAGTATCGAAACTGGCAGCAGAAAAGACGGCGCTGGGACTGGGATGGCTGAACGGAATTCCTACGGTGGCGCTTCGCTACTCGATCACCCAGGGCGCGCGTCAGTCTCTCTACAATCAGTACTCCGGAGTGTGTCGGATTTTCTTTAGCCGGGCGATGAAGGATCTCCCACTTATTATCTACGAAGACGGAGAACAGACTCGCGACTTTGTACACGTGCAGGATGTTGTGGATGCGAACATGCTCGTGCTGGAGCGAGACGAGGCGAATTTTGAGGCCTTCAACGTCGGCAGCGGGAATCCGTTAACTGTTACCGCTTACGCGCAAGCCATGTTGAAGAAGCTTTCTTCAAATGTGCCGCTTGAGACGGTGGGTGAATACCGCCGCGGCGACAATCGACACAGTGTTTCAAACGTCGAGAAGTTGAATCGACTCGGATGGCGGCCCCGCCGCAATCTATCCGTCATCCTGGACGATTACCTTGCATGGATTGAAAGCCTGGGAGGAATACCCGAACAAGTCGAGGACGCCTACTCCCACATGAAAGATGCCGGTGTCGTGCTGGCAAGGGCCAGCTGAGTCCGTTCGTGCAACTCGCCAACCCCGCAATGCAGTGCTTTCGAAATACAGACAGACGTCGGCGAGCGGTATCGCAGTACGCTCTTTCGTTTTTCATCACAGTTCGATCACATGCCCTCTTTTGAAGGCAACTATCAGAATGCTACGAGCAGGAGAACATCATGCTTACTACTGATGCCAGCGGTTATTTCGACGATGTTGTCCAAGTAATAGCCAACGTGCCGACTACGGTTGTTGATCACATCGTAAGTGTTCTCCTAGACGCATACGAATCGAACCGAACGATTTTCTTGTTTGGCAATGGAGGCAGCGCCGCACTGGCATCGCATTTTGCCTGTGACTTGGGGAAGGGAGCAGCGAATGGTTCAGGAAAGCGCTTCCAGGCTCTGGCACTTACTGACAACGTGCCGTTGATGACAGCGTGGGCCAACGATGCGAACTATGAAGATATCTTCGCGGAGCAGCTTACAGGATTCGTCCGGCCCGACGATATCGTTTTTGCCATCAGCTGCAGTGGAAAGTCTCCCAATGTGCTCAAGGCTCTGAAAGTTGCTCGTGAGGCCGATGCGTTGACAATCGGACTAACCGGATTTGACGGTGGTCACATGAAAGACCTCTGCGATGTTTGCCTGATTGTTCCCTCCGATAACATGCAGATCATCGAAGATCTCCACCTAAGCGTGACGCACGCGGTTTTCACCGCTCTTCGGGCCAAAATCTGTCAGGAAAGTAGCGAAGCAGCCGCATAGAGAGGTCTGCGAGAGGTAGATAGCGCGTCTTATGAATCAGCACAGATTGTCCGTGTCAGTCCTAATTGCTGACCTCGCGTGGTCGGTGGCGGCGATGGGGGCTGCCATCGTGCTGCGCTACGGCGTCCAGTGGAGCCCTCTCGACAAGGACTACGCCTCACACCTGCTGCCGTTCCTCGGGGCCACGTGGTTGATCTGGGCCTTGTTCTCCCTTTTCTTGCCCCTCGATGGATTCCGGGGTGGCTGGCGATTGTCCGCGGTCGTTTCGCAGTTGCTCTTAGCCGTGGGCGTGTTGATGCTGATCCTGTTGTCCGGTGGGTACCTTTTTCGCAGCTATGTATCCCGGCTGGCTCTGGTGGAATTCGGCCTGCTTCTTCTTGCAGGGTTTGTATTGCTCCGCGTGGCGTTCTATCTTCTTGCGCGGGCTAGGCTAAAGAACGGTGGAGTCCGGCGTGCGGTGATCTTGGGGAGCGGACGACTGGCGCGGGAGCTGGCACGCAAAGTCGAACGACATCCTGAGATGCTGTGCCAGGTCGTAGGGTTCCTGTCACCGGACGACGGAACCACTGAGCCCAGTTCTTTAGTTGCTCGCTCTGAGTCGGCTGTCCGCGGCATCACTACGCTAGGGGTTGTGGAGTTGCTCTCGGCGCAGCGGGCTGATGAACTAATTCTTGTTCTCGACGAGTGTGCTTCGCCTGGCCTTCTCAACCTCTCAGCACTCTGTCGCGATCGTGGCATCAAGGTTAGTCTTGTACCCCAATTCTATGAGCTTTATCTGTCGCGCTTTCATCTGACCGATCTCGACGGCCTGCCTGTTCTGCAGTTGGCCAGACCCGGACTTACCGTTCCCGAGTTGGCTGCGAAGCGCGTATTGGATATCTCGCTGGGAACCCTGCTCTCGCTGGCTGCTTTGCCGGTTCTCCTTCCCTCGGCGATTGCACTTCGTCACATCAAGGGGAAAGCCTTTCGTTGGGAGACGCGCTGCGGTTTCCAAGGAAGGCCATTTGCCATGTTGCGTCTGAATATCGACCGCCCGCTCCACAGCGGGTCTCGATTTGAAGCAATTCTAGGCGAATTTAGTCTGACTGAGCTGCCCCAATTGTGGAATGTATTGCGCGGCGACATGAGTCTGGTCGGCCCGCGCCCCGAGGCTCGCGACCGAGTGTGTCGTTACTCCGAGTGGCAACAGCAACGCCTGACTGTGAAGCCCGGTATGACTGGTTTGGCGCAGGTTCAAGGATTGCGTGAACAGCATTCGTCGGAAGAAAAAACGCGTTTCGATCTGCAGTATCTGCTGAACTGCTCGCTGTGGACTGACCTGTCGCTTCTGTTGCAGACAGTCTGGACATTGGCGACGCGTTCCATCGGCCGGCGAGACTCTTTTGCCGATCTTGCCATGGCCGGGAGAGCAGACGAAGCCGGAGAATCGCGATTCCAGCAGGAAATTCTGGAACATGCTCATCGTCCGTAGTCCAGTCCGCATCAGTTTTGCAGGAGGTGGAACCGACCTCCCGGCCTATTATGAGCGCTTTGGGGGTGCCGTGCTTAGCACGGCCATCAACAAGTATTTCTACACGATTCTGTGTAAACGTCGGGACGGACGCATTCAGGTCATTTCCTCCGATCTACGCATTTTCGAAACCTGGCACGACATCGCCACTATGCAGATTCGTGGCAGCGGGCTCGACATTCCCTTGGCAGTGCTCAAAGACCTGGCCTGCGATGTTTCGGTAGACCTTTTCCTTTCATCGGAGATCCCCCCAGGTACCGGGCTGGGTTCTTCCGCGAGTGTCTGCGTGAATATTCTGAAGACGCTCACGACATATCTCGATCTTCCACTTTCGAAGTACGACCTCGCAGAGCGGGCGTTCTACATCGCGAGAAATGTACTTGGGCGCCACGCCGGCAGGCAGGATGAGTTTGCTGCCGCGTTCGGGGGCTTCAACTTTATAACATTCGGTACTGATGGGTTCACGGAAGTTCAGCCAGTGGATGTTGATTCCGAAATGCTGCAGGAACTGCCAGCGAGATTGATGCTCTTCTTCACTGGGTCCGCGCGCAATTCCGGGACGATCCTCGAGGAGCAGGAAAAGTTGACGACTAGCCAAACTGGACCCGCCGTTGAGGCCCTTCACGAGGTGCGCTCTCTCGCCGACCGGATGCTAGCGGCACTCGGTTGCAGAAACCTCGCGTTGTTCGGGTCGCTATTGCATGAAGGATGGCAAGCCAAGAAACGCATCTCCGGAAGGATTTCAAATCCCCGGATAGACCACCTCTACGAACTCGCACTCCGCAACGGCGCGTCGGGCGGGAAGATAACCGGCGCTGGTGGAGGCGGCTTCTTGCTTCTCTACTGTGAACCAGAATGCCAGGAAGGGGTTCGCTCGGCACTTCATGCCGAGGGCATTCAGGATATGGCTTTTGCCTTTGACAACAACGGAGCCCAGGTGGTTGTGAACGATCCATTCATTGATGGGGACGAACGTACCGGTTCACGCTGGATCTTCACTCCTGCCGCCTCGATGGCTTAGTTTTTCTTGCGGCCCAGTTCGATCCCCTTAATAACGGTCAAACGATGAAGGCCTTTCTTTTAGCCGCAGGCCAAGGCACTCGGCTGCGGCCAGTCACCGAAAAGATTCCTAAATGTTTAGTTCCCATTTGCGGCACACCGATGCTGCAAATCTGGATGGACATTTGTCGCAATACGGGGATTGATGAAGTGATGGTCAATCTCCACACCTACGCCGATCTCGTTAGAAATTGGCTGAACGCGAACAACGACGGCATTCGTGTACGGCTGGCCGAAGAAGCGACTCTGCTGGGGTCGGCGGGAACGATATTGGCAAACCGGGACTGGGTTGCTTCCGAATCCGCCTTCTGGATCTTCTACGCTGACGTGCTTACGAACACCAGCCTCAGTCGTATGCGGGAATTTCATCTCTTGCATCGGCCGACTGCAACTTTGGGACTGTACCAAGTGCCCGACCCCTCCCGCTGCGGCATCGTTTCCTTCGACGAGCAGATGGTGGTTCGGGAATTTGTAGAAAAGCCAGCCCATCCGAAAAGCAGATGGGCTTTCTCGGGCATTATGATTGGCACACCGGAGCTCATGAACTACATTCCGTCCCGCTGTCCAGCGGACTTGGGCTTCGACGTTTTGCCCTGGCTCGTCGGGCGAATGCTCGCCTTTCCCATCGCTGACTACCTGCTCGATATCGGAACCCCAGAGAACTATCAACGAGCGCAACATACCTGGCCCGGATTGGCCGCTTAAGGAACGCTGCTTGCTTGCATCTGCCCAGTTGGCACTTTGCTCCCGACCACAGGCGGTTGTCTTCGACATGGATGGCGTCATCGTCGACAGCCACCCGGCCCACCGGGTCGCCTGGAGGGAATTTTTGCGCACAGTTGGGAAGCCGGTGTGCGACGCGGACCTAAATTTCATATTGGATGGGAGGAAACGGGAAGAGATCCTGGTTCATTTCCTCGGGCCTCTGAGCGGGGCCCAGCTGGAACGGTACGGAAGGATGAAAGACGATCTGTTCTGGCAGGCGGCATCCGAGATCGTGCCTGTTCCAGGAGCTTTCGAGTTCATCGAGAGTCTTCACGGTGCAGGCATTACCCTGGCCGTTGCCACCTCTGCCAGCGCCAGTCGCACGCGCTCGATGCTCAGTCGCACCGGTTTGCTCAGCCATTTCCGCGCTGTGATCACGAGCGAGGCAGTTCGCAAAGGCAAGCCCCATCCGGACATTTATCGCTTGGCCTGTAAGTGCATCCATTGCTGTCCGAGCGCTGCGGTGGCCGTCGAGGATGCTGCCTCCGGCGTCCAGGCTGCCAAGGCAGCCGGGTTGCGATGCATCGGAATCGTAGGAAGCAGGTCGGGAGAGCGGTTGACTGCTGCCGGCGCCGACTACGTTCTGCAGGACTTTGTCGACCTCACCATCGAAAAGTTTCATTCTCTTGTCGGAATGCAACCACGGTGGCCTGGCATTGGATGAATGTGAGACTCAATGAGGCAGTGTCTTTGCGGTCATCTCAATCGGTCAGACAGACTTAAATTGATCGCGACTATGGCCATGCTGACTGTGCAGGTGATGCCAACGCTGGTGCAGGCCCAGCCGGGCGAGTACCGGTTTTCTGATGGTCCTGAGTGGTGTGCTGCTACTGCGTCACAAGAAGGCTGTGGTGTTAGTGCCGCTGAAACTGGAATCGGTTTCAACGCCCAGTTGACGTCAGATGAGCCAGAGGGAACTGTCAGGAGCGGGGCTTCTGCCGGGATATTGCATGCGGACTGGCCTGCCGCTCTGGTGAACTTCTGTGCTGGCTCGACCCGGTGTGCAGACTGGTTCATTTCTTCTCCGCGCTCGCTGTATCCAGTCGCGCAGCGAGCGCCGGGCGCGTCAGACAGCAGCAAGTTCGACGAAGGTTCAAAGCCGACCTCGGGCATAGTGGTTCGCACTCTCCGCCCGGTGGATTCCGACCATAACTTTTTTTACAAAAACAAGCTCGAATTCTCTTTGGAAAGTGGTTGGCTCCCGATCAATATTCCTTTTGTTTTCGACGTCTTCCTCGGCGATGGGTACACCATGACCGACTTGAAATATACCCTCGCGCCTATCATCGCTTCCGTCCGTTGGCAAACAGGTGACGTGAAAGGACCTTTGATCCTTCGCGGGAACTGGGATCTGGAGGCCAGCGCAGCCGCCGTCGTAATCCCGCGGGGACCGGAAACACGCTATTTCGCGTTCATCCTGGGCTTTCGCAGGAATTTCGTACCAGGCCGTGGGAGATTTGCGCCCTACTTTGATGGGCGCTTGGGACTGGGGGAAATCAATGCAAAGGAACCTCTGGGGGTCCTTTACGCGCAGGGACAGAACTTTACGTTTACGATGAACATGGGCAGTGGCGTCCGATATAACATCAGTCCGCGCTATGCGATTTGGAGCGGCTTGAACTGGATGCACATCTCAAATCTCTATTTGTCCCAGCCGCAATTTGCTAATTACGGGATTAACGTATACGGGCCAATGTTCGGAATCGATGCTCGCGTGGGCAGACTTCGGCTTCACCACCATGCTGCAGAATAGGCGCCTGACCTGGTTGCCGCTATGCGCATTGACCGCGGCGGTCGAAATATTTATGCCATTCGGCTGCGCCACCTCGCACGCCAACCTCGTCTTGGCAGCTCCTTCCACCGCAACCGCAGGCGTCCCTTTCAACATCACGGTGACCGTGATCTACGAAGGGAAACAGGACTCGAGTATCAACAGCTTCATAAGCTTCACCAGTTCCGATCCTGCTGCCGTTCTTCCTCCGCAGTACCGCTTCACGCCAGCGGATGCAGGTTCTCATACTTGGACCAACGGCTTCACGCTGATGACTCCCGGCGATCAGACCATATCCGCGACCATCTTTGACGCCCGCGGCATCAACGGAAGTGCGAATGTGACCGTCTCTCCATGAATACGAAGTCGCACTTCTAACGAATGGCTTTCCGCCGCCTTCAGCAGGGAAGATGGAGGGCCGAGGGCATATCGTTTACCCGTTTGATACACCCGAAGTTGCGTTACTCGATGCCGTTCCGGCTTCATTGCCACTATTAATGACGGTTAGCGATCCATAGTGAGTCTCTGGTATGCGGGACGACATTCCGA
>Ga0335081_10019746_pt1 | contig 10895 bp, 9 predicted proteins | sample Lox_Sample_35_FD_206713 | JGI IMG/M metagenome (GOLD analysis project Ga0335081, IMG submission 206713) | Soil microbial communities from Loxahatchee National Wildlife Refuge, Florida, United States - Lox_Sample_3.5 | ecosystem: Environmental > Terrestrial > Soil > Wetlands | place: USA: Florida...
TGCTGGGCAAAGTAAAATCGATGTTCTAGGCGAAAACTTTGGCAAAATCCGAGTTTTCCAAGTTCTTGTTGCCGTTTTTGGTCACCGTTTCATTTTTTGGGTTGGCGATTGTCCCACTTCTATTGCTTCAGCCTAATTTGCAAGCGGACCCGTCTCCTTTTCGCCGTCCAGTCGTAAGCACCCTGTACAGCATGGTCTCCATCTTGGGCGTAGTTGCAGTGTTCTATCCAAACAAGTGTCGCTTGATGTTCAAAAAACCTACAGTTTCTTCAACCAACAGTAAATCGTCTGCTGCACAAATACAGTTCAAAGGGCACCACCCAGACTGCGAAAGGTTTTCAGCTAATAGGATCACAATCAGGAACTCGATTTTTTGCGCTGCATGCAGTGGCTTGTTAGCGGGAGCAATAGCTGCTCTGGCAGGAATATTTTTGTTTTGTTTAGGTTTTTTTAGTTTGGAAAAGGCGAACCTTTGGGTTCTGGCGATCGGTGAAGTTTTGATGCTTGTTGGGTTGGCTCAAATAAAGTTGAACGGTTTCGTCAAAATGGTGGTGAATGCTTTGTTTGTAGTTGGCTCGAGTATAAGTCTGATTGTCGCTGATTTGGTCGGGCAAAGCTTGCTGGTTGATGCATATGTACTGGGATTAATTATCTTTATACTGTGGTTCAGGATTTTTCTTTCAGAATGGAACAACAAAAGAAACTGCGTAGCATGCGGACGCTGCGTTTAGGGATTAGCTGGGTGCTCATTATATCGTCTACGCCCAAAAATTGCACCCAACACAATGAGCAACCCGAAGATGATTACTATAATTGGCCAAAAATTAATCGATATGCCATACGTAGCTTGCAGGAACAAGCCTAACCCAACAAGGATTATGATTGCACCAATAACGACGCCCACAATCAAGCCTCCGTTGGGCAAACCAAAGCATTCGTTTTCCATATGGCGGTAATGTTCTCGATCACTTCCATGATAATGTTGGCCGACTGTGTAAAGGGGAGCGCCGCAGTTTGAGCATACGGTGTTGGTGTCTGGATTTTGGGTGCCACATTTGCTGCAGTAAACCATTAGCCTTTCCTCAATCAAGGTTAAATGCGATTCAGTTTTAAAACTTGTGGTCGCCAAAATTCGGTAAGTCAAATCCCGATTTGAGAAGCCTAAAGCATGATTTGGAACCCTTAGCGACTAAAAATCCAAGTTATGAAATGTTTTGGGCCTTATTTGTTTGTTTCTATTTTGCTTTCAGGGAGACTATTTAGTGTTAGCTTAGGTTCTAAATTTGGGAGCATGCTAATTTTTTGCTCTTCAATCTTTGCATTTGTCATCGGTATCGTTATTTTGAACCTGGCTCCTTTGCCAGGAACACCGTTTTCTTCAATAGTCCAACCGTAGGCTTCGATCATTTTCTTAACCAGTTTCAACCCTAACCCTGATCCGCCCGTCGTGAAGCCTTCAGAAAAAATTCTTTCCTTGTTTTCAATAGGTATTCCAATGCCGTTGTCCTCATAATACAGAATAGTGTTTCCTTCATCGACCACATAGTGAAGTATTATTTGGGAAATGGCGGTGCCGTGCTTTTGGGAGTTGTCGATTAAGTTGTAGAAGAGTTGTATGAGCATTTTGTCCGCCACAACCTTTAGCCCGCTACACTTGTTTAATACGGTTATTTCAGGCTTAGCTATTATGCCAGCAGCTTGATTAAAACAATCTTCAACCCTTACCTCTGAGAGCTCCTCAGCGCCGATTTTCTCAAAAAGACGGCTAAACTCAAACAGCTTTTCGCACTGTTTAATTGCTGACTCTATCCCTTCTAAATACTTCATAAGCTCAGACTGATCTGCAATTCTCTTTCTTAGAATGTAGGCGTTGTTGTTAGCGACCATCAGCTTGTTTCTAACATCATGCCTTGTTAAACCGCCAACCACTCTAAGCTTCTCGTTGAGGGCCTGCACCTTATCATTTTGGCTCGAAAGATATTCTAAGGCTAAAGCCAAATCTTTGGCATTACGCTTCTGCTCAGTTACGTCTCGGAACACGCCCACTAGAAGTTTCTCGCCTGCATGTTCGAACGATCGCAGTTTTGCCGCGACATCCTTAACTTCTCCCCTGCAGGTAACTACCTGCAGCTCTACATTTCCAGAGGCTCCTGGAGCTTGCTTGAGAAAAGACCGCGACATCACTATATCATTTTGATTAGGAAATAGTGTTTTCTCATTCTTACCAACAATCTCTTCTTTTTTAACCTCAAGAAGCATGGTCGCTTCATTGTTGCAGTCAAGAATTAATCCAGTTTGAACATCTACGACGAAAATAGCGTCGTTTGCCGATTCAAAGATTGTTTTGTATTCGATCTCCAGCTCTTTTAAGCGCTCCTTTGCTTTATCCAATTGCTTGGTTACTTTAAAGACGGAACCATTATCCCACGGTTTTTCAACCGGTGCAAACCCAAAGGCTAATCCGACAAAAAGAAAACTGGCTGCGTAGCATGCTAAACTGAATGTCACCCCAACGGTTGTACCCCAGGAGTAACCGTAAACATCGAACGATAGGATAGAGAGCAAAAACAACGTATCGACAAACCGTCTTCTCTTTAAGAACAGGTATGATGATAGGCAGAGGGCGATTAGGCCCAAAAAATCAACGGTTATTCCGCTGATTACCATTGAGCCGGGGATGAAAAGAATTAGAAGAGTAACGACAAAAGCAACAGAGAAGATTCTGATTGCCATTTTGTAAATTTTCAAATTTAGCAATTGAGCTACAAACAAAAGTATAAGGGCAGCAATTACGGGCAAGTCCCCCCACCAGTAGAGGTTGTTTAAGACATAGAAGGACTGAGGCAGCCCAAAAATTTCAACCGCTGAAGACAGCGACATAAAACTAATTGAAACTGCCGCGATTAGTTTTCTTTTGTCATGGTCTTTGCAGAACATGAATAGGAAGCACGCTGCAATAATAGCAGGAATTGCGCTCAACATTACCGCTGGAAGATTCATATTGGCGAAAAGGCTCAACTATCATTTCATCCGTGTCTTTTCGAATCTTTGTTTTCGACGCAAAACTCTCGGTCAAACAGAATAAAATGGGTTGTGAATTCAAAATATAAATTTATCAGCTACTTGTGCTTTCATAATAAGAAATGGCTTTTAGCCCACCATACGAAATCGGGAAACGTCTTGAACAAAAGGATAAGAAAGGAACTAAGCGCGCTATGAAGGAAACAGAAGCTTTAGGCCATAAGCTAGACAAGAAAGCGTTTGAGGACGGAGTCCAAACCCAATAAGTTAAAGATTTTAATATTTACAAGTGCCGTTTTTTCTCATTTCGGTTTGTTGAAGCGGGCTGGGTTTAGTTGGATTGATTGAACCTTTGTCATAGGTTCAGACTGAAATTATGTCTCAAATAGTTATCTAACTGTGCGCGCGCTTGTTGCTTTGTCTAATTCTTGTGCAATCTTCTTCCCCAACTGGTAACAGCTGGAAACATTACCTTCGAAGATGTCTTTGCACTCAAGAACTAACCCTGGAACAACGTGCATTTTTAGGGTGCCTCCAAATGTTAGCTCTAACATGCGCAGGCACTTTTTTCCATCATTGTATCCGCCTAGCGCGCTCAGTACTAGCATTGCTCGTCACAAGAAAAGGACCATAAACTAAAAAAACCTAACCACAATTCCTTCCTTTTTTAGTCTTTAATAAACTGTGATAAGAGTTTAAAAAGAGAAATGGCTGAGAAGCTCTGGTTACATTCAAAATAGCTGCATTTGAAGAGTTTGCATTTTTCTTTTTTCTCCTAAAAAGAAATTTTCTTCCTTAGTTTCCAGAGCCTCAGCAAACCCTTAGTGGTTTCATACTTCGCTACTCTTTATTTTTGAAAACATCCTTAACCTAAAAATCCTGAGGAAGGGATTCAAACGCCAATTCAATATCAAAAGTACAATCGCCCAATAAAACATTAGTTCGAAGTCTTTGCAATATTATTTGTTTGCGATACTTTGTGTGCTTATTTGATCGTTTTCAAAGTTGTATTCTTGTGCTTCGTTCCATATGTTTTCAAAGTAGGCTTTGATTACTTTGACAGATTGTGGATTGTCAGACCATAAGCTGGGCTCTATTTCGCCATCATCGATTGTTCTAACACACATGTTTGCTTTCTTTGAGTCATAAATCGCTGTCTTAGTTGGAATAGGCCTATCAAGGTGCCTAATCTCAAACAGGGGATTGCCCTTAAACTTCAGTAAGACTTTATCTGCAAACTCCTTTTCGTCGAATTTTTCGGTTACTGCGCGAATCTTTACGCCTTTCTTCAGCGCTTTTTCATATATTTGTAGGTGATTAAAGATAAGATTTCTAACAAGATTCCAATTACCGATAAAATCGATACTGTTCTCTGCAGAAGAGTCTTCAATTTCAAACTTTTTTAAGAGAAGAGCTTTTGAAGTTATCAACGAAAACTGTTCTAGCGTCAAGTCATGTAATATTATATCGTCTTTCTTATTATCGAAGTTTTTGATTAGGTTAATTGTGTTTTGATGCAGGGCTGTGTATTCTTTGGTTTTTGTTTGAAGTAAAATGTTGCAGCCTTCTTTTATTGGGGTGGCTTTGTACTGGGTTGGTTTAGCTATTATTTTTTCTGCAAGTCCTGTTTCTTCAAGGGCGGGGAGTACTCGGTAAACATCTGGGCGCGCCACGTTTGAGGCTGCTGAAATCTTTTTTACTCCAGCTTCTTGAAGCTTGACAAGAGCTAGATATATTTTTGCTTGCAAAAATGTCAGTCCCAACTCCAACAAGGTTTGAGTCAATGTGTCGTTGTCTTGAATCATGGAGTTTTCTCTGGTTAGTCTTTTGATGCAAAGTGCTTATTAATTTTTGCAGAATGTAAGTAGAGGCATTACTGACAAACGCTTAATACCTTACTTAGAACAATCGCTGTTTACAGAAAGAAGGAGAAAAAATGCAAATCAAAAACAAATTCTTGGCTATTACAATGGCTATTCTCTTGTCAGTTTTAATGGCAAGCTCAATGATGTTAATACCAACAACCAGTGCTCATACACCTCCCTGGCAAATTCCAACATACGCATACATTTATGCTTCACCTAACCCGGTTGGCGTTGGACAATTCGTACATGTCGACATGTTTCTTGACAAAGTAATCGACAGTGCAGCCCTCAATAATAATATCCGCTTCGAAAACTATCAACTAACAATAACTGCCCCGGACGGCAAAAAAACTGTAGAGACCTTTGCAGTAGTCACAGATCCAACATCAAATCAGGACTACTCATTCACTGCTTCGGAAACAGGTACGTACACGTTCAACTTTACTTTCCCAGGGCAAACATTCACTTTCACCCAAGCGGTCTCAAGCATTTTTGGTCCCCCAGCACCAAGCCAATACATTGGTGATTATTACGAGCCCAGCTCCGCTTCAGCAACGCTCACTGTTCAGCAATCACCAGTACCGGTATACCCAACAACTCCACTTCCAACTACGTACTGGACAAGACCAATCTATGGCACGAACTCGAACTGGTATACGGTTTCATCAAACTATCTAGGCAGAAATGCGCCAGGTTACGAATCAGCAGCTAGTGGACTGGCTAACCCCGGTTTGGTGCCGAACGGCGTTGGACCATTAACAGGCCATATCATGTGGACTAAACCGCTTCAGAGCGGTGGAGTCGTTGGTGGAAACAACTCTCTAATTCCAGGCTACACATATACTGATGGATCTGCATACTCGTTAAGGTACACCAATCCGATAATAATGGATGGCATGCTGTACTACTCGGAACCGCTGGGATATAATGCACCCACTGGAGGACCAACTGTCTGCGTTGATTTGCTTACAGGACAAATTATTTGGTCTTCAACCTCTGTGCCGTCACCCACTTTCGGTTACATCTATGATATTCAAGATCCCAACCAGCATGGCGCTACGATACCTCTTCTGATTTCGCAAACGGGCGGTTTTGGCTTTTTCGGGCCTCCGTCTCCAATTCAGTGGCAAGCGTATGACGCTGACACAGGAGCTTTTATGTTCAGTGTATCTAACATTCCAGCAGGCGCATCAGCAATGGGTCCAAATGGCGAGTATTTGTCATATGTTTTTGCAAGCGATGGCACCCCAACGAAACCTCAATACTATTTAGGCCAGTGGAACTCGTCTAAATTGTGGAACAGTCAATACTCAGGCTTGTCAACAACACCATCTAATGCTCCTCCGATCACTGATGGAAGCAGTTCAAGCTTATATGACTGGAATGTTTCAGAGCCATCGCTTAACACTTTAGCGGTGGCGCCAACCATACTTGTCGCTTATGCTGGTAACATGATGCTTTGCATGAGTGGCACTTACCCAGGATCCGCGAGTGCATTTACTGTGGCAAGCTGGACTCCTTACACATACTATGCAATCAACCTCAATCCAAACAAAGGCGTAGTCGGTTCAATGCTTTGGACTCAAACGCTCACAGCTCCACCTGGCAACATATCTGTCTCATTCAACGGAGCGGATCCGTCGGCTGGCGTTTTCACGGAAGCTTACAAAGAAACTCTGCAATTCGTAGGTTATAGTTTGAGCACAGGCCAGAAGCTTTGGGGACCAGTTACTCATTGCGATAGTCCTCTGGCATTCTACAACGAAGGTAACCCCATGGCAGACGGAAAACTCTTCCAAATTGGATACGGCGGAGTAGTCTACTGCTACGATACGACAAACGGAAATCTATTGTGGACATACGGCAACGGTGGCGAAGGAAATAATACAAGCGGCGGCTTGGCTACAGCTTTCCCCAATTACCCAGCAGTTATATACGCTATTGGCAACGGAGTGGTCTATATTCTCACAAGCGAACATGACGTCGAAACCCCAATTTACAAGGGCGCCTTGGCGCGAGCAATTAACGAAACAACTGGAAAAGAAATCTGGACACTTTCAGATGATAGCAACGGCTTAGGCGTTGGTCTACCAGGCGGTGCGATCGCAGACGGCTACGCAACTTTCTTCAACGCTTACGATAACCAAATCTACAGCGTAGGCAGAGGACCGAGCGCAACTACAGTCAGTGCACCACAGGTTGGAGTAACAACTTCCACGCCAGTCACAATTACCGGTTCAGTGATGGATATTTCGGCTGGCACAAAGCAAAACCAACAAGCAGCTGACTTCCCGAACGGAGTTCCATGCTCTTCGGACGCAAGTATGAGAGAGTGGATGGGCTACGTTTACCAGCAACAAATAAAACCGACCAACTTCACCGGTGTTCCAGTGCAACTCGCAGTTTTAGACTCCAACGGCAACCACTACACAATCGGCACAGCCACAACTGACTCAAGCGGCACATTCAGCCTGACATGGACGCCGAGCATAGCAGGTAACTTCACGGTCTACGCCACTTTCGCAGGAACAAACGGTTATTGGCCATCATCCGCTGAAACACACCTCAGCGCTGGAACAACACCAACCACAGCACCAACATCTACGCCTAACGTTTCTAACCTCGCCACAAACACAAATCTTTTGACGTACATGGCTATTGGAGTAATCGCTATAATAATAGCAATAGCCATAGTCGGATTGCTTCTGCTGAGAAGACATCCATAAACTGGGAAAACAAAAATCTATTCCCCTTTTTTTGTTGTTTTTAGTCTTCTGAAAAGGTTTAAACTGGAAATTATTTGGGTTTCTCGTTTAACTCCAATGCACGATATATTTCAAGTTTAGAAACTCTCCTTAAAACCCTGAATTCGTTAGGTTGTGTGGGTTGGAAAGGGGAGAAGGCTTCTTGAACTTAATCAAGAAAATTGATCACGTTCCTAGTGTTTTTGAAGTGCTTTCGGAAGTTAAGCAAAAAGCACTCTTTTCGAAAACACAACAGGCGATGGCAAAATGGTAATGGTGAATTTGTGTGCTTTTATAGTGTACCCTTGCGTGGTCGTTATGATACGTGAAATAATCCATTTGATAGGTGGCCGGTAACATTTCCTTGACCTGTTTTTTTCTTAAACTTTAGGCCGCAAAATAAGTCCTAAGTCCACAAAGAATCCTTATTGAAAAGAGCCCGCGTTGCTTCCCAACTGCGTTAAATGTAAGTGAGAATTTTGTTATCTCGATTGTACTAATGCTTAGCCTTAAATCGTTAGATGCTCTTAAGAGATTTTAACTAAGGCGCTAAGCTTTATCTGACCATGAAACTGGCTGATGCAGTTAATGAGCGTAAAGAGGAAAAGAACTCTGTTTCTGATCAGTATCGCTTTAATTTCACTGGTTTCAATTTTAGCAATCATTATTTTCTTTGCAAATTCGCCAATAACTCAGCATCCATTAGCTACACCCTTTTTAACTCCAGTTTTTGCCAACGTCGAGTTAAATGCTTCAGAAGGTTTTACTTCCTCGCAGTTAGTAGAGGGGCCGAATATTTCCCCGCTATTCACACTGCCACCAGGAGGCACTGGTATCATACCATTTAACATCTATTCAAGAGCGCAGGTCCCGTTTAACGCTACATTGAGTATATATTTGGGGGAACCCAACGAGACGGCCAACGGTGTACAATTCAGTTTTTCTCCTTCAAACTTCACTATCAATCCCGGCCTGAATGCGACATCAGTTCTTACGATAACTGCTGACAAAGATGCGCCTTCAGCATTCTACTGGCCTACAATCGACGTACAAACCAACAAGCAAGAATATCCTTATTACATAGAAGGAGACGCAGTTGCCCCTCCCGCGTTATTGATTGCAAACTCTGCCCCCTCATGCCTTTATATAGTAACTGAATACGACATTACTCCAACTACTCCACCCATAATTTTGCCCTCAAATTTTCCTGCGCCGTCAAATACATCCGTCACCATGCCAATAACGACCCCAGCATACACTCCGCAAGTTCCCGCGCCCTTTCCTCAGCCAACAATCAACATTGCTCCCGGAGAAAGCGCAAGAGTGATTTTCGCCTGTGCCACAAAGGAGAAGTTAAGCCTAAATGCGTCAGTACCTTCAGGGTTCATCGCCAAATTTTCGCCAAACCCCATTGACATAATTTACAGCAACGTTTCAGGAAATCTGTATGCTCTAACAGTTACTGCTAGTCCTAACCTCAGCGAGGGTAATTACAAGGTGAATGCAGAAGCCACATTAGGTCCATATTCATTCGAGTGCTCGTTCCAAATAGCAATCAAAAACTAAGGGTTTTTTCGGGTTATCCGCTTGAGTATCTCTAGTCAATGTCGGGCGAGGTAGCGGGCTATATGTCTTTAGGTTTTCGTCTTAGGTTTTTGACGGCTATAATTGTGTAGATTGAAATTATTTCGGGGATCGTTATGACAAGGGCAAGTATAGATTCCGATGATGCTGCTTTTGACATTGGAGATATTGCGAATTGTATTGAGATTTGATGTGTGCTGAAGTTTGTTGTGTACCATACGTAGAAGTTGTTGCTGTCTTCTGTGTAGCCTTGGTTTTGGGCCTGCTGATTGTCTATGTACACAAGTGGGCTTGCTCCGTCGGGTACATCGGTTTTGGGAATAGTCATGTTGCAAAAGCCCACTGTTCCTTTTGGTCCTGTTATTGTGAAAGACACTGTGGCTATTTTTGTTTGGTCTGATGTGATTAAGGCGTTGGATATCTGTGAACTACTTACGTTTCCGCTGACAGAAAGATCAACTAATGCACCACTACCTAGAGCCACTGGTACAGTTGTTGCTGTGGGAGTTGAACTAGGTGATAGCATTCTTGTCGGTGTTGGGGTTGGAATAGAAGTTGGAGTGGGAGTTGGCGTTGGAGGTGGTGATGAAGTGGGAATGGCTGTGGGTGTTGGAGTTGCTGTTGGTGTGTCCGTTGAGGTTATTGTTGGTGTTGGTGTGGGCGTCGGGGTTGGAGTTGGTGACGCTGTTGGTGTTGAAGTCGGGGTAGGTGTTGGGCTTGGAGTTGGCGGTGCCGTTGGTGTTGATGTGGGTGTTGGTGTCGGAGTTGCGGTTGGCTCAGGTGTTGGTGTTGGGGAGGGAGTTGGGGTCAACGTTGGGGTTGGTGTTGGTTGGGGAGTTGGTGAAGGTGTTGGGACAGGAGTTGGCGTGGGACTAGAAGTTGGGGTTGGTGTTGGTTTAGGTGTTGGCGTGGGTGTTGTTTTTGGTGTTGGTGTCGGTTTTAGTTTCGCCGCTGGTGCGGCTGCGCCAATTACCGTAACCTTAGAAGTCCAAAAACAGCTCGAGAAGGCGCAGATTAATAATAAAATTAGAAATGCGATTAGTAGGGTTTGTGTTTTCTTCATGTTTTTTATCCTAACTTTTTCTTGATTCGGTTTAATCTATTAGAAGCCGAACCAAAGATGTTTGATTAAACATGCGCTTGCGTCAAAAGGGCTTCTTGAATCATGTCTTAACTTCATTGATTCTTTGCCTTTTTCTTCCAATATCCTTGCACAGGTAGCTTAGTTTACTTAATGGCGCCAGAATTTTTAACACTTGACTTATTCCAAGTTCACATTCTTAGTGGATAATGTATTTAAAAATATGTGACTGTTATATGACAACTCTTTTGATCACTAAAAGCAAACGACGGAAAGATACCATTATTCTTTTCAAAACGTACTTGGGCGTCATTTTGCGTTGGTGGATAACGTTGAAAGAATCAAAGTTGGCAATTGGCAAACCGTTGACACATTGACTAGTGAAAAGGCTCTATTATTCGCAAAGTTTAATTAAACTTTATAAGACATGAGAATATTATAATATTCTAATGAAGCAAACGGAAAAACCGAAAATCGACATGACGATTTACAACTTGCAAGCAACAATATCAAAAACACTCGCGAACCCTATTAGACTAGCAATTCTACACATTCTCAAAGACGGAGAAAAAAGCGTAAACGAACTCACTGACATAATAG
>Ga0335081_10019747_pt1 | contig 10895 bp, 8 predicted proteins | sample Lox_Sample_35_FD_206713 | JGI IMG/M metagenome (GOLD analysis project Ga0335081, IMG submission 206713) | Soil microbial communities from Loxahatchee National Wildlife Refuge, Florida, United States - Lox_Sample_3.5 | ecosystem: Environmental > Terrestrial > Soil > Wetlands | place: USA: Florida...
CGCGCGACGGTGTCGAAGATCAGCTTGCCGACATACAGAATGCCAACCGGCTGTAGCGCCGCGAACAGCCGGAAGACAAAGCCCAGCACCACCACCAGCCGTCCGGAGTCCCAGACGATCTTGAGCACCGGCGGCATGTTCCGCATCGCCGACAGGCGCTCCTGCCATGCACTGGTGAGGCTCTTCTGGCTGTCAACCATGGTGTTGCGCGCTAATCCGATTCTGCTGGCGTCCGCAGTCGTTCCGCCTGACCAACGATGACGATGGTGCTTCGGGCCGAGGATTACGGTTGGAAAGATGCGAAAATTGCCATGGCAGTTTCATCGGCTACCGCTTAAATGGTAGCAATTTCAGCCACATTCAAGAATGCCACTTGCTGGTCAGAGCGCGGGCAGGACCGGAACCCCAAATGTTTGCAGGCAGATCACAGACTGTCCCCGCCGCTATCCGCTAAACTGTCGCCTCGGAGGCTCGGCTATGCACCGCGTCATTTCATCCGTCATCCTCTTGATTTGGACCCTCCTCGCTGCCGGCGCTTTCGCTCAGGACAATCCTTCCGGCGGCACCGCAACCTGTAATTACGACGAGAGCAACCAGCTGGTGGTGAATTACCAGCATGTCTCCATCAATCTGAAGAAACCCCTATCCATCCAGGTACCCTCCGGCAAACCTTGGGCTCCCGGCGGCAAGCCCATGACCTTGTTCACCAACGTGCCGATAGAAATTGGCGCCCGCAACCTCGGGGTCGGCGCCTATACGCTTCTCGTCATTCCCGGCTCAAAACAATGGACCCTGATCGTCTCCAAGAACACCGATATGAACGCCGCCTACGACCCGCAGCAGGACCTCGTGCGGGTGCCGATGGATTCCGGCGAACTGGCCGCCCCGGCGGCCGATCTCAGTATCACCTTCGCCCACGTTGCGCCTGACCAGTGCAGCCTCCGCCTCGATCTCGACAAGTACGGCCACTTCGCGATCTTTCAGAAGAAGTAAAGTGAACTGCTTTGAAAGGGCACAGCTTTAGCTGTGCCGTACAAGGCATTTTTTGAAAGGGCACAGCTTTAGCTGTGCCGTACCAAGCATTTATGTTCGTGTTCCGAGCGGGTTTTAACCCGCGAGGAATTTGCTTGGGGGACCTGCGCCTTGAGCCGCACAAATACCTTCGAACTATGACGCAGGTCACTGAACCCAGTAGCACGACCACCTAGACTGCCCTGTTCGCTAACCATTGCCATTTCCTGAGGCCGTCGCCATGCAGACATCCGCGGCTCGACAGCCTGCTGCCTCAAAACGCGCCTTCCCCTCGCCCGTATTCATCGATCTCTTTCTGACCGAGAACTGCAATTGCCGTTGCGATTACTGCTTCGTGGGCACTCCGGACAGGCAATCCCGCCTTAGCTATCCGGCCGCGAAGAAGACGATCGACTTTCTTCTGGACAACTGGGAAGGCCCGGAAGAGCCCGGAATTCTGCTCTTCGGGGGAGAGCCGCTGCTCGAATTCGACCTCATCCGCTACCTGGTCGAGTATGCAGAGCGCCGCGCCGCCGCGGGCGCGCCCACCATCGGCTGGTCCATGACCACCAATGGCACGCTCATGACCAAGGCGATGATGGAGTTTCTGGCGGAGCACAAGATCCGATATCTGCTCTCCATCGATGGCACGCGCGACGTTCACAACCGGCACCGCAAGCTGCGCTCCGGTCGGGGATCCTTCGATCAGTTGGCCCGCCGACTGCCGCTGATGAAGCAGTACCAGCCGTGGCTGGGCGCGAGAGTCACTCCCACGCCGGAAACGGTTGCCAGCCTCAGTCAATCCGTCGATGAGCTGTGCGATCTCGGAATCAACCAGTTCATCATCGGCATGGCGTCCGGAGTGCCCTGGAGCGAAGTCGACGCGGCCGCCTTCATCGAGCAGATCATGGCGGTTTACGAGGTGTATCTCCGGCGCACCGCTGCCGGTAAATACATGCGCTTCACGCTCTTCGAGAAAAACTCCCTGGACGAGGATTCCAAGGACCTGAGCGACATTTGGGGATGTGGCGCCGGCCGCCGCAGGCTTTGCGTGAACGCGCGCGGCGAGATCTACGGCTGCGCCCGTTTTGCCGCCATCGACAACGGAAGGGGCGCGCTCAAGCTCGGCGATGTGTGGAACGGAATCTACAACCGTTCTGAGCGAACCCAGCTTTGCCGCGGCAGCGTCTGGCTGCGCCCCGCTTGTGTCGAGTGCGCTTTCGCAAGTCAGTGCACCGGCGGCTGTCCCGCAATCAATTTCGAAGAAACCGGGAGCATCTTCGATCCCGCGCCCCATGAATGTCTGAGCACCAGAGTTTACGCACAACTGAAAGAGCGGCTGGCACGCCACCCTGCGTACTGCCAGGACGCTATAGCATGCCGGGCCTGAGGAAAGGAGGACGCCACGTGCAGAAGAAAGAATTTGAGGCATTGGTCGAGGCGGTATGGTCTCGAGTCGAGGGGAAATTGAGAAACGACACCGAGAGTCGGCAGTCCATGCCTGATGTCGAAACTCGTTACGCCATCTGGAAAGAAGCAGCGAGGAGGATCCGCCTCGCAAAAGGAGTTGATCTTCGCGATCTGGCGCTTCGATACCCGCTCGACGAGCGTGAGATCTTCGGCGCCGTCAAGCTGATCCTCGCGCCTGCGCGATCGGCCCGCGGTAAAGCGCGCCAGCGGATCTACACCGCGCCGGAGCTACAGGATGCGGTGGTGAAAGTTCTCGGCTACAGCGTGCTCGCTTCCCGCGAAGAACTGGGAGACGAACCGCCGGTCGAGTGTCCCGACGACAAGAAGTTCACCCAGCCTGAGTCCTTCTGTCACGAGAAAGAAGAACAGAAGGGTGATTTCGTGTGCCGGGGAAAGGGCGGGGTCAAGAAAGATTTCGTTTGCGAAGGAACGACAAACAAATTCTATTGTGAGCGGCCAGGAGGCAAGGAAAGCTTCGTCTGCGATGCCAACCCCAACCAAGCCGACAAATTCGACTGCACGAAAGGCAAAGACAGCTTCTACTGCGCGCGGAGAAAGGAGGAAGGGCCATTCTATTGCATCCGCGGAGAAAAGAACTTCGACTGCGCCGACCAGAAAAAAAAGACTACGTTTTCTTGCAGTGCGGACAAGAAACGGGACTTCCTATGCCTGGAGAATTACTTCGACAAATGTTTTCCCGAAAAGGAATTTGTCTGTCCGCAAGAGCCTTTTGAGTGTTCGGCGCAGCCCTATCAACCGACATAAAGCGAGGAGTGCGGCGCGTTTGGCCCCTCGTCCGGCGATTACAGAACTCATCACTCATCTCATAGATCGATTTGCTTTGTATCAGGGCACGACTTTACCGGCTGCTGAAAAAGTCGTGTCCCCGCTTAGTTCGGGTAGAGCTGGCCTTCAGGCCAGTGTCTAAGCCGTTTATTTTCGCATTTGAGTCGGCTTTAGCCGACGGCACACAGGGCCGCTTGAAGAGTTTTTCAGCAGCCTGCTTTGGTCGTGCCCAAGATTTTTCCCATCGCCGGCCTCAGTTGCTCATTCCCGCCCTCCGCGATTAACATCTCTCCGCGCGCTACACGGGAGGTCGGAGTGATGCTTCGCAAGCTGGCTCGGCTCGGCGTCCTGGTTACCGTTCTGATGTTTGCGTTGTTGGCGGCTTCCGGCCAGCAAGAGCCCGCTCAAGCAACGCCGCCCAGCCCCAATCCGGCAGGGCAGGAAACCGTCATCAAACACATTGTTGACGGAATCATACAGCCCTACATGGCTCAGGGACAATTTCCCGGGGCCATCGTCGGCGTCTCCATCCACGGGCATCGCTACTTCTTCAACTACGGCAAAGCCACCGACTCCGGCGAGCCATTCACTTCCGACACGCTGGTCGAGATCGGTTCCTGCACCAAGGTCTACACCACAACATTGTTTGGGCTGGCGATCAACCGCAATCAGATCGATCCCAACACGTCGGCGCAAAAGTACATGCCCAGCGGCTATACTCTTCGCCCCGAAGCACAATCCATGACGCCGCTGGAGCTCGCCGATTTCACGTCAGGTCTGCCCGACGATCCTCCCAACCTGCCTCGCGGTCTGGAGCAGCGCAGCATCGAGCACTACACGACCAGGGACTTCCTCACCTGGATCTCGCATTGGACGCCTCAGACCAAGCTGCCCGCGCCTTATCTGTATTCCAATGCCGGCGTCGGCCTGCTCAGCTATCTCATCATGACGGCGACCGGCAAGCAGTGGGAGGACCAGCTCAACACTGAAATTTTGCAGCCCTTGTCGATGCCGGACACGGCGCTGCGTCCTTCGCCGGAGCAGAGAAAGCGCATGGCGGAAGGCCATACGCGAAACGGGCAAAAAGCTCCGTCGTGGCCGATCTATGCCTGGTACGCCGCCGGCGGCTTGCGCTCGACTGCGCGTGACATGCTCAGCTTTGGCGAAGCCAACCTCGGCCACCCCGAGGTCAATGGCAAGCCCGTCCCAGCCGAGCTGACCGCCGCGATGCAGCTGGCGCAGAAGCCCGTTTACACGCTGCCGAACGGCTTCAACAAGCAAGCCATGGCCTGGATCAACAATCTGGGCAACGGTAATCCCAATCTCCATCCCGTGATCCTGAAGAACGGCGGAACTGCCGGCTTCAGCTCCGTGATCGCGATCAATCACGCCAAAGACCTGGTCGTCTTCATCGTGGTCAACCAAAGTCAGGCGCTGCCCACGCCAAAGGGCGTCGAGATCGCACGCCACTTGCCGTAAGCTGTGACCCAAATTGCGATACGCGATGGCTGAACTTGTGACGTAAGTCCTTTCTCGATTCGATCCGCTGGTTTATCCTGTCACTTCTGGCCACGATTAGCGAAAGACCCAGCTGTGCTCATACGCGCATTCATACTTATTTTTTTGGAAGGTCATCATGAGGATTCTCGTTGTTGGGGCAGGCATGATGGGTTGGGCCGCGGCGTTCGACATGGCCCGCAGCGAGCAAGTCACAGCCGTTACACTCGCCGATAAAGACGAGCAGCGACTGCAGGATGCGGTCGAGCGCATCTCGCGTTTGACCGGCAGCAACAAAGTCACTGCCGCGCCCCTCGATGCCGCCGACACCGGCGCCGCCCTCGACCTGATGCGCGGCCATGACGGCGTGCTCTCGGCCGTTCCGTACTACTTCAACCTCGGTTTGGCGAAAGCCGCCATTCGTGCCGGCTGTCACTTCGCCGATCTTGGTGGCAATAACAACATCGTCCAGCAGGAGTTCAAGCGCGAGTTGCAGGCGCAAGCCGCTGGCGTTGCAATCGCCCCCGACTGCGGCCTCTCGCCCGGGATGGCTTCCATCCTCGGCGGCGAGCTGCTCCGGCGCATTGGCGGCAAAGCCGACGCCCTGAAAATCTACGCCGGCGGCATTCCGCAGAACCCGCAACCACCGTTCAACTATCAGCTCGTCTTCTCTGTAGAAGGCCTCATTAACGAATACAGCGAGCCCGCCAAGGTGCTCCGCGGCGGCGAGATCGTGACCGTCGAACCGCTGACCGAAGTCGAGCCCTTCCACATAGAAGGCTTTCCGGAACTCGAGGCCTTCCACACCTCCGGCGGCACCTCGACTCTGCCGGAGACCTTCCAGGGCCAGGTCGGCGAGTGCTTCGAAAAGACGCTGCGCTATCCCGGGCACGTCGACAAGCTGCGCACGCTCTACGATTTGGGGCTGTTTTCCAGCGAGAAGCGCCGCATCAATGGCGCCATGATCGCGCCTCGCCAGGCGATAGCCTGCCTCTTCGAAGAAAAATTCAAGAGCGATGAGCCCGAGGTCACCATCCTGCGAGTGGAAGCGCATCATGAAGGCGTCATCGCCTCGTTCAGCATGATCGACTACACCGACCCGGCCACCGGCATGACGTCCATGATGCGCACCACCGCCTGGCCCGCATCGATCGTGCTGCAGATGCTGATCAGTGGCCAAATCACCAAGCGCGGCGGTATTCACCAGGAGATCGATGTTCCGGCCCAGCTGTTCTTAAACGAGATGACGCGGCGCGGAGTTGCCATCAACTACCGCATCGAGTCCGCGCAGGAATTCTGCGAGGAAGCTCTCGCCGCCGCGGCCCAGGAGAACTGATTGAGCTTTTTAGACCGGTTGCAGCCCTTGGGGCTGGTTGTCCTGCGCCTGTGCTTGGGCGCCATCATGATCGCTCATGGCTGGCAGAAAATCGCCGACCACCTGCACGGCTTCATGGGGATCCTGGGGCATCTAGGAATACCAGCATGGATGGCCTACCTGGTGGTCGCGGCGGAATTCGGCGGCGGCATCCTGGTCGTCGTCGGCTTTCTCACCCGCTTCGCCGCATTCGCGATTCTCATTGACATGCTGGTGGCGATCTTCAAAGTGCATCTCCACAATGGCCTCACCCACCAGGGTGGATTCGAGTTCCCCATGGCCTGCGCCACCATCGCCTTCGCCCTGATCTTCTTCGGCCCCGGCCCAATCTCCATCGACTGGATGCGCGGCAGCAAGAGCGCACGGTAGGAGCCGCGGCCGGCCTCGCGTTGCCTTGTATCAGGGCACGACTTACAGCCTGCTAAAAAACTTCCTCTCGGAGGACGTGAGTCCGGGCACGACTTACAGCCTGCTAAAAAATTTCCTCTCGGAGGACGTGAGTCCGGGCACGACTTCAGTGTCTGCGCGAAAACTCAATTTGCAAAAGGGTTGGTGCAACAAGCCACTGCTTTCCGGCGACAAAACGAGCGCCGCAGGCGCGGCGTCAGTCTAGCCCAGGACGGAGCGAAGCGGAGTCCTGGGTATAGTGGGATAAGAACCCGAGTCCCTTCAGGGACGACAGGCTTTTCACGCTGACACTTCAGCCGTGCCCTGACACAAACCCCTCAACTAGTACTTCGCCAGCTCCGCCATCGCCCGGTACAGATCCTCGCTCTGCGGCAAAATCTCGTCTTCCAGAACCGGCTGATACGCGACAAACGTGTCCTGCGCCGCCACCCGCTTCACCGGCGCGTCCAGCTCATCAAACAGCTCGTCCGCGATCCGCGCCGCGATCTCCGCCCCATAACCCCAGCTCAGCATATCTTCATACGCGACGATCACGCGATTGGTCTTCGCCACCGACGTCGCGATCGCCTCCCAGTCGTAAGGGCTGAGCGTCCGCAGGTCGATCAGCTCCACACTAACGCCATTTTCCCGCTCGACCCGCTGCGCCGCCTGTAACGCTCGCGGCACAACGGCTCCATACGTGATCATCGTCAGGTCATGACCAGGCCGCACAATCCTCGCCTTGCCGAAGGGAATCATGTAGTCCGGTCCGGGATATGGCGCGCGGCCAAAGGTCTCGCGATAGAGCCGCTTGTGCTCCAGGAACAAGACCGGATCGTCGCAGCGAATCGCCGTCCGCAGCAGGCCGTTGGCATCCAGCGCATTCGACGGGAATACCACCCTCATGCCCGGCGTGTGCGTGAAGATGCTCTCCCCGCATTGTGAGTGATAGATCGAGCCGCCGGTGAGATATCCGCCGATCGCAACCCGCACCACCGCGGGCGAAGAGAAATTATTGTTCGAGCGCCAGCGCATCAGCGGCAGTTCGTTGCGCAGCTGTTGCATGGCAGGCCAGATGTAGTCGAAGAACTGGATCTCGACCACCGGCTTCACGCCGCGCGTCGCCATCCCCACCGCCCGGCCGACGATGTTTGCCTCCGCCAACGGGGAGTTAAAGACGCGGTCCGAGCCGTATTCGTATTGCAGGCCGGCGGTCAGCTTGAAGACGCCGCCTTTCCCCTTGATCTGCTTCGCCTTCAGATATTCCTCGCGACTGCAATCGGCAACGTCCTCGCCGAACATCACAATCCGCGGATCGCGCTTCATCTCATCCTTCAAGCACAGGTTGATGAGATCGGCCATCGTCCGCTCCGGATTGGTCGCGCCTTTGTCCGCCGGAGCCGGATGCACCGCTTCCGTCTCAAATCTCGATGACGTGGGATCGAGGTCCGGCGAGTAGACGTAGAGCTTGTACGAATCCGGTGCCGGCAACGTGGCTTCGACCGCACGATCGCTCGCCTCCTGGACCTGCGCGTCAACATCCTTCTCCAGTTCGTCGACGCCCTTCTCATCCAGAATGCCTTCACGCACCAGGAACAGCTGAAAGCGCGTGATGGGATCGCGCTCCACTTCCAGCTTGCGCTCCGACTCCGGGCGATAAAGTTTCTCGTCATCCGAAAGCGAATGTGAGTAGGGACGGATCACGTGCCCATGCACGAACGCCGGTCCATTACCGGCGCGAATGTAATCGACAGCCTGCTTGAGCGCCGCGTAGCTCGCCAGCGGGTCGGTGCCGTCCATCTCGGCGAAATGGAAGTTCGGAAAACCGCGCACCAGCTTGCTGATGTTGCCGCCTGCCGTCCCCACTTCGACCGGAACCGAGATCGCGTACTCGTTGTCTTCGACCATGAATAGCACCGGCAGCCGCAGATTCGCCGCCGAATTCAGTGCCTCCCAGAACTCGCCTTCGCTGGTCGTGCCGTCGCCGCAGGACACGTAGACCACTTCATCGCCATGAAAGCCCACGTCCTTGAATTGACGATAATCGCCATCGGATTTCGCCGCCGCCTCCGGATAACGATTGAAGTAGCGTCCCGCTTCCGCGCAGCCCACCGCTTGCAGGAACTGCGTTCCCGTGGGCGACGACTGGCTCACAATGTTCAGCCGCTTGTGTCCCCAGTGCGACGGCATCTGGCGCCCGCCGGAGTTGGGGTCGTCGGCCGCGCCCACCGCTTCCAGCAACTGCTCGTAAGGCGTCATGCCCAGCGTCAGGCACAGCGCCCGGTCGCGATAATACGGATAGAACCAGTCGTAGCTCGGCCGCAGCACCATGCCGGCGGCCACCATCAGCGCCTCATGTCCGGCGCCGGAAATCTGGAAGAAAATCTTCTGCTGCCGCTTGAGCAGGATCTCGCGATCGTCCAGCTTGCGCGACAGATACATCAGGCGATAAATCTTGATCAGCTGCTCGGAACTCAGCCCTTCGTATTTCGCCGCCGTCGTGGCAGTGTTAGGCGGTGCTTTGGTGGTTGCCATCCATTACCTCAGGTGAGAGATGCAGAGCCCGGCGTGCGGGTCAGGTAACTTGTCCTATTGTAAATGCTGATCGCGCGTCATTCTGCCGCGAATTCTCTGTCTCCGCTGGGCGGTCACTTTTTCTGCCCGAGCGCCTCGCTATACTGAAAAGGCGATGATACGCGTTTCCCGTCCCATTCCGCTCGACCGAATCAATCTCGTCCTATTCGATTTGGATGGGACGCTGATCGATTCGGAGCGCGACTTGGCGGCATCGGTCAATGCCATGCTCGTCCAGTACGGACGCAAAGAGCTGCCGATGGACGTGATCGGCACCTATATCGGAGATGGCGCGCCCATGCTGATCCGCCGCGCGCTGGGCGATCCCGCCGATCGTGACTTCCTCCAGGAGGCGCTCAACTATTTTCTGCTGCATTACCGTGCGCACAAACTCGACAGCACGCGCGAGTACGAAGGCATCCAGCAGGCATTACAGCAGATCGGCCTGAGCAATGGCCGCCCGCGCCAACTTGCCGTGTTGACCAACAAGCCGGTCAAGGCATCGCGCGATATTCTCGCAGGACTGGGCCTGGCGCAGAACTTCTTCCAGGTCTATGGCGGCAACAGCTTCGAAACCAAGAAGCCCGATCCGCTGGGCGCGAGCATCCTGATGCGCGAAGCCGGAGCGCAAGCGGAAGAGACCGTCATGGTGGGCGACTCGCAGGTTGATATCCTGACTGCGCGCAATGCCGGACTGTGGAGCATCGGCGTCACCTACGGCTTCGCCCCGCGCACGCTCGAGCAGGTGGTTCCCGATGTGCTGGTCGACACTCCGGCGGAGTTGGCGCAGGCGCTGACGATCGACTGACTGCCCATTACCCGTAACGCCATCCGAGTTCCTCATGCTACAGTTCACCTATGGAAATCACGGTTCACATTCCTGACGAGCTTGCGGCGCAGGCTGAGGCCCGTGGACTGCGACTGGAAACGTATGTCGAAGAGATTTTGGCGCAGCAGGCTGCGGTGCGGTCCGGAGTTGTTCCAACTCGCACCCCGGAAGACATTCGCCGCTGGCTGGACGAGCTCGCCCAGTTTTCCGAGAAAATCCGGTCTTTGCCCAACACCATCTCTCGCGAATGGCTTTATCGGTCATGACTTCGAGCTGCTATCCTCGAAGACGTGTCCCGCGCCTCAACTCCCTTCCGCGATGGCATTGCCGCGCTCTGGCACGAGCCGGCGCTGCTGCCGGCTGAGATAGCCTGGCGCTGGTGCTTCGGCTTGTCGGCGTGGCTTCTCGCCGTCATTTCAGTCCGTCTCTTCCTCGACAGCCTGACCGTCACGCCGCTCGATCAATTCCTCCTGCGTACCTTCCAGCCGATTCTGCTGGCCGACGCGCTGCGCCATATCTTCCATGGCAGTCTGTGGCGATTTCTCGCCGAACAGACCGCGCTCATCCTCGGCCTGGTGCTTCTCTGGTCCTTGGCTGCGGCCGTGGGGCGCGCGGCCACTTTGCATCGGCTCGTGGCGATGTTCCGCCTCGAGCCGGACGAAGGCTCCGCCTCCGCGCCGTGGAATCTCGCCCCTATCTTCATCCTGCAGCTGTTGCGCGCGATTTGGTCGCTGCTCGCCTTTGCCACGGCGCTTGGTTTGTGGCTCTATGGCGTGGCTATGGCAGGCAGCGGTCATGCTCTAGCCGCTGGGCTTGCCCTGTCCTTCGGAGTTTGCGGCGCAGTTCTGGTGGGGGGATCGCTAAATTGGTATCTCGGCCTCGCGCCGCTTTTTTGCGTGCGCAATGGCGCGAGCGCGAGAGAAGCCTTCGACCAGGCCGTCGATTTTTCCGCGGATCATGCGGGAC
>Ga0335081_10019748_pt1 | contig 10894 bp, 6 predicted proteins | sample Lox_Sample_35_FD_206713 | JGI IMG/M metagenome (GOLD analysis project Ga0335081, IMG submission 206713) | Soil microbial communities from Loxahatchee National Wildlife Refuge, Florida, United States - Lox_Sample_3.5 | ecosystem: Environmental > Terrestrial > Soil > Wetlands | place: USA: Florida...
TTAGAAGTGTTCATGCCAAGGGGCTGGAAGATGCGCGTGCGGACAAGATCTTCCCAGGAGGTGTGGGCCACCTGACCTTCCAGATAGCCCATGGTCATGATCATGAGGTTGCAATACTGATAGCCGTAGCGGAATTCCTTGTTGGATTTCAGATATTGGATGCGGTGGAAGAGGTCTTCGCGGCTGAAGTTGGAGGTATACCAGACGACGTCGTGGCCGGGCATGCCGGTGCGGTGAGAGAAAAGGTCGCGGGCGGTGGCGTGATCGGTGGCGATGGGGTCGTCCATCTTGAAGGTGGGCACATAGGTGCGGATGGGTTTGTCCCAGTCGACTTTGCCTTCGTCGTTCATGGTGGCGAAGACGAGCGAGGTAAAGGATTTGGAGACGGAGCCGATGGCGAAGAGCGTGTCGGGAGTGACGGGGAGTTTTTTCTCGACGTCGCGGTAACCGAAGCCTTTGGCGTAGATGACTTTTCCGTCTTTGACAACGGCGACGGAGGCGCCGGGGATCTGGAAGTCGGTGAGGGCTTTGGTGACGATGGCGTCCCAATCCTCGTGATTGTTTGCGGCGGGAGGCGGGGTTTGCGCCGCGGCGCCAACCGTTAGAACAACCACACTCAGCCACAACGCGAAGACACACTTGCGAAACATGGAGCCTCCTGCTTTTCTGCACGCCGTAGAAGCTGGTCTTCAGAAATTCGTATTGAAGTTGATCATGCTGAGGTTGAACAGGAACCAGACGAGGCAGACGCAGCCCAGCGCGACGGCCACATCGGAAACCTTGGTCCAAATCCAAAGGCCGGAGGCGCCGAGACTACGAACCGCGTTGATGACCACGAAGATGGTGCCAACGGAGCAGATGACGCCCAAGAGACTGAAGATGGTGATCCAGGGGGCGAGGCCGTTGATCGCGGAAATATCGTTGGCGCGCGACAAGGCGACGACCCAGCCGAGGAGCAAGATGACGAAGAGGAGGCAGACGAGCTTCACCAGGAGGCGCTGGCCTTTTTCGGCGGCAGAGAGCGTGAGCGGATGGCCGTAGTGGCTGCGGATCATGGCTCCAACGGGCCAGAGTAGGACAGCGAGCAGAACCACGGCAAGGCCGTAGCCCGCGAGAACGAAGTTGAAATATTTGTTGTCGAGGAGCCCCGCCTTTTGAAAGATGAAGAACGGGTAATCCATCTGAAATTGCCAGTTGCCGGCGGCATCTTTCTTGAAGCCAATTTTGTCCTGGCCGTGGACTTCGCGATAGAGGAAGGGTTCAATCTCCTCAAATTTTTTCGGCACGCCGCTGGGCAACTTGAATTCGTCGACACTGATGGTGCCGTCCTCGTTCGCGTAGACCTTGGGTTCGCCGGCGACACTCAACAATTTCAGGAAGGAATTTTCGAAGCGGCGGCTGGAATTGTAGAGACCAGCGATCGCGGCGGCGTCGGCCTTGGGGTCGGCCACTTTTGCGGCGGGCGGAGGCGTGTAGGGGAAATAGCGATCGAGGAAGCTCTCGAAGAGGATGGTGCGGGAACTGGCTTCGCCCTTCCCTGCACTGTTATAGGAGACGAAGAAGCCGACGTTCTGATCGAGGATGAGGTGCAGGTCGCTGTGGAAGAATTCGGTATCGCCGCCGTGGCCGATGATGCGGTGGCCGTTGCGAGTCTCTTCGTAGAAACCGTAGGCCATGCCGTTGAGGCGGTCATCGGCGTCGAAGAGGCGGGAGTGCATTTTCTGGGCGGTTTCGGGGCGGAGAATCTGCTTTTCGCCGAATTTGCCGTCCTGGAGGTGGGCGATCATGAAGTTGCACATGTCGCGAGCGGTGGTGGCAACGCTGCCGGCGGGATAAGCTTCGACAAATTCGTAGGGCTTGGCCTTGCCGGAGGCTTTCTGATAGCCGTTGGACATGAGGGGCTTGAGACTGTCCGGGAGAGGCTGGACGAACGTGGTGTGGGACATTTCGAGCGGGGTGTAAATGTTGTCGGCGACGTATTGGGAAAAGGGCTTGCCCGAAATGCGCTGGACGATGTAGCCGGCGATGGTGGTGGCGTAGTTGGAGTAGGCGGGGACGGTGAAGGGCGGAAAGATGCGCTTGGGCTGGTGGTCCTTCAGATATTGATCGATGGGGGTGAGGTGAGCGGCATCGGCGACGAAGAGATCGCGAAGGGTCTCTTCGAATCCGGCGGTGTGGGTCATGATGTCGCGGAGAGTGACGGGCTTGCCAAAGGCAGGAGGAATTTTGAAGTCGATGTATTCGTTGACGTCTTTGTCGAGATCGAGTTTGCCTTGCTCCTGCAACTGCATGACAGAAGTCCAAGTGAAGAGCTTGGAGATGGAACCGGGGCGGAAGAGCGTGGCATCGGGAGTGACGGGCGTGCGCTTTTCCATGTCGGAGTAGCCGTAGCCCTTGGCGAAGAGGACTTTGCCGTCTTTGACGACGGCGATGACGGCGCCGGCGATGTCTTCGCGGTTGAGCTGCGAGGGCATCATGCCGTCGAGAAAGGCTTCGAGATCCTCGGCGGTCAAAGCGGGCGTTGAGGGCGCCGCGGCCGGGGCCGCTTTTTCGTCCTTGGCCGGCGGCGGGGTTTTGCCTTTCTCCGAGGACTGCGCGAGGAGCAGCGAGCCTGCGGCAAAGACGGCGAGTGTAAAAGCGAGAAGCCCCTTCGTTCCCAAGCTCTTATTCATGAAATCCCCCTAAAGCGAGCGTTGTTCACAAGAATGGGAAAGCCGGTTGCCCGGCTTTCCAGGAGAGAGTGGTATGAACTTGTATAAAACCGGGTCTGCATCCGCAGCCTAGAAAATGATTCGCAGTCCGAACTGCCCTTCGCGGCCCGGCAGGTATTGAGCGACGGTGCCGAAGAGGTCGTTCTGCTGGAGGTTCATAGCCGCGGGATTCGCGTTGTTGAAAAGGTTGAAGAACTCGAACATGCCCTGGACCTGGAGGCGATCCCCGATGGGGAACGTCTTGGTAATGCGGAAGTCCATATTGACGAAGTTGGGCGAGACGAATTGATTGCGCCCGGTCTGGAGATTGCGAGGGCCGTAGTTTCCATTTCCGTCCTGGTCGAGGGGTTGGGCGGCCTGCTCGGTGTAGTGATAGCCGCTCTGGGCCCGGAAGATGGTGCTGAGCTCGATTTTCCAGGGCAGATCGATGAGGGCATGCATCTGGAAATTGTGGCGAATCGAGAAGTCCGACGGGCCTTGGTCGAGATGGGGGCCGTTGTAGAACTTTCCGGCTTGTGGCACCCAGTTGCCGTTGCAGGCAAAGAAGCCGGCGTTGGCATTCGAGGGGTGACCAGGGCAGACGAGTTGACCTTGCGTGTTGTACACGGGCGGATCGGAGACGACGCCGGGGACACCGACGAAGCTATCCGTGGGCCAGCAAACGCCTGTGAGTGAGGAATCCAGACTCGAGCACATGGCATCATCCCGCTCGCTGGACAGCGTATAGCTGCCGCCCATGGCAAAGCGGTGGCTCATACGCTTTTCAAAAGAGAGGATACCGGCGTCATAGAGACCCGAATACCAGGGGCCGAAACCGTTCACGTAAGCCCCGGTGAAATTGTTGGCAATGCGATCTTCAAAGGGAAGATTGGTCTGGCGGATGCCAAGGATGTCGTTGATGTTTTTGTGGTAGTAGTCGACGGCAACCATGAAGTCGGTGCTGACCTGGCGCTGCAAGCCAATGTTCATGCCGTTGGTGTAGGGAGTCTTGAAGCTGGGATCAATAGTGACGGGGTACTGTCCCGCGGGGCTGATGAGATAGGAGAGCGCGCCGAACGGGCCCCAGAAGAGATAACCAGGCTGCTGACCAATGGCGAGGCTGGCATCGTTGAGATAGGTCGTGGGGTCGAGCCCGGACAATTGCTGAATGTTGCCTTCGTTCACCACGGCGTTGGAAGGAATCGGGGCGTGGCCCGGGGCAACGATGTTGTTCAGGTGGTCCACGCCGTAGAGCGGCGAGCCTGGGAAAAAGGGAAACGGACAGGAAAGTCCTTGTTGCGCGATCTGCGCATCGGTGAGCGTGGGACTGAGGCACAAGCCGAACAGAGCCGGGGCGATAGTGGGAACGCCGAAGAACAACCGGGGATAAGAGAGGGGCTGGATGCTGCGGAGATCGGCGCCGCCGAAGCCAGGAACGTCGCGAGCGATGCCGAGGCGGAACTGGTCGTAGAAGAGACCCCAGCTTCCGCGGAGAACGGTTTTGGAATTGATGGACCAGGCGAATCCGAGGCGCGGGGAGAACTCGGTTTTGTCGTTGAACTTGCTGTCGTAGTCCCAACGAAGGCCGAGGTTGACGGTAAGATTCTTGAGAATCTTCCAATCATCCATGGCGTAGATGCCGTTGTAATTGTTGCGCAGGTGAATCTGGTTGGCTTGCGGAGTTTCTCCGCCAACGGTTTCGAGGAGGAAGAAGCCGGAGTCGATGGGACCAAACTGTTCGTAATCCGAGATGGTGGCGAAGAGCTGATTCTCCTGGAGATTGGCCTCGACGCCATCGACGTGGGTGTACTGATAATCCCAGCCAAACTTAAGCGTGTGGGGCCCCATGATTTTGGCGATGTTGGCCCCAAGGAAGGCGTATTTCTGATCGAGGTTCGAGGGAGAAGTGATCGAACCGAAGGTGACCTGGGGATTGCCGAACAGCTGTCCGGAATCGATGGTCTGAAAGACGTTGTAGAGCGTATAAGGGCCGGCCTCGGGATGGGCGGATTCCTGGCCGACTTTGTCCTCGCGATAGCCGCCGCGCAAATTGAGAATCCACGGGCTGGAAGAACTGCCGAGCGTCGCCGTGTCGTTGGCGCCATAGAGCGAGCTGCGGGCGCCGTAATTCTGGCGGTTGGAGGGCAGGGCCGTGTATTGCGAAAGGGGCAAGTAGTTGCCGATGTGGGCGTTGGTATAGTTGTACTCCTCGGAGATATGGTGGCGGCCGAGGATTTCATCGAAGCGGCCAAAGGCACGCGCTTCGCGGTCCGTGGAGGGGGAATTGTACTGGGCCTCCTGGTCGATGATCACCTGCGGAGTGCCCCCAGGGATCAGGTAGTTGAGCTCGCGGTTTTCGTGAATGCCCTCGCCGGAGGCATAGCCAAAAAATTTATCCTTGATGATGGGGCCGCCGAGGGCCGCGGTGTAATCCCAGCGGAGAAGCGCCGGCACGTCCAAGGAGGTGTCCGAACTGTCGAAGGCGCTGCTGCGATAAAAGGCGGACGCGAGGCCGTGAATGTCGTTGGTGCCGGACTTGGTGATGACGTTGACCACGCCGCCCGAGGCATGGCCAAACTCCGCTTCGTAGCCGCTGGTGATCACCTGAAATTCCGCGATGGTGTCCTGGGTGAATTGCGCGGCGGGACCACCGTTGACCTGATTTACGTTGGGGAGTCCGTCGATCAGGTAGTTGGTGTTGTTGCCACGTTCGCCGAGAACGTTGGTAGCCGTGTCCGCAGTTCCGGAATTGGTGCCGGTGCCCGGATCGTTCTGCTTGCTAATCAGGACGCCGGGGACGAGCTGCATCAAGTCCAGGTAGTTCCTTCCGTTCAGGGGGATGTCCGAAATTTCGCGCGGCGTAATCGTGGTGCTTGAAGAAGAGGTCTGGGTTTCGAGCAGCGGCACTTCGCCGCTGACCTGGATCGTTTCGGTAGAGCCGCCGACTTCCAGCTGGACGTCGATGTTCAGCGTGCGGTTGAGCGTGACTTCCAAACTGTTGACTACCTGCTTGCGGAAGCCTTCCTTCGTGACCGTCACAGTATACGTACCGGCGACCAGGGCAGGAATGATGAATTCACCGCTGGCGTCGGACACGACGGTGCGGTCGAAAGCGAGGTCCTTGCTGGTCACCTGGACCTGCGCGCCAGTCACGACACCGCCCTGCTTGTCGATAACTCTGCCGCGAATGGTGGAGGTGGTTTGCGCCGCGGCGAGCGAAGCGAAGGCAAACAAGATGACGCCCAGCAGGAGCGCCACCCGGACGAACGGCCTGCTTGTATGGATGGAATAATTTTGCATTTTATTGACTCCTCCCCTTCACGAACAGCTGCACGTGTTGCGGGCAAACTTCATTCGGAATTCCAGTTCCCTTTTTTGTCGAGCGTGGCTTCGAACCAGCGATGATCCATGCGGTCTTCTTCTTCGCTTCGGCGGAGTAATTTCAGGGAGCGCGCGGTTTGCGTCTGGGCACAGGCAACAAAAATGGCTCCCAAAAGAGCGATAGGGGCCACGTAGGAACCGCCGAAGGAGGAACTTGCGATGGAAGCGACGCAACACTCGTCGCAGGCGCGAGCGATCGGAGTGGTTTCGGTGTCGGAGATGCCGAAGGTGGGCACGCCTTGCTGTTTGGCGCGCTGCGCGGCTTCGACGGTGTCTCGCAGGCAGGGGCCGAAGCTGATGGCGATGAGCAGATCCTTTTTTGTGAGGGTGCGGACGCGGCGCTGAACATTGCCGGTGCTGCCGACAGGGGCTTCGGCGTTGAACCCGAGGGTCATCAGCCCGTAGGAGAGATACCAACCGAGCGCGGCGGCGAGATCGATGCCGACGATGAGGATGCGGCGGGCGTTTTTGACGCGCTGGGCAAAGCGGCGAATCTGCTCGGGATCGATGCGCGAGTGCAGGGCCTGGAGATTGCGCATGTCGAGATCGAGGCTCTGACGGATGCGGTCGCCGAGGGTCTTTTTTTCGCGGGAGGCGGCTTTGAGGACGGCGTAGGGGGTAATGCGGGTGACGAAATGCGCGCGAAGATCGGAGAGGAAGTCGGCGAATTTGCGGTAGCCGAGGGCTTGAATGGTGCGGACGATGGTGGCGGCGTCGACGTCGTAGCGCTTGGCCAGCTCGCGGGAGGAAAGAAAGTAGGTGTCCTCGGGATTTTCGAGGATCAGGTGCAAGAGCTTGCGGCGGCTAGGGCTGAGCTTGTTGTGGGAAACGGCAAAGCGGGCTTCGAGGCGGGTCTGGCCGTTGCGGGCGGCGTTGGAGCGCTTGGCGGACACCAATCTTGAGCTGGAAGAAAAAGCCACCGACCACTCCCCGAACCGGCGGAGGATTCTCAAGAAGCAAGACTCCGCCCGTCCCCCCGAATGTTGCGGCACTGCCGGAAACAGCCCACTCGCGCAAACGCAGTGTAAGCGAAATACAATGGTTGTTGCAGTTTGTCAAGCACTTTCAATATTTGTTGCACGGTAACCCGGCCACGGAACTTCGCTGTGCGCACGAGCGGACCACATTCCACCTGCCCGCGCGAGGCCAACTTGCACCGGGCCACCAGGAGCAACCCCGCTGCAACATCCGTTGCGCCCACACACGACAAAAGCGATGCGGCGGAGTCTAGTTTCCGCGGGATGCGATGTCAACAGGAATTTATGGGCTTCCCGACTTCGCGGACCGGGGCAACATTTGTTGCAGAATAGATGCATCGCATAGGAACTTTCGATGATCCGCACGCAACGGAACGTGAATGTTCTTGACACCCTGCAACACCTGTTGTATTCCCTTCTGCGCGCCCGGCTTCGAGGCGCGGCCTTCGATGACGCACGCCGGCAGCGGCCAATCCGACAGCGACACTCCACGACCAGAGCGCGGGCTGCGGCGCGTGCTGGGCGTGTGGGACCTGGCATTCATGATCGTGGGCACGGTGATCGGGTCGGGGATTTTTCTGGTGCCCGGGCCGATCTTGCAGGACGTGGGCCACTCGGTTCCGGAGGCGTTTGCGGTGTGGCTGGGCGGCGGCGTCCTTTCCCTGTTCGGCGCGCTGACTTACGGCGAGCTGAGCGCGATGAAGCCGGAGGCCGGGGGATTATACGTTTACATTCATGAATGTTTCGGGCCGTTCGCGGCGTTTCTTTTCGGGTGGACGTTGTTCTTTGTGATCAGCTCGGGATCGATCGCGACGCTGGCGGTGGCCTTCGGGAATTACCTGGGCGAATTCGTGCAACTTTCGGGGGCGACGACGAAAATAGTGGCCGTGTTGATGATTCTGGTGATTACCGCGGTGAATGTGCGGGGGACGCGGCAGAGCGCGAATTTGCTGAACGTGACGACGATCATCAAGGTGACGGCAATTTTGGGAGTGAGCGCATTGCTGCTGTCGAGAGGGACAAACCCGATTTTCGGTGCGCCGCACTCCGGCGCGGCCGTCCACTCAGGACTTTCGGGGTTTGGACTGGCGATGATCAGCGTGCTGTGGGCGTATGAGGGCTGGCAATACGCGACGTTCAGCGCGGGAGAGACGGTGAATCCGCAGCGGACGTTTCCACTGGCATTTCTGGCGGGGACGGCGAGCCTGATCGGCATCTATTTCATCGCGAATTTGGGATATCTGGCGGCGCTGGGACCGGAGGGCGTGGCGGGGTCGAACCGGGTGGCGGCGACGGCGCTGGGGGCGGTGGTGAGCCACGGAGCCGGGAAGATTGTTGCGGTGGCGATTTTGATTTCCATGTTCAGCGCGGCGAATTCGATCCTGTTGAACGCGCCGCGCGTATATTACGCGATGGCGAAAGACGGGCTGTTTTTTCAGGCGCTATCGCGGATTCACCCGAGATTCGAAACGCCGGCGCTGGCGATCATCGTCGCCGGGATCTGGTCGGCGGTGCTGGCCGCGAGCGGAACCTTCGAGCAATTGCTGACGTACGTGGTGTTCATCGGTTGGGCGTTTTACGCGCTGGCGGCGGGCAGCGTGTTTGTTTACCGGGTGAGGAAATCGGAGGCGGCGCGGCCTTACCGGGTTCCGGGATATCCGCTGACGCCGGCGATATTTATCGCGGCGGCGCTGGCGCTGGTGGCGAACACGATGGTTTCGCAACCGGTGCGGGCAGCGATCGGACTGGGAATCGTGTTTTTGGGAGCGCCGGCGTATTTATTCTGGAGGCGAGGGGCGAGTGCGGTGAAGGAAGGGGAGGTTGCGAGGTGAGTGGCGCGAGCGCATCTCCGGTGAAACCGCAGATCCTGGTCCGGGCGTTGCGGACGATCGAAGAGATGCGGACCGCCGTGGAGTTGCAACGGCGGGTGTGGGGATACAGCGAGGCGGACGTGGTGCCCGACCAGATTTTCGTCGTGGCGCGGGAAAGCGGCGGACAAGTGCTGGCGGCATATGAGGGAGAGACGGCGGTTGGGTTTGCGCTGGCGTTTGCCGGGATTCACGTTGGAAAGCCGTATTTACATTCACACATGGTTGGCGTGGTGCGGGACTATCAGGACCGGGGCGTGGGGAGACTGCTGAAACTGGCGCAGCGCGAAGATGCGATGGCGCGGGGAATCGATCTGATCGAGTGGACGTTTGATCCGCTGCAACTGAAGAATGCGCACTTCAACCTGGCGAAACTCGGGGCGATTGTGCGGCGGTACATCCCGAATGTTTACGGGCGAACGTCGAGTCCGCTGCACGCGGGGCTGCCGACGGACCGGCTGGTGGCGGAGTGGTGGGTGAACTCCCCGCATGTGCAGAGTGTATTGGAAGGAAAGCGGCGCACGGCGACGGACCGGAGCGCGCGGATTTCCATACCGAGCAACATCCGGCAGGTTTGCGCGGAAGAGCCGGCGAAGGCCGAAGAGATTCAAGCGGCGGTCCGGGAGGAATTTTACGCGCAGATCGCAGCCGGGCGGACGGCCATGGGATTTGAGTTCACGGGAGATCAAGGGAGTTACCTTCTGGAGCCTTATGAAGATCGAATCGATTGAGCTACGGGAAATCCGGATGCAGTTGAAGTCGCCGTTCGAGACCAGCTTTGGGACGACGTTGAACCGCCGCATTCTGGAGGTGGAGGTGATTGCGGATGGCGTGAGCGGGTGGGGAGAAGTGACCGCGGGAGAAACGCCGGCGTACAACTCCGAAACGACGGACACGGCGTGGCATATCATCTCGGATTTCATCGCGCCGAACCTGATTGGGAAGAGCGTGGAGAAGGCCGCCGACTTTCCGGCGCTGGTGGCGGCGATTCGCGGCCACGAAATGGCGAAGAGCGGCATTGAGAACGCGCTGTGGGACATCGAGGCGCAGATGAAGAGGCTGCCGCTGTGGAAGCTGCTGGGCGGAACGATGGAAGAGATTGCGTGCGGGGTCTCGCTGGGAATCCGGGAAAACCCGGCTTCGCTGGTGAAGAAGGTGGAGGAAGAGCTGCGCAGCGGATACCAGCGGATCAAGCTGAAGATCAAGCCGGGAAAAGATCTGGAATATGTGGCGGCGGTGCGGAAGGAGTTCCCGCAGATCCGGCTCTCCGTGGACGCGAATTCGGCATACACGCTGGAGGACACGGCGCACTTGAAGAAACTGGACGAATACAAGCTGCTGATGATGGAACAGCCGCTGAGCTGGGACGACATTTACGCGCATTCGAAGTTGCAGGCACAGATCGAGACGGCGATTTGCCTGGATGAGTGCATACACAACACGCGGCAGGCGCTGACAGCGATTGAATTGAAGGCTTGCCGGATCATCAATATCAAACTCGGGCGGGTAAGCGGGCACACAGAAGCGAGAGAACTGCAGGGCGTTTGCCTGAAGCGGAATATTCCGGTGTGGTGCGGGGGGATGCTCGAGGCGGGAATCGGGCGGGCGCACAATATCGCGATGTCGACGCTGCCGGGATTTACGCTGCCGGGCGACGTTTCCGCGAGCCGGCGCTACTGGAATGAAGACATCATCGAGCCGGCGGTGGAGGTGACGCCGAAGGGGACGATTCCGGTGCCCGGGGCGCCGGGGCTCGGATATGCGGTGAAGCGCGATCTGATCGAGCGGCTGACGGTCCGGCGAAATCGCTGGAGCGCGCAGCACGCAGCACACTGAGAATTCAAGGGCTGGGGGAGGCTCCATGGCATTCGGTTTTTCGCACCAACAGCGAAATGGCGCAGGTTGGAGGAAATTTAGCTGGGCGCTCGCGATCGGGCTGCTGGCCTGCTGCGGCGCGGCGCTGGGGCAAAGCTCCAGC
>Ga0335081_10019749_pt1 | contig 10894 bp, 6 predicted proteins | sample Lox_Sample_35_FD_206713 | JGI IMG/M metagenome (GOLD analysis project Ga0335081, IMG submission 206713) | Soil microbial communities from Loxahatchee National Wildlife Refuge, Florida, United States - Lox_Sample_3.5 | ecosystem: Environmental > Terrestrial > Soil > Wetlands | place: USA: Florida...
ACACGAGCCACTCCTCCGGGCCAAACGCATCCCCGGTCGCTTCGAATCTGCCAGGGTCTTTCCGGCGGCGCCGCCTAGAACCCGAGCGCGAACTTGGCGTCCTCGCTCATCCTCTCCGGCGACCAGGGGGGCGTGAAGACCATCTCGGTCGTGACGTTCCTGACGCCTTCCACCTCGGCCACGAATTCCTCGATCTGTTCGGTCACGTGAGGCCCGATCGGGCACGCCGGGGTGGTGAGCGTGAAGGTGACGTGGACGTCGCCGCCGCTCATCTCGACGCCGTAGATCAGCCCGAGTTCGACGAAGTCCAGGCCCAGCTCGGGGTCGATCACGTTGGACAGCGCGTCCAGCACGTCCTCCTCGCTGGGGGCCGCGGGCTCGTTCCCACCGGGCGGCGCCACCTGCTCTGCCGGCGGCGCCACCTGGTCCGCGGAGGCTGCGCGATCCGCGGAGGCTGCAGGGGGCTGGGGGGCTACGGGCGCCTGGGCGGCCAGGGGCGCCCGGTCGTCCTCGCTCGGTGGCGGCGGTGCCTCTGCCATCGAGCTGATTCTAGTTCTCGCAGCCGAGGCGGTCCCAGATGTAGAGCTGGATGCACTCGCTGGCGAGCTCGGCCGCACGCTCGCCGGAGAGCCGCGGGAGCACGGTGTCGAGCGCCTCGTCCTCGGAGACCCCGGCCTGGAAGGCTTCCTCGCCGCGGAAGCCCGCCGCGATCTTCAGCGCCTCGCGGCGGTTCTCGCCGAGGCTGGGGAACACCCCCACCAGGAACTCGGTGTTGGCGATCGGCTGGCCCACCTCCAGCGAGGCGTGCCAGGCGGCCAGCAGGTTCAGGTCCTGCTCATCGAGGTCGGCGATCGCCTTGGCGTAGTGGAGCGAGAGTTCCGGCTCGGGTATCGCGTCCACCCAGGCCCGCACGACCTCGCCGACCAGCTGACGTCGCGCCTCGCGGCCCACGGACCCCGCGATCACGCGGATCGCATCCTGAGGCTCGATGAAACACAGTGGCATCGCTACTCCCATGAGTGAGGAGGAGATCTTCAGAGCGGACTGTAGGCACCTGTGTGGACGGCACTTCCAGCTACAGCCCGAGCACGTCCCCGGCCCGCCGCAGCACCCCCTCGTCCGTGGTCTGCTCGGGGATCCCGAGCGTCGCCCGCTCCCCCGCCTGCCAGTTGGCCAGCGCCAGGTCGAGGGCTTCAACGGGCACCTCCAGGGCCCCCGCCAGGGCGCCCGCCCGTCGCTCCAGCAGCAGCGGGTCGCCGATCCCGAACACCCGCTTGGCGCCGGCCAGGCAGAGATCCTCGCCGGCCGCGCTGCGGCCGGCGCCCAGGCGCAGGTCCTCCCCGCGCAGCTCGTACAGCCCCAGGCGCCCGAGCGTCACCAGCAGCTCATAGCGGCCCATCCGCCCGAAGCCGGGCAGCGCCAGCCGCTCGAAGATCCGCTCGAAGCGCCGCTCCGGCGTCCACGAGGGGTCCCCCCGGAAGGCGGCCACCTGGGAGTCCCCTGCCCAGTGGCGGTAGGCGAGCAGCGTCGCGCCTGCACGAGCGGGGTCGTGGGAGCTCCGCGGCCCGAGCTCCAGGCCGGCGAGCTCGGGGGGCTCGCCGGGGCCCGCCGAACCCGACAGCGCGCGGGCGATCGACTCGAACGGGTCGCCCCCCTGTAGGGGCGAGAGGTAGGCGTTCAGGAAGCACCCCCAGGTGGCCCGCTCGAGGTCCTCGGCGGCCAATGCCCGCAGCTGGCCGTAGAGCCCCGGGGGAGCCGAGGCCAGCAGCTTCAGCCTTCCGGTCGCGAACGCGATCTCGCCCGCCAGCCGGGCGGCGTCCGCGGTCGAGCCGAGCCCCGGCACCAGCTCGCAGCCGAAACCGTCGCGCAGCGCCCGCTGCTCGCGCCGCACGCGCAGCGCCTCGGGCGTCTGGGCCCCCGCGCGACCCTGGGTGCGACGGGCGCCGGGCTTGGCGGGCGTCCGCCTGCGGGTGGCGGCGGGCGCCGCCGCGGCGCGCGCCTGCGCCTGCTCGCGGCCGCAGATCGGGCAGCGCTCTACGAAACGGTTGTGACGGCAGAAGTCCGGCACAGGACGGGTCTGGCGTAGCCGCGGGCGCGGGCCCTCTCGGCTCCCGCCCGGCGCTCCTTGTCGAGTGCGTACAGGTAGTCGTCGAAGTCCACCTGGATCGTGTGGCGCTTGGAGGACACGTACCTCGCCCGCATCGAGGCCTGGTCGGCGGCGATGTCGGCGAGCAGCTGCTCCCGCGGGGGCAGGGCGTAGTCGCCGCTCAGGTAGTCGCCCACCCACGCCCCTTGCGCCTCGGCGAGGGGCATGATCGCGCCCAGCGGCTGCAGCAGCCCGATGAAGAACACGTTCGGGATGTCGGGGTGGAAGACGCGGCGGAACAGCTCGATGCGGTTCTCGGGCGCCGAGATGAAGTCCTCGTCGAAGAACGGGAAGCTGATCTTGTAGCCGGTGCAGTACACGACCACGTCGGCCTCCACGGAGCTGCCGTCCACGAACCGCACCCGCGTGCCCTCGAGGCACTCGATGTTGGGCTTCGGGGTGATCGTCCCGTGCTGGAGCCGGTCGAGGATCCGCCCGGACACGGTCGGATGTGCCTCCCCGAAGCGGTGGTCGGGCTTCGGCAGCCCGTAACGCTCGGGCGGTCCGGTGTAGGTGCGCAGCAGCTGGTGGATGAAGCGCTGGCGGACCTTGAACGGCACAGGCGGGTCGTTGCGCAGCTGGTCGGCCGGCTTGCCGAACAGGTACTTCGGCACGATCCACACCCCGCTGCGGGCCGCCAGGTAGGTCTCCTCGGCGACGTAGGAGGACTCCACGGCGATGTCCATCGCGGAGTTGCCCATCCCCAGGATCACGGCGCGCCTGCCGGCGAAGATCGAGTTGTCTACGTAGGAGTGGGCGTGCAGCTGGTGGCCCTCGAAGCTGTCCGCTCCGGGGAAGGGGGGTTCCGGCCAGCGCGGGTCCCAGTGGTGGCCGTTGGCGACCAGCAGGGCCGCGTAGGTCCGCTGCTCGCCGTCCTCGAGCTCGACCGTCCAGCTGCCGTCCTCGGCGCGGCCGGCGTGCCGCACGCCGGTGTTGAAGGTGATCAGCTCGCGCAGGCCGAAGTGGTCGACGTAGTCGTCGAAGTAGGCGGCGATCTGGGTGTGGTGCGGGAAGTCGGGATATGACTCGGGCATCGGGTAGTCGGAGTACTGCATCCGCGGGCGCGAGGTGTTGATGAACAGGTCGCGGTAGGCGGCGGACATGCCGTTGCGGTTTTCGAAGACCCAGTTGCCCCCCACGCGGTCGGACTTCTCGAAGCAGTCGAACGGGATCCCCCGCTCGTGCAGGGCCTTGGCGGCCGCGATCCCCGAGGATCCGGCCCCGATCAGGCACACGCGCGCGGGTGCGCTCATCCGGCGCCGATGCCGGGCCCCACGTGCTGGGGCGGGCCCTCCGGTCCCTCGTCGGCGTCGCTGTGGCCCGCCAGCGCCTCGTCGCGGGGCTCGCTGGCCGGCGGCGGCCCGTCGAGGCCCTTCAGGTAGCGGTCCACCATCCGCGCGCACTGGCGGCCCTCGTTGATCGCCCACACGATCAGCGACTGCCCCCGGCGCGCGTCGCCGGCCGCGAAAACGCCCTCCACCGAGGAGGTGTAGGGGGCCACCGCCTTGACGTTGCCACGGGGATCCGTCTCGACGCCCAGCTGGTCGATCAGCTGCTGTTCGGGGTACAGGAAGCCCATCGCCAGCAGCACCAGCTGTGCGGGCAGCTCGCGCTCGGTCCCCGCGACCGGGGCGAACGGGGGCTCGGCCCCGGCCTGCGCGATCTGCAGCGCCGCCACGCCGCCGTTGCCGTCGTCGCGGAAGGCGGTGGTCGCCACCGAGTAGTCCTGCTCGCCGACGCCATTGTCGCCCGCCTCCTCCATCGCGTAGCTGAGGCGGTACTTGGCGGGCCACAGCGGCCACGGGGTGCGCTCGTCGGGTCGCTGCTCCGGCGGCCTCGGCAGCAGCTCGAGCTGGACGATCGAGCGGGCCCCCTCGCGGACGGCGTTGCCGACGCAGTCGGCGCCCGTGTCGCCGCCTCCGATCACCACCACGTCCTTGCCGGCCGCCGTGATCGGGCGCTGCTCGGACGGCGCGGGCACGCTCGGCGCGGGCCCGAGCTGGGTGGCGACCCAGCGGTTGCGGTAGTACAGGTAGTCCATCGCCGGGTGGATCCCGTCGAGCTCGCGCCCCGGGGCCTGGAGCTCGCGGGGCACCCGCGAGCCGGTGGCCAGCACGATCGCCGAGAAGCGCTCGCGCAGCTCCTGCACGCTCACGTCGCGTCCCACGTCCACGCCACAGCGCAGCTCCACGCCCTCGGCCACGAGCTGGTCCACGCGGCGCTGCACGAGCGACTTTTCGATCTTGAAGTCGGGCACGCCGAAGCGCACGAGCCCGCCCGCCGCCTCGTCGCGCTCGAACAGCGTCACCTCGTGCCCGGCCCGCCGCAGCTGCTGGGCGGCCGCCATTCCGGCCGGCCCGGAGCCCACCACCGCGACCGAGCGCCCGCTGAGGATCCGCGCGTGGGGCGGTTCGGGGCGCACCCACCCCTCCTCCCAGGCGCGGTTGATGATCGAGTTCTCGATCTGTTTGATCGTCACGGCGTCGCCCTCGCGGATCTCCAGCACGCACGCGGCCTCGCAGGGGGCGGGGCACAGCCGCCCGGTGAACTCGGGGAAGTTGTTGGTGGCGTGCAGCTGCGCGATCGCATCCTGGAAGCGGTCGCGATAGACGAGGTCGTTCCAGTCGGGGATCAGGTTCCCCAGCGGGCACCCGTTGTGGCAGAAGGGGATCCCGCAGTCCATGCAGCGGGCGCCCTGGTCGCGGAGCTCGGCCACCGGCCGCTGCAGCTGGAACTCCCGGTAGTCACCGGTGCGTTCGCGCGGGTCCCGGTGGGGGATGCCGCGGCGCTCGATCTGCAGGAACCCCCCCAGCTTGCCCATCAGGGCCCGGCCTCGCCGACGGCGTCAAGCGACCGGGTCGACGCCTGCCCGCCGTTGGCGGCGGCAGCCGCCGCCAGCGCCTCCTCTTGCTCGCGTTCCCGCAGCACCCGCTTGTAGTCGTGGGGCATCACCTTCACGAAGCCGCCGCTGGAGATCAGCTGCTCCCAGCGCCCGAGCACGCGCTCGGCGACCGGCGAGCCGGTCCGCTGGTGGTGCTCTTCCACCAACGCCCGCAGCTCGAGCACGTCGGCCTCGGCGAGCTCTTCGAAGCCCACCATGCCCATGTTGCAGCGCTTGGAGAACAGGCCCTGCTCATCGAGCACGTAGGCGACGCCGCCGCTCATGCCGGCGGCGAAGTTGCGCCCGGTGGGGCCGAGCACGACCACCCTGCCGCCGGTCATGTACTCGCAGCCGTGGTCGCCGACGCCCTCCACGACCGCCCACGCGCCGGAGTTGCGCACGGCGAAGCGCTCGCCCGCGAGCCCCCGGAAGAAGGCCCGCCCGGAGGTCGCCCCGTACAGCACGGTGTTGCCGACGACCACGTTGTCCTCGGCCTTGAAGTGCACGCCCATCCCCTCACGGGGGCGGATCGCGAACACGCCCCCGGAGAGGCCCTTGCCGGCGTAGTCCTGGGCGTCGCCCCACAGGGTGAAGGTGACCCCCGGGGACAGCCAGCCGCCGAAGCTCTGCCCCGCCGAGCCCTCGAAGTCGACCGTGATCGTGTCCTGGGGGAGCCCCTCGGGCCCGTGCCGGCGGGCGATGTGGCTCGACAGGATGCCCCCCACGCAGCGGTTGCGGTTGCGGATCGGAAGGCGCATGCTCACCGGCCGGCGCTCGGCCAGCGCCGCCTGGGCACCCTCGACGAGCTCCCAGTCGAGCGCGTCGGTGAGCACCTCGGGCGGGGGCTCCACGCGCCTGCGCGGCGCCCCGTCGGCGAGCTCCACGTGGGTGAGGATGTGGGTGAGGTCCACGCCGCGGCCCTTCCAGTGGGCGATCGCCTCGTCGGCGCGCAGCAGGTCCACCCTGCCGGTCGCCTCCTCGAGCGAGCGCAGGCCGAGCTCGGCGAGGATCTCCCGGACCTCCTCGGCCACGAAGAAGAAGAAGTTGACGACGTGCTCCGGGGTCCCCTTGAAGCGCTTGCGCAGCTCAGGATCCTGGGTGGCGATCCCCACCGGGCAGGTGTTCAGGTGGCAGGCGCGCATCATGATGCAGCCCGTGGCGATCAGCGGGGCGGTCGAAAAGCCCATCTCGTCGGCCCCCAGCATCGAGGCGACCACCACGTCGCGGCCGGTCTTCAGCTGCCCGTCGGTCTGCACGACGATCCGCGAGCGCAGGTCGTTGAGCAGCAGCGTCTGCTGGGTCTCGGCCAGCCCGATCTCCCACGGCACGCCCGCCGCCTGGATCGAGGACAGCGGGGAGGCGCCGGTGCCGCCGTCGTGGCCGGAGATCAGCACGCGGTCGGCGTTGGCCTTCGAGACGCCCGCCGCCACGGTGCCGACGCCGACCTCGGAGACGAGCTTCACCGACACCTGCGCCTCGGGGTTGGAGCAGCGCAGGTCGTAGATCAGCTGCTTGAGGTCCTCGATCGAGTAGATGTCGTGGTGGGGCGGGGGAGATATGAGCCCCACCCCCGGGGTCGTGTGGCGGATCGAGCCGATGTAGGCGTCGACCTTGTGGCCCGGGAGCTGGCCCCCCTCGCCCGGCTTGGCCCCCTGGGCCATCTTGATCTGCAGCTCGTCGGCGTTGACGAGGTAGTGGATCGTCACGCCGAAGCGCCCGGAGGCGACCTGCTTGATCGCCGAGCGGCGCCTATCGCCGTTGGGGTCGGGCTTGAAGCGCACCGGGTCCTCGCCGCCCTCGCCCGTGTTGGAGCGCCCGCCGAGGCGGTTCATCGCGATCGCGAGCGTCTCGTGCGCCTCGCGGGAGATCGACCCGAGGCTCATCGCGCCGGTGCAGAAGCGCTTGACGATCTCGCTCGCGGGCTCGACCTGCTCGAGCGGGATCGGCCCGGACGGCGCCTGGGCGAAGCTCAGCAGGCCCCTCAACGTGGCCTTGCGGGCGGCGTCGTCGTTGACCATCTCGGCGTACTCGCTGTAGCGGGCGTAGGCATCGCTGGAGCGGACCTCGGCATGGGCGGCCTCGTCGCCCTTCAGCGCGGCGGCGACGTCGCCGTTGGCGGCCCGCACCGCCTGCTGGACGAGCGCGATCGTCTCGGGGTTCCAGATGTGGTGCTCGCCGTCGCGCCGCCAGGCGTACACACCGCCCACCGGCAGCAGCGGGTCCTGCGCCATCGGGTAGGCGCGCGCGTGGCGCTCCAGCGCCTCGCGCGCGAGCGCCGCCACACCCACCCCGCCGATCCGCGAGGCGGTGCCGGTGAAGTGCTTGTCGATCAGCTCCCGCTCCAGACCCACGGCCTCGAAGATCTGGGCGCTGCGGTAGGACTGGATCGTCGAGATGCCCATCTTCGAGATCGTCTTCAGCAGCCCTTTGCCGAGCGCCTTGACGAGGTTCTGGGCCGCCTGCTCGGGACTCATCGACTCGGGCGCACCGCCGTTCGCGCCCGGGCGCGCGATGCGCCCCTCGAACACGAGCTCGTCCAGCGTCTCCAGCAGCAGGTAGGGGTTGATCGCGCTCGCCCCATAGCCGATCAGCGTGGCGAAGTGGTGGACCTCGCGGGGCTCGCCCGACTCGACGATGATCCCCGCCCGCAGACGGGTCCCGGCCAGCACCAGGTGGTGGTGGACGGCGGCGACCGCCAGCAGCGACGGCACGGGTGCCCGGCGCGGACCCAGCTCCCGGTCGGAGAGGATGATGATGTTCACGCCCTCCGCGATCGCTTCGCTGGCCTCGCGGCAGATGCGCTCGATCGCCCTCTCCATCCCGACCTCGCCCTTCTGCACCGGCCAGGTGATGTCGAGCGTCAGCGCTTTGTAGACGTCGTGTTCGACGTTGCGTAGCGTCTCGAGCTCGCGGTTGAGCAGGATCGGCTGTTCGAGCAGCAGCTTGTGGGCGTGCTCGGGGGTCTCTTCGAACAGGTTGCGCTCGCTGCCGAGACTCGTCGCGAGGCTCATCACGATCTCCTCTCGGATCGCGTCGATCGGCGGGTTGGTGACCTGCGCGAACAGCTGCTTGAAGTAGGAGAACAGCGGCGGGGCCTGGTCGGAGAGGACCGCCAGCGAGAGGTCGTTGCCCATCGAGCCGACCGGCTCGGCGCCATCGATCGCCATCGGCGTGAGCAGCACCCGCAGGTCCTCCTGCGTATAGCCGAAGGCCCGCTGGCGCAGGTGCAACGGCTGCTGGGAGATCGTCACCTGTTCGGAGGGCGGCAGGTCCCCGAAGGGCACGGCGTTGCGCGCGTACCACTCGCCGTAGGGCTGCTGGGTGGCGATCTCGCGCTTGAGCTCCTCGTCCTCGACGATCCGCCCCCGCTCGAGGTCCACCAGGAACAGCTTCCCCGGCTGCAGCCGCCCCAGGCGCTTGACGTTCTCGGGCGGGATGTCGAGCAGCCCGGACTCAGACCCGAGCACGACGTAGCCGTCGAGCGTCTCGACCCAGCGGCCCGGCCGCAGGCCGTTGCGGTCGAGCGTGGCCCCGACCACGCGCCCGTCGGTGAACGCCACCGAGGCGGGGCCGTCCCACGGCTCCATGAGGCACGCGTGGTAGGCGTAGAAGCCCTTCAGGTAGTCCGGCAGGTCCTCGCGGTCGCGGTAGGCCTCGGGGATCATCATCATCGCCGCGTGGGGCAGCGAGCGTCCCGCCAGCATCAGCAGCTCGAGCACGTTGTCGAACGTCGCGGAATCCGAGTTGCCGGGTCTGACGACCGGCAGGATCCGCTCCAGGTCCTCGCCGAACAGCTCCGAGTGCAGCTCGCTCTCGCGGGCGCGCATCCAGTTGATGTTCCCCATCAGGGTGTTGATCTCGCCGTTGTGGCAGATCACCCGGTAGGGGTGGGCGAGCTCCCAGCTCGGGAAGGTGTTGGTCGAGAAGCGCGAGTGCACCAGCGCCATCGCGCTCTTCGTGCGCTCGTCGCGCAGGTCCGCGTAGAAGGGCGCCAGCTGGTAGCTGATCAGCATGCCCTTGTAGTTGATCGTGCGGGACGAGCTGGAGGCCACGTACAGGCCGGGCTCGGGCGCGGTCAGCTCGGCGATCCGGCGGATCACGTACAGCTTGCGCTCGAAGGCATCCCGGTCGCTCTCGCTGGGCCCGCTGGCAGCGACGAACAGCTGGCGGATGACCGGCCGGCAGTCACCCGCCACACGTCCGGTCTCCTGCGGCGAGACGGGGACGTCGCGCCACCCCAGCAGACGCTGGCCGGCCTGCGCGACGGCATCCTCGAGGAGCTTCTCCAGCCGTACCCGCGGGGCGTCGTCGGTCGGCAGGAAGCACATCAGCACGCCATAGGCGCCCGCCGCGGGCAGCTCGAAGGGGGCCACCGCCCGGAACAGCTCGTCGGGCAGCTGCATGAGGATCCCCGCACCGTCGCCCGTGCACTGGTCGGCGCCCGTGGCACCGCGGTGCTCGAGGTTCTCGAGCGCGGTGATCGAGCGGGTGACCACCTCGTGCGTGGGGTGGTTGTCCAGCCGCGCGACCATCCCCACCCCGCACGCGTCGTGCTCGAAACGAGGGTCGTAGAGTCCGGCTTCCCGGGGCGGGTGCTTGTTTTGCGAGTTCATGTCAGTGCTCCCTTGGGGCCGTGCATCCCGGGCTGGCGCTGAGGGGCGTCCTTGCAAGACGACCGTGCACCGTGGCAGAGGCAGTCGGGCACCTGAGGCGGAGCCCGAAGGGTAGCAGCGAAACAGGCCGGGAAAACCCTTTCTCGCAGGGAAAATCAGCTCGATTAAACCAATTGGCAGCGCCCGTATCGAGCCATCCGCCCAGCCCTACAGGTCAGCCCCCGCCGGCCGCCGCCCCGGCCTGCTCGGACATCGTCGCGCTGTCCGGCCACGAGCACAGGCGCGCGCGTCCGGGACACGTCGCGCACAGCCCCCGGTGGGGCCGCGGGCTGACCGTGAAGCCGGCCGCCAGGGCGACCCTGAGCCGCTCCTGCAGCGAGGCCTGCAGCGACTCGCGTTCGCTCGCTTCGAAGTGCGCCGCGGCCCACTCATGCGGGCGCGCCAGGAACCAGTGCTGGACCTCCACGCTCTGGCCGCCGGCCCGCAGCACGGCGAGCGCGTAGAGCTCGCGCTGCAGCGCGTAGTCGCGGGCGACCAGCGCCTCGAGGTCGTCCTCCTCGCCGACCGGGTCGCTCTTGTAGTCGACCACGACCCAACCGCCGTCGTGCTCTCGCGCCAGCACATCGATCACGCCGGTCAGCAGCGGCAGCTCGCCCCCGGCGGGATACGAGAAGGGATGCTCCCGCCACACCTCCGCCGCGGCCGCGATCCGCCGTGCGGGTGCCTCGCGCAGCGCGGCCGCGAGCAGCCCGGCGACCTCCCCGACCTCGCCGGCGCCCGGGTGCAGCCCGAGCCCGCGGGCGGCCTGCTCCACCGCCTGCACCGTCGGGCCCTGCCCGCCGGAGAAGTCGTGCAGCTCCAGCACCCTGTGGATCAGCGAGCCGCGCGAGAGCGCATCGAGGCCCCCGCGCCGGCCCTCGCCGCGTGAGCCGCGGTCGGTTCGCCGCTCCTCCATCCCGAGGACCCGTTCGAGGTAGTAGCGATACCCGCAACGCTCGAGCTCCTTTAGCGACGAGTAGCTGACCGTCTGCAGGAGCGCAGCCTCGGCCGGCTCCGCGACATCGGCGCCGACGGCCCTACGGGGGGACGGCGCGGCGTGCTCGCCACCTGGCGACGATGCGGCGTCCTGGAGCGTCAGCTGCTGCGGGTGCACCCGCGCCTTGGCAGCCGTCGGCCCGGCCTCCCCGCTGACCGGCGACCCGGCCTCGGGCGCCGCGGGCGCCGGCCCCACCTCGCTCGGCGCGGGTGCCGGCG